>Ga0066256_1001112_pt1 | contig 41092 bp, 38 predicted proteins | sample ThiBio_1000_biof_FD_87107 | JGI IMG/M metagenome (GOLD analysis project Ga0066256, IMG submission 87107) | Wastewater bioreactor microbial communities from Cape Town, South Africa - Thiocy_expt_1000_biof (version 2) | ecosystem: Engineered > Bioreactor > Thiocyanate-remediating >... | reverse complement strand
GGGACCGGCGGGCGGGGCAAACACAATCCCAAGAACGCGATTCGGGAACTCCCGGGCGCAAGGTGGGGGGTGTTCACAGGCCTGCCGGGCGGGGGCAGGCCCCCCCTCGCCTCGGATACGATCTACGGGGAGGGCCAGCGCCGCTACGCCAAACCGCTATCCGCCTATGCCCGCCAATTCCTGGAAATGATGCAGAAGCCGGACGTCGATCAAATCGACGGTCTGTCGCCCGCCATTTCCATCGAGCAGAAAACAACCTCCAAAAACCCGCGTTCGACGGTCGGCACTGTCACCGAAATCTACGACTATATGCGCCTGCTGTGGGCGCGCGTCGGCGTACCCTATTCGCCGGCGACTGGCCTGCCCATCGAAAGCCAGACCGTCTCGCAGATGGTCGATCGCGTCCTGGCACTTCCGGAAGGTACGCGGCTTTATCTGCTGGCGCCGGTGGTTCAGGGCCGCAAGGGCGAGTATCGCAAGGAATTTGCCGAGTATCTCAAGAAGGGCTTTCAGCGGGTCAAGGTGGACGGCAAATTCTATGAACTGTCCGAGGCCCCAACACTGGACAAGAAATTCCCGCACGATATCGACGTGGTGGTGGACCGCATCGTGGTCCGCTCCGACATGGCGCAGCGGCTCGCGGAATCGTTCGAGACCGCGCTGAAGCTCGCCGACGGCCTCGCGGTGGTCGAATTCGCCGATGCGCCCGCGGCGAGCGAGGGCGCCGCCGAAAAGAAGGCGGGCAAGAAAACCGCCAAGATTCACGACAAGAGCGGCCCCGAGCGCCTCCTGTTCTCGGAAACATTTGCCTGTCCCGTCTCCGGCTTCACGATTCCTGAAATCGAGCCGCGGCTGTTCTCGTTCAACAATCCCTATGGCGCCTGTCCGAAATGCGGCGGCCTCGGGATCGAGCAACACATCGATGCCGAACTGGTCATTCCTGACAAGGAGCTGACCTTGCGCAAGGGCGCGATCGCGCCGTGGGCAAAGTCGTCGTCTCCTTATTACGTGCAGACGCTGCAGGCGCTCGGCAAATTCTATAAATTCACCCTGGACACCAAGTGGAAGGATCTGCCGAAAAAGACGCAGAATGCGCTTCTGTTCGGGTCCGGCGATGACGAGATCAAGTTCTCCTACGAGGACGGCGTCCGCTCCTATGACACCAAGAAACCATTCGAAGGCGTGGTCACCAATATCGAGCGCCGCTTTCGCGAAACCGAAAGCGAATGGGCGCGCGAAGAACTCGGCAAATACTTCAGCGACGTTCCTTGCGAGGCCTGCCATGGTTATCGCCTGAAACCGGAAGCGCTTTGCGTCAAGATCGGCGGCAAACACATCGGCGAAATCTCCGAACTGTCGGTCCTGCGCGCCGGCGAATGGTTCGAGAATGTTCCGGATCAGTTGAACAAGCAGCAGAACGAAATCGCCACACGGGTTCTCAAGGAAATCCGCGAACGCCTGTCGTTCCTGCTCGACGTTGGCTTGAATTATCTGACCCTGTCGCGTTCCTCGGGCACCCTGTCAGGCGGCGAAAGTCAGCGCATTCGCCTGGCGTCCCAGATCGGCTCCGGCCTTACCGGTGTGCTGTACGTGCTGGACGAGCCGTCCATCGGCCTGCATCAGCGCGACAATGCGCGTCTGCTTGATACCCTTCGCCGGTTGCGCAACCTCGGCAACACCGTGATCGTGGTCGAGCACGACGAGGATGCCATCGAGACCGCCGACTATGTTGTGGACGTCGGCCCCGGAGCGGGTGTCAACGGTGGCAACATCGTCGCGCAGGGAACGCCACAGCAGATCAAGGCCGATCCGAAATCGCTCACAGGGAAATATCTCACCGGCGAGTTGTTCGTGCCGATTCCCGAGCGGCGGCCACCAAACCATCGGCGCACCATCAAAGTGATCAATGCGCGCGGCAACAATCTCAAGAACGTCTCAGCCGAGATTCCGCTCGGACTGTTCACCTGCGTCACTGGCGTGTCCGGCGGCGGCAAGTCGACGTTGTTGATCGACACGCTCTACAAGTCCATCGCGCGCAAACTCAACAACGCGTCGGACGCGCCTGCCATCCACGATCGCATCGAGGGCCTGGAGCATATCGACAAGATCATCGATATAGACCAGTCGCCGATCGGGCGCACGCCGCGCTCCAATCCGGCGACCTATACCGGCGCGTTCACGCCGATCCGCGAATGGTTCGCCGGCCTGCCGGAATCCAAGGCCCGCGGTTACGAGCCCGGCCGCTTCTCGTTCAACGTCAAGGGCGGCCGCTGCGAAGCATGTCAGGGCGACGGCCTGATCAAGATCGAGATGCACTTCCTGCCGGACGTTTACGTCACCTGCGACACCTGTAAGGGCAAGCGTTACAACCGCGAAACGCTGGACGTTCTGTTCAAGGGCAAGTCCATCGCCGACGTGCTCGACATGACCGTCGATGAAGCTGCGGAATTCTTCAAGGCCGTGCCGCGTGTGCGCGAGACCTTCCGCACACTCCAGCGCGTCGGTCTCGGTTACATTCATGTCGGTCAGCAAGCGACGACGCTTTCCGGCGGCGAAGCGCAGCGCGTCAAGCTGGCCAAGGAACTTAGCAAACGCGCGACGGGACGCACGCTCTATATTCTGGACGAGCCGACCACGGGTCTGCATTTCCACGACGTGGCCAAGCTGCTCGAAGTGCTCCATGAGCTGGTGTCGCAAGGCAATACGGTCGTTGTCATCGAGCACAATCTCGAAGTCATCAAGACGGCAGACTGGGTGATCGACCTTGGGCCGGAGGGTGGCGACGGCGGCGGTGAAATCGTCGCTTGGGGACCTCCGGAAGACATTGTCAAAGCGCCGCGCAGTTACACCGGGAAATTCCTCGCCCCGGTCCTGAAGAAGGGCCGTCCCGGAAAGATTCTCACAACGGAAGAAGCCGCGGAGTAAGATCGCTTCGCCGCTCAGGACTATCGACAAATCAGGAGTTCAAATGAGCGATACGGTTCAGAACAATCCTTCCAAGAAGCGCTATGAACTCACCGTCGAAGGACACACCGCTGCGACTTATTATACCCTGTCAAATGGCGTGATTACCTTCGTTCATACCGAAGTGCCAAAGGAACTGGAGGGCCGCGGGGTCGGATCGAAGCTCATCAAGGGCGCGCTCGACCAGGTCCGCGCAGACGGTCTGAAAGTCGTCGCGCAGTGCCCGTTTGTGAAGGCCTATATCGGCAAGCACGCCGAATATGCGGATCTGCTCAAATAACCTCCCGGCTTCTGCAAAGGTGACCGCCATGAGCGAGAATACGGTCCGCAACAACACCACGCTCAGCCGCTATGAACTGGACATCAATGGCGCGACAGCTTTCGCGAACTATCGTCTCGCGCCGGGCAAGGTGATCATCACTCATACCGAAACACCCCCTGCGCTGCGCGGGCGCGGCATCGCGTCAACTCTGGTGCAAGGCGCCCTCGAACACATCCGGGCCGATGGGCTGAAGGTCGTGGCGGGCTGCGGGTTCGTTGTCGATTATCTCGACAAGCATCCGGAATTCGCCGACCTCACTGTCTGAACCTTCTCCGAATCAAAATAAAAGCCCGCCATATCCGGCGGGCTTTTTGCTTTATCTGACGGGAATCAGACGATCTTGATCGACATGTCCGGCAGGCCTTCCAGCTTGCAGAGCAGGATGTCACCCTTCACCACCGGACCAACATTCTCCGGCGTGCCGGAATAGATGATATCGCCGGCCTTGAGCTCGAATGCTTCGGACAATTTCGATATCTGTTCAGCCACGCTCCAGATCATCTTGGTGAGATCGGAGTTCTGCCTGACGGTCCCGTTCACCGCCAGCGAGATCGCGCCCTTGGTGAAATGGCCTGTCTTGGTCGCCGGATGAATCGGCCCGAGCACTGCCGAGTGATCGAAGCTCTTGCCGATTTCCCATGGTTTCTTTGCGGCCCCCATGGCATTCTGCAGGTCGCGCCGCGTCATATCGAGGCCAAGCGCGTAACCGTAGACATGATCAAGCGCCTTATCGGCGGGGATATTCTTGCCACCGGATTTCAACGCGGCGACCAGTTCGACCTCGTGGTGATAATTCTTGGTCAGCGTCGGATACGGATGATCCGCAACCGTACCGATGGCGACGACCTGAATGGCATCCGTCGGCTTCTGAAAGAAGAACGGCGGTTCGCGTGTCGGATCCGAGCCACGCTCGATCGCATGGGCGGCATAGTTGCGGCCGATACAATAAATACGGCGCACCGGAAAGACTTCTTTCAATCCGACAACCGGAATGGTGGTTTGCGCAACCGGGAAAATCGGCGTCGCGCCGACTTTCGCTTCGGCGCTGTCGCCGAAAGCAGCCGCGCCCGCGACGGCCACCGCACCGCCTGCAAGAATATGTCTGCGATTGAGTTCAGTCATGTCGTTCCCCTTTTTGCTATCGCATGGGTATTTTTGATTTCGGAAACCTGCGTCGCGCCCTCCCAAGCGCGAGACGGTCGCACTGCTTCCCCTGCTCTTTTCATTGAGACTGACGGATCACCAGCGTTGGCATTTTGTATTCCGCGTACAAGCGTTTGAACAGGGATATGCGCATGGATTGATATGTGCGCTGCAACGAAAAAGGCCCGCCGTTCGGCGGGCCTTTTGTAACAATCAACGAGCTTAGTGCTTAAGGTCGTCCGGCAGCTTGCCGCCGTTGGCCGCAAGCTTGGTCATGACCTGCTTGTGCAGCCAGATGTTCATCTTGGCCGAGTCGTTGGTGTCGCCATCGTAGTTCAATTCCTTGGCGAGCTCCTTGCGCGCGGTCAGGCTGGAATCGATATCGAGGGCCTTCATCAGGTCCACGATCGAAGTCCGCCATTCGAGCTTCTCGCCCTTGGCGGCAACGGCCTTGTCGAGAATCGGTGCGACATCGACCATCGGCACGCTGGCGCCGCCGCCTGCAGCAGAACCGGCACCACCCGCGGGCTCAGCCGCTTCGGCCTTGGTACCGAAAATCGCGCCCATGATCTTACCAAAAATGCTCATCGTTAAACTCCCGAAAAACCCGTCGTTGGATGGATGAAGTTGACGCTTATTCCCCCGCTGCCCCGGCGTGCGCCTCACCGGTCACGCAAGAGTGTAGACGTCCGCGCTGCGCTTGCCAATGCAACAGTTGGCTGTCCGCCCGAGCGTTGAAAGCCGCTGCGCCAAATTGACGCCATAATAATTCAGGCCGCACAACGCCGCGACATGCCGGAAGTTCCGAAAATTGTAAGTTTTTACGGCAAGTGCTCGCAACAGGGCATTCGCTGATCGCGATAATTTGCCCGACTATCATTGAGCATCGTGATAGCGTGATGGCGCGTCCGGTGCCCCTTATGAAACATCACGGCGAAAGCTGTGTGACAAGGAGACAGTCACCATGAGCAATCCCACCTCCGCAAACATCAACTCGCTTGCGCTTGCGTCCGATCCGGCGAAGTACAATGTCCGGACCATCACTTTGGAAGACCTCAAAGATGCGCTTCGTCTTGGCTGGGAAGATTTCAAGGCCGTGCCGACCCACGGCGTTCTGCTGGCGCTGATCTATCCCGTTCTCGGCATTGTGCTGGCACGAACCGTTCTCGGATATTCAATCCTGCCGCTGCTGTTTCCGCTGGCCGCGGGTTTCGCATTGCTCGGTCCCTTCGCAGCCCTGGGCTTCTACGATCTCAGCAGGCGACGTGAACAGGGCGAAGCGCCGACGGCGTCGCATGCACTCGGCGTCTTCCGCTCGCCGTCCATCGGAGCGATGGCATCATTCGGCGCGCTTCTCCTGGTATTGTTCCTGGTCTGGCTTGCGACAGCCCAGTCGATCTACGATTCGACATTCGGCTACGCCGCGGCGTCGAGCATTCCCGATTTCTTTCAACGTGTACTGACAACATCTGAAGGACATCGGCTGATCGCCGTCGGCTGCAGTGCCGGTTTCCTGTTCGCGCTTGTCGCGCTCTGCATCAGTGTCGTCTCATTTCCGTTGATGCTGGATCGTCATGCCGGCGCGATGGATGCAATGATCACATCTGTGCGGGCCGTCGCGCGAAATCCGATCCCGATGGCCGCATGGGGCCTGATCGTTGCGGTGCTGTTGATCGCCGGAACGATACCTTTCTTCCTCGGCCTGACGGTTGTGATCCCGGTACTCGGCCACGCCACCTGGCATCTCTACCGGAAGGTGATTGAACCTTCGGCCATGCCGTATGAACCGCCGCCTGCCGTCAAGACACGGCGCTATGCGGCTGACTTCCCGGTCAACCTGTTTATGTGGGGCCGCAAGGAGCCGTAACCCCAGCAGCTGAACAGCTTTGAAGCGATGCAGTGGCTTGCCACCGCATCGCCTCGGCTATGATCAATGCTTATGGGCTGGTTCGCCGGTCGCGCCGATCGCATTAACGCCAAAGCTGACGTCAACCGTCCCTGCCTTTTCGAATTTCAGCGTCGCCTTCAGCGTATCGCCCTGCTTCAGCGGCTGCTTGATACCCATGAACATCATGTGGAATCCGCCGGGCTTCAGCTCGACGGTTTCGCCGGGCTTGATGGCCAGTCCATCGGTCAGCGGCCTCATTTTCATGACCCCGTCGGTCATCGACATCTCGTGAATCTCGACATGATCCGCACCCACCGAAGTTGCGCTGACAAGGCGATCGGCAGCCGTGCCATTGTTCGTGATCTTGAGATAGCCGCCGGCGATCTTGGCGCCGCCAGGCGTCGCGCGAGTCCACGGAGAGACGACAACCAGATCACCCACCTTGAACGTGTCGCCGCTCGCCGCCGGCGCAGCATCCATTTTCATATGGTCCATCTTGCCGTGGTCCATCTGCGCCTGCGCAACAGTCGTATCCGCGACGACCCGAAGCATCGGCGCGGGCGATTTCAGGCTGTGCGGATTCTGACCCGCCGCAGCAATCTGGTCCCATTTCACCTCACCCTTGGCGCAGGTTTGGACCGTCGGAAATGAGATCGCCTGTCCGGCAGGAAAGTCCGTGACGAAGCTGCTGAAAACAAACTCGTCATAATTGTCGTCGGACAGCGAGCCTCCCGACCACGCGATCTCCTTCGGCCCTTCGCTCACCGGCTTGCCGTGACTCTGGTAGGTCTTTGCATAAGGGCCGCGCGTGACATTCAGCGTCCATCCCGGCTTGGGCATCGGCTTCACACCGATGACGCCCTCCGGAATCTGAATACGGATCGACTGCGTGGCCGATCCGTCGCAGCCGTGCGGCACCTGAAACACCGCCTTGTAATAAGTGCCTGCGCGGACCTCGCCCGTCGCAAGTGTGACATGGGCGAAGGCGGATGATTGCGATGCGATGACAGCGATAGCCATGGCGCCAGCGCCAAGCAGCAGCCGGTGGCTGCGAAAATGGATAGTCATAGGGTCCTCGAATGAAGCTGAGAGAGAGAAATCTGGAAATGATGTCTCAAGCCAGCAGCGGAGGCGCCCGGGCGAAGAAATTCAGTGTCTGCGGCTGACTTCGATGCGGGCGATGATCCGCAGCCTGAAGCTGCTCGTAAGCGGTACGCACAACGGTCGATACAGCCTGACCAGACGGACCAACGGCACCCAGCCCCACGAGACAGCCGCTGAGGCAGTCCCGATGATCCGAAGGACCCGCAGGCTGTCCGCCTCCGCCAACACCTTGGCCACTCGTCGCGCTTGAGCACAGGATGCCCACGCCGGCCAACAGGTGGTCCTGAACGACCAGCGTCCCGCCCCAGCTCGATAGCAATGCCTGAACGGCCATGACCTGCGAGAGCAGGATGACAATCAGGAGCCGGCGATGCGGAGAGCAAACGGACATCTCGCCGCTATGCCATGCCAATGGCCAATCGTCCACGAGAACGGCAGATGTGGACGATCTCGATATAAAATGAACTATTGTTCGGATATGAACACAGTCAGACGGTACATCAACGCCTTGCCGGATTTATGGTGCCGAAAAGCATAGCTTAGCGATACGCTACTTAAATACCACAAACAGCGAGAAAGCCCAAAGAATGTTAGAATTCTCATAAATACATGATATCTCGTGTCAAAATCCTTCCAAACTCATGGAACAACTTCCCCCTTGACCCAATCGCCTTGGAACCTTGAGTGAAAAATTAATCACTTCTTACCTCCGATATGCATAAATCGATTAGCTGCATCGCAACATTCGCGCTATTGCACCGCAGAATCTAAGCCTATATTCCATTTCAACGATGAGGCTGCTCCAAGGGCTGAATCGAGATTACTAAGGAGACTGACCATGCTGCTTTCTTTCATCCGCGCTATCCAGGCGTTCCGTGATTATCAGCGCAATGTTGCTGAGCTGTCGCAGCTGAGCGATCGGGAACTGGCCGATATCGGTCTTGACCGTTCGGACATTCAGCGCGTTGCAGCCGGCGCCTACAACGGCTGAACGCCGCTTCTTCATTGAAGTGTCGATTGCGCCCGCCTCGTGCGGGCGTTGTCGTGTCTGGGGTTCACGACGCGAAAGCTGGGTCGATCGCCAAGACATTGCGTCATGACGTCAGCGGCTCTAGTTGTGAGCCATGACAGTCTTACACACAGATCAAACCGGCGTCGTGCACGTCATCGGCGGCGGTCTCGCCGGTTCGGAAGCCGCATGGCAGATCGCCAATGCAGGCGTCAATGTTGTTCTGCACGAGATGCGGCCACACCGCACCACGGACGCACACCGCACCGACAGCCTCGCCGAACTCGTCTGCTCGAATTCGTTCCGTTCGGATGACGCCGCGAACAACGCGGTCGGCCTGCTTCATGCCGAGCTTCGCAAACTCAACTCGGTGATCATGCGCAGCGCCGACGCCAATCAGGTGCCGGCGGGCGGTGCGCTGGCGGTGGACCGCGACGGTTTCTCCGCCGCCGTGAATGCCGCGCTTGCCGCGCATCCGCGCATCGAGATTCGCCGCGAGGAAATCGCCGGACTTCCGCCGGAGGGCTGGCACAACGTCGTCGTCGCGACCGGGCCGCTGACCTCGCCAGCGCTCGCCGATGCCATCCGCGGCCTGTCGGGCGAAGACGCCCTTGCCTTCTTCGATGCCATCGCGCCGATCGTGCACAAGGACTCCATCGACATGGAGACCGCGTGGTTTCAGTCGCGCTACGACAAGGTCGGGCCCGGCGGCACCGGCGCGGACTACATCAACTGCCCGATGACCCATGAACAGTACGATGCCTTCGTCGATGCGCTGATCGGCGGCGAAAAGACCGATTTCAAGGAGTGGGAAGAGAACACGCCCTACTTCGACGGCTGCCTGCCGATCGAAGTGATGGCCGCGCGCGGCCGCGAAACGCTGCGCCACGGACCGATGAAGCCGGTCGGCCTCACCAATCCGCGCGATCCGACCGTGAAGCCCTACGCCATCGTGCAGCTTCGCCAGGACAACAAGCTCGGCACGCTCTACAATATCGTCGGCTTCCAGACCAAGCTGAAGCACGGCGCGCAGACGCAGGTGTTCCGCGCCATTCCGGGCCTTGAGAAAGCGGAATTCGCGCGGCTCGGCGGCCTGCATCGCAACACCTTCCTGAATTCGCCGAAGCTGCTCGATCCGCAACTGCGGCTGAAGGCGCAGCCGCGCCTGCGTTTCGCGGGCCAGATGACGGGCTGCGAAGGCTATGTGGAATCGGCGGGCGTCGGCCTGCTCGCGGGCCTGTTCGCCGCCGCCGATGCGCGCCGTGACAGCATCGTGCCGCCGCCTTCGACAACGGCGCTCGGTGCGTTGCTCGGCCACATCACCGGCGGTCATATCGAAACCATCGATGCCGGTCCGCGCTCGTTTCAGCCGATGAACATCAACTTCGGCCTGTTTCCGCCGCTGGCTTCTCCGCCAACGAAGAAGCCGGACGGCACGCGCCTGCGCGGCAACGAGAAGACCATCGCCAAGAAGCAGGCGATCAGCGCGCGGGCGTTGGCGGATCTCGATGGCTGGATCGCCGAGACGTTGCGCACAGCGGACGCGGCCTGATCCTGCCCATCAAGTCAAAAGGCCAAACGGTGACGCTCCTCGCTGCAAAGGGCGAGAATGCAACGGGATCGTGACACGTCGCCGGATCGGGATTCAGCGACCGCTTTTCCACCGAATTCACTTGACTCGAATAATCTGAACCGGCGTTCAAGCACTACGGGATGATCCGCATGACGAAACACGATCTGCCAGAGCGTGCTGCGCCAGCCTTCGATGCGGCCCATGCGAAATCCTATGCCGAAGGGCCGCCCCGGCAAGTCCCCGGGTTCGATGGACTGCATCGCATGACGTCGCAGCTTCTTGCGGAGCGCGTTCCGGTCAACGGCGATGTTCTGGTACTCGGTGCGGGCGGCGGCCTCGAGTTGAAGATGCTCGCCGACAACCATCCCGGATGGACGCTGACCGGCATCGATCCATCTGCCGACATGCTTCGGCTGGCCGCGCAAATCGCCGGATCGCACGCCGATCGCATCCGCCTGCATGAAGGCTATATCCACGCCGCACCGGCCGGGCCGTTCGACGGCGCGGTCTGTCTGCTGACGATGCATTTCGTTCCCCGAGAGCAGCGCCTCGAAACGCTTCGCGAAATCCATCGCCGTCTTGTGCCGGGCGCACCGTTCGTTGTGGCACATATCAGTTTTCAGCAAACCGAGCCGGAGCGATCAATGTGGATTGCGCGTCACATCGCTTTCAGCGGGACAGCTCCCGCGAATGTAGAAAGCGCTAGGCACGCGATTGCGACACGGTTATCTGTTCTTTCGCCTGAAGAAGACGAGGCGTTTCTGCGCGAAGCAGGATTCTCAGACGTAAGCTTGTTTTACGCAGGCCTGAGTTTCAGGGGCTGGGTGGCCTACGCATAAATGCGGGACCTTACGCCCTGAACGGCTCCGCGCTCGCCGCGCGCCACGTGGTCCAGAGCATCCCCAGCCGCGACAGTGACGGCGGCGCGAACGGTGCTGACGTTTCGAGACGGTCCAGAATTTTTCCGACGACCGCGAGGGGAAGAAAAGCGCGGCGCACCGCTTGCGGAGCGTCGGCGAGCATCGTCATCGCCTGCACCATTTGCGAGCGAGCCTCGCGGCGCAGATGCGCCAGTGCTTCGGCCAGCGGCGCATTGGCCTGATGCAGGAAGACTTCTTCCGCGATCACGCCATGAAGGTTCATCAGGTCACCCGGCAAATAAAGCTGACGCCGGGCCGCATGTTTCGGCAGCGCCAGAATCACGTCCACCAGTCCTTCGACAATGCCCGCATGATCCGCGATGCGCGCGATGTCGGGCGATGACGCGCCAAGTACGCGCGCGCGCAATTCATATAGCGCCGCCGACGTATCGCGGCAGTGCGCCTCCAGCGCCGCCATGTCCGGCATCGGATCGTCGTAGACATCGAACACATGCGTATCGATCAGGCGCACGAAACTCTCGACCGGAAGGGCGTATTGCGCGATGGCGCGCAGCAATTCAGCAGCAACCGGATTGGCTTCCGCCTCGCCGCGCGTTCCCTGCCCCTCGCCGGTCAATACATCGCGCCACCATTGCAGGCGGATTTCGCCGGGCAGCGGTTGGCTGACATGATCGCGCACATGGGCGACTTCGGCATTGAACGCCGCCAGCGCGAGCCAGCCGCGCCGCACATCCGGCGCGACGAACAGGCTTGCGGCATAGGTCCTGAAATCCTGCGCGCGCACGAGATCGGCGCAGAACGCAGCCGCATCGCTGCCCACGCCGCTCATGGCACCGCAATCAACGCCGCGGCAACGCGGCGTCGCTCGCCGAGCATGATGTTGTAGGTGCGGATGGCCGGGCCGGTCTGCATGGTGTCGAGCGCGATGTGAACGGTGCGAAATGCATTCCGCAGTGGCGCAGGCGCGATCCACACACCGGCGCCGGTGCCGATCAGCAGCGTATCGATGGCGTTGACGTTCTCGAACACGCGCGCCAGCGAGGTACGATCGATCTGGGCCGGATCAGTGACGGGCCATGCCCAGATCGCATCCGGCAGACACAGCAGCGAACCGCGATGCGACATCTCGTCGAACCGGAAGCCGCCGTTGCCATAGGCCTCGATCGGCGCGGACCGCGGAAGGTGCAGTCCGTCCTGCGGATCGCTCACTTGCCCTCGGGCTTCGACGGCTTGTCCTCGCCGCCACGGTTTTCACCACCACGGTTCTCGCCGACACCGAGATAGATCAGGATCGGCGCAGCGATGAAGATCGACGTATAGGTGCCAACCAGCACCACGCCGAAGGTCATGGTCGCCGCGAAGGAATGGATCGCCTTGCCGCCGAACAGCAGCAGCGCAAGCAGCGCCAAGGTCACGGTGACGTGGGTGATGATCGAGCGCGACAGCGTCGAATTGATCGACGTGTTGAGCAGATCGGTCATCGGCATTTTCTTGTAACGCCGCAGCATTTCGCGGATTCGGTCGTAGATCACGACCGTGTCGTTGAGCGAGTAACCGAGAATGGTCAGCAGCGCCGCGATCGAGGTCAGGTCGAATTCGATCTGCGTGATCGACATGAAACCGAGCGTCAGCACGATGTCGTGGACGTTGGCGATCATCGCGCCGAGCGAGAACTGCCACTCGAAACGGAACCACAGGTAGATGAAAATGCACGCGATCGCGAGCATCAGGCCGACGGTGCCGTAAGCCAAGAGTTCGCTGGACACGCGCGGGCCGACCACTTCGACGCGGCGATAATCGACGCTGTCGCCAAACAGCTGGCGAACTTTCTGCACAGCCGCCTGCTGCGCCTGATCGCCGCCGGGCTGTTCGGCGATACGGATCAGAACGTCGTTCGGACCTCCGAATTGCTGAAGCTGGACGTCGCCGAAATTCAGCGTGGTAAGCTGCGCGCGCAAGGCCGCGATATCGGCGGGCCCCGACTTGGTCTGGATTTCCAGCAGCGTGCCGCCCTTGAAGTCGATGCCGAAGTTCAGTCCGTGAACGAAATACAGGCCGATGGCCAGCATCGACAGCAGCGCCGAGATCGGGAAACTGATGCGGCGGAATCGCATGAAGTCGAACTTCGTATCGTCCGGGACGATGCGAAGCGCGGGGATCACGCCATAGATGCTGAGGCCCGTCAGGATGACGATGAAAATGGCGAGTGCGGTGATGATGGTATGAGTCACAGTTTACTCGCTATCTTCAAATCGGCACGGTCTTGGGCCGCGTCCACCGCACCCACATCGCGACGATCAGGCGCGTGACGGTAAAGGCCGTGAAGACGGTGGTGACGATGCCGATGCCGAGCGTCACGGCGAAACCGCGCACCGGGCCGGTGCCGATATAGAACAGCACGGCGGCGGCGATGAATGTGGTGATGTTGGAGTCCAGAATGGTCGCCAGCGCGCGTGAGAATCCGGCGTCGATGGCGTTGATCGCGCTTCGTCCGGCGCGCAGCTCCTCGCGGATGCGCTCATAGATCAGCACGTTGGAGTCCACCGCGATGCCGACCGTCAGCACGATGCCGGCGATGCCCGGCAGTGTCAGCGTGGCGTTCAGCAGCGACAGCACGCCGAAGATCATCGCCACGTTGATGGCGACGGCGACGTTGGCGAAGAAGCCGAACAGCCGGTAGGTCAGCAGCATGAAGACGATGACCAGGACCGAGCCGACATAGGACGCCAGTTCACCGGCGGCGATGGAGTCTTGTCCGAGGCCCGGACCGACGGTGCGCTCCTCGATGATGGTGAGCGGCGCAGGCAGCGCGCCCGCGCGCAGCAGGATCGCGAGATCATTGGCGCCCTGCACGGTGAAGCTGCCCGAGATCTGGCCCGAACCGCCGGTGATCGGTTCGCGGATCACCGGTGCGGAGATCACCTCGTTGTCGAGCACGATCGCGAAGGGCTGGCCGACGTTTTCGAGCGTCGCCTGCGCGAACTTGCGCGCGCCGGAGGTGTTGAAACGGAACGAGACGATCGGCTCGCCGGAGCGCTGGTCGAAGCCGGGCTGCGCGTCGGTGAGATCGCCGCCGGACACCAGCACCTGCTTCTTGATGACGTAAGGCACCTTCGGCGCCGACGCGCTCATCAGGATTTCGTCGTCGGGCGGCAGGCGTCCGCCCTGCGCCTGCTCCGGCGAGACGGTGGAATCGACCATGCGGAAGTCGAGCTTCGCGGTCTTGCCGAGCAGTTCCTTGAGGCGGGTCGGGTCCTGCAGGCCAGTCACCTGAACGGGACTACGATCGCCTCCCTGAGGCTGGATCAACGGTTCGACGGTGCCGAGTTCGTTGATGCGGCGCTCGACGATCTGGATCGATTGTTCGACCGACTGACGCACCCGCTCGGTGATCGCCGCGGGCGGCACGGTCAGGCGGATCAGGCCGCCACCGGCATCGGAGACTTCGACGCTGCGCTGGCCGCTGGAGCCGAGCACGCCGCCGAGCGGCTGGGACAGTTCACGCAGCTTGGCGAGCGCGTTGGTGAGATCGGCGTCCTTGACGCGGACTTCGGCGTTTTCGCCGCGCACCGCAAGGCCGGTGTAGCCGATCTTGGCATCGCGCAGCACGCGGCGCACATCGTCGCGGACCTGATCGAGCTTGTCCTTCTTGACCGAGTTGGAGTCGACTTCGAGCAGGATGTGCGAGCCGCCCTGCAGGTCGAGGCCGAGCACCACATGACGCTGCGCCCATTTCGGCCAGCTCTTGACAGTCGCATCGGGGAAGAAGTTCGGAACCGCGCAAAGGCAGACCAGCAGAGCGGTCAGAATGACCGCCAATGCCTTCCACCGCGTGAAATACAGCATCAGGAGTTTCCGTCAGATTGGCAACGTCGCAAGGAGCCCCGCAGGGATCAGCTTGCGGTGGTTTCGTCCTTGGCGTCCTTGACGTCCTTGTCCTTGACCGGTTCGCCCTTGGTGCGCACGGCCGAAATCATTCCGCGCATTTGACGGATACGCACGCCGTCGGCGATTTCCACCTCGATCTGGTCGTCATCGACAACCTTGGTCACCTTGCCGACCAGCCCGCCATTGGTCACGACGACGTCGCCCCGGCGGATGTTCTTCACCAGTTCCTGATGGTCCTTCAGCTTCTTCTGCTGCGGCTTCAGAATCAGGAAGTACATGATCACGAAGATCAGCGCGAACGGCAGCAGCGACATCAGCATGCTGTTGGTGTCGCCAGCAGCGCCGGCAGCCTGGGCAAAAGCAGGGGTAATGAACATCAGAAAGTCCTCGGGAAGGCGCCGCCATCAGGGCGAAACGCGTAAGATAGAGGGCCGTTTTGGCCGAATTTGCGCGGACTATAACGGCAGTCGCTCCAAAAGCAACGGCACCGGTAAAGCCCATTTCGCCATGCATTTGTGGCGGTTGCAGGCCCCGGCGGCCCCCGCTAAGGGTGCGCCACGAGGTGCCGATTCATGTCCAAAAAGCCCAATAAAAAGGCCTCCAAAAAGGCCGCTTCCGCCACCGTCAGGACGGCCGCCAGGTCGCGTCCCGTCAAGGCGGTCAAATCCGCGACAAAACGCCCTGCGGCGACGGCCGATCATGCCACGCAGGCCCGGATGCTGGCCGCGCTGGAAAGCATCGCCGCCAGCCTGAGCGCGTCGGCGGTGAAGCCGTCGGGTGCCGATTCCCTGAAAGCCGCCGAGGCCTTCGTCTGGCAGCCGAACGGCCACCTGCTCCCGGTTCCCAGGGTCAGCCGCGTCGATCTCGACCTCTTGCGCGGCGTCGACCGGATGCGCGACATCCTGATCGAGAACACCGAGCGCTTCGCAACCGGCCTGCCCGCCAACAATGCGCTGCTCTGGGGCGCGCGCGGCATGGGCAAGTCGTCGCTGGTGAAGGCGGCCCATGCCACCGTCAACGCGATGCCGGAGGTGAACGGCCGGCTCAAGCTGATCGAAATCCACCGCGAGGACATCGAGAGCCTGCCGCTTTTGATGGGCCTGCTGCGCGAGTCCGATTTCCACTTCATCGTGTTCTGCGACGACCTGTCGTTCGACGGCAACGATGCCTCGTACAAATCGCTGAAGGCCGTGCTCGAAGGCGGCATCGAGGGCCGCCCCGAGAACGTCATCCTCTATGCGACCTCGAACCGCCGCCACCTGCTCTCGCGCGACATGATCGAGAACGAGCGCTCGACCGCGATCAATCCCGGCGAGGCCGTGGAGGAGAAGGTGTCCCTCTCCGACCGTTTCGGCCTGTGGCTCGGCTTTCACAAGTGCAGCCAGGACGAATATCTCGACATGGTGCGCGGCTATGCGCGCCACTTCGGCGTCGATGTCTCCGACGAGCAACTCGAGCGCGAGGCGCTGGAATGGTCCACCACCCGCGGCTCGCGCTCGGGCCGCGTGGCGTGGCAGTTCACGCAGGAGATCGCGGGCCGGATGGGCGTGAAGCTGACCGGCAAGTAATCACCTCCCGGCGATCCAAACGAAAAACCCCGGCGCGAAGCCGGGGTTTTTTGTTGATCGCTGTCGCGACGCTTACGCGCCGTTCAGGAATTGAAGCGGGTCGACGGCTGAAGATCCTTTACGGATCTCGAAGTGAAGCTGCGGCGACCCCACCTCTCCCGTCTGACCCGATTTGGCAATCACCTGGCCGCGCTTGATTGTATCGCCGCGCTTCACCATCAGTTCACTCGCGTGGGCATACGCGGTGACGTAACCGTTGGAGTGCCGCACCAGGATCAGATTGCCATATCCTTTGAGTTCGTTGCCCGAATAGGCAACCACGCCGTCTTCCGCGGCTTTCACCGGCGTGCCTTCCGGAACGGCGACATTGATGCCGTCGTTCTGTTTTCCATTCGTCTTCGCGCCATAGGCCGTGATCACCCGGCCGCGCACCGGCCAGCGGAAGGTCGGCAGCGCGTTGGTGGCTTCGGCCGCCTTCACAGGCGACTGTGCTTCAGGCAGTTCGGCCGCAGGCGCCTCGGCGGCGACGCGGGCCTTCTGCACCGGCTCGACCCGCGCGACCACGACGGGCTTCGCGGCAGGCGCGACCGGGGCCGGAGCAACGGCAACCGGTTTCGGCCCTTCCGCGACCATCTGCGGTGCGGCCGCAGCAACGACTTTGCCGCCGCCGGGAATGTTGATCCTGGTGCCGATCCGAAGCTGCGTCGTCACCGGAATGTGGTTGGCGGCGGCAAGCTGCGCCGGCGGAATGTTGTGGCGGCGCGACAGATTCATCAGCGTGTCGCCGGGCTTGACGATATGGACGCTGGCCGGAAGACCGGCGGCAACCTTGGTGCCCGGCGCGCCCGACAGCGCGGGAGGCGCGGCACTCGCCGTGCGGCGCGGAATGACAAGCTGCTGGCCCGGCTGCAGCATGCGCGGACCGTTGTAGCCGTTGGCTTTCAGGATTTCCGACGACGGCACATTGTAGCGCTTCGAAATGACTTCGAGCGTATCGGCGGTGCCGACGATGATCGTGGTGCCGCCTTCGCGATGCCAGCCCGGCGTCGCAGCCGCGACGGAGCGCGGCGCGGTCGAACCGGTGGTCTCGATGGGAGCTGCAGGCGGCGTATAGGATGCCATGCCGCGGCCGCCGCCCGATGTCGGAGTCGAGGCCGTGGGATAGGACAGCGGCGCGGAGACGACAGGCGCCGTCGCGTAAGGCCGCCGATACTGCGGCAACTCGCGAGGAGGCTGCTGCTGGTGGGAATAGTTTTGCTGGTAGTAACCGTTCTGCCGGTCACTGTTCTGCTGGACAGTGCCCGTCGTTTCGCGCGAGGCGAACGGGTTATCCTGGAATCTTGTCGAGGTATCGGCGCTGCATCCGCCAAATCCGACCGAGACGAGCGCCAGAACCACGAAATGCGGTGCATGACGCGAGCTAATCAACTCGACAAACCGGGACATGGTTACTCACTGGTACGCAACTGACACAGATTTGAGTAAACACGCGCGGAGTAAATAACTCTTTAAACGCTAAAATCCCGGTGTTTTTCGCACAGAAACGAAAATCACAGTTCCCGGGCGACGCCGGGAAGCGCCGGAACGAAACGCACAGGCAAAAGCTCTTCGCGCTTAAAGCCGCTGTCGGTCCGGACGACCCGGACCAGCACCTGCCTGTCGTCCACTGGCCCAACGGGCGCGATCAACACCCCGCCCGGCTCCAGCCGCTCCAGCAGCGCGTCCGGGATGTTTTCCATCGCCGCTGTCACCATGATCCGGTCGAAGGTGCCCCGCGTCTCGGGAATGTCGAAGCCGTCGCCGTGGATCACCTCCACGTTGCTGCAGCCGATCCCGGCCAGGACACGCCGGGCGCGATCGGCCAGCGTGCGGAAGCGCTCCAGCGAGACGACCTCGCGGCACAGTTTCGAGAGGATCGCCGCCTGGTAGCCCGACCCGGTGCCGATCTCGAGCACCCGATGCTCCGGGCGCAACTGAAGCTGCTCGGTCATGTAGGCCACGATGAACGGCTGGCTGATGGTCTGTCCGCAGGCGATCCCCAAAGCCGTATCCCGATAGGCGTAGATGCGGTCGACCGACATCACGAACAGTTCGCGCGGCACCTCCTCCATGGCCCTGAGCACCGCCTGATCGCTGATCCCGCTGCGCCGCAGGTTGAGCTGAAACACGATCTTTTCCTGGGGGGTGGACGGCAACGACGGCATGATGACCAAGGGTATGAGGGTGCTGGAAGGTGCCCCCCGATCATAGGACCGGACGGGCCCCGATCGGGAGGATGGACATTCGACAATTTAGGTTCCATTTGTGGGAACCTACAGAGCGGATGTAAGTTAGGGGTCGGATAAACATAATTTATCCGATGTTAAATCAGTCCAGATTTGTCGTTTTGGGGGACGAATGCCTGGCACGTTAAAGGCTGCAAGACGGCGATCAGTCCTTCTGGTCGAAGACGAAGTCATGATTCGCATGATGGTCGCGGACATGCTCGAAGAGCTTGGCTACAGGATCGTTGCGGAAGCCGGCGACATCGATGAAGCCGTCCATCTGGTGCAAACGACCGACTTCGACATCGCCCTGCTCGACGTCAACGTCAACGGCAAGATCATCACACCGGTCGCGGAATCCGTGATGCTGCGCGGCTTGCCGTTCGTGTTCGCCACGGGCTACGGCGCAGAGGGCCTGCCGGAAAAATTCCGCGACCGCCCGACGATTCAGAAACCCTTCCAGATCGAAACGCTGGCGCGCACCATCGAGACCGTGCTCAAGGGCATGGCGGCGTAGGCGGCGCCTACTTCTTTAGACCTCATGGTGAGGAGCGAGGCGCAGCCTTGCGTCTCGAACCATGAGAGGCGTGGCACTGTGTCAGCACAACCTCATCCTTCGAGACGCGCGCAAGAGCGCGCTCCTCAGGATGAGGGAAAGATGCCCTACTTCAACACGTCCCGCAGCTTCTCCGAGAACGCCATATCCGTGCGGTCGAGCCGCAGCGGCGTGACCGACACGAAGTTCGCCGCCAGCGCGGCAAGATCGGTGTCCTTCGGCGGAATGTCTTCCGCGGCGACCTTCTCGAAGCCGATCCAGTAATACGGATTGCCGCGGCCGTCGCGGCGGCTGTCGATCTTGAGAAAACCGAGATTGCGCTTGCCCTGCCGCGTGACGGCGATGCCCTTCACCTCATCGGGGCGGCAGGCCGGGAAATTGACGTTGATCACGGTGTCGCGCGGCACCCCGAGTTTCATCACGTTGCGGATCACGTCGGGGCCGAACTGCAGCGCCGTGTCCCAGGTCGGATTCTGGCGGGTCTCGATCGAAAATTCCTGCGACAGCGCGAACGACGGCAGGCCGAGAATGGTGCCTTCCAGCGCGCCCGCGATGGTGCCGGAATAGACCACGTCTTCGGCGACGTTGCGGCCCTTGTTGACGCCCGACAGCACGATGTCCGGCATCTTGCTGCCGAGCACATGGCGCGAGCCCATGATCACGCAGTCGGTCGGCGTGCCGCGCACCGCGAAATGACGGTCGTCGATTTCGCGAAGCCGCAGCGGATCGTTCAGCGACAGCGAATGCGAAACGCCGGACTGGTCAAGCTCGGGCGCAACCACCCAGACGTCATCGGAGAGCTTGCGGGCGATCTCCTCGATCACCCGAATGCCGGGCGCGTGGATACCGTCGTCGTTGGTGCAGAGAATTCGCATATCGTGTCCTTATCGTCCGAAGCCACGGGATAACGTCACCCTGAGGTGGGCGCGCAAAGCGCGCCCCTCGAAGGGCGACGTTGTTTGCCCGCATCCTTCGAGGCTCGCCGCAAGTACGGCTCGCACCTCAGGATGACGGGCTGACGGTTCAACTCTCCTTCGCGATCACTTTGAGGCCGCCCATATACGGCTGCAGCACGTCCGGCACGGCGATCGCGCCGTCCTCCTGCTGATAGGTTTCCATCACGGCGATCAGCGCGCGGCCGACAGCCGTGCCCGAGCCGTTCAGCGTGTGCACGAAACGCGGCTTGCCGTCCGGGCCTCTTGAGCGCGCATCCATGCGCCGCGCCTGAAAATCGCCGCACACCGAGCAGGACGAAATCTCGCGGTACATGCCGGGGTTGTTAGAATCTTGACCCTGTCCCGGCATCCAGACTTCGATGTCGTAGGTCTTCTGCGAAGCGAAGCCCATGTCGCCGGTGCACAGCGTCATCACGCGGTAATGCAGGCCGAGGCGCTTCAGCACCTCCTCGGCGCAGGACAACATACGCTCGTGCTCGTTCTTGGACTCTTCCGGCGTCGTGACCGAGACCAGTTCGACCTTGGTGAACTGATGCTGGCGGATCATGCCGCGCGTGTCGCGTCCCGCCGCGCCCGCTTCCGCGCGGAAGCACGGCGTCAGCGCGGTCAGCCGCATCGGCAGTTCTTTTTCGTCGAGAATGGATTCACGCACGAGATTGGTCAGCGGCACTTCGGCGGTGGGGATGAGCCAGAACTGAGAGCGACCATGATCTTCAAAAAGGGTTTCAATCCTCGGCAAGTGTTCGTTGAAAAAGCCCGCGATTGCTTCGTAGGTTTGTTTATTGGTCAAGTTGTCCGGCAGAGAAGCAAAGAACGCTTCTTTGTGAGGGTGCAACTGAGTTTCTACAAAGCGATTATACGCCTCTAGATCGAATTGCTCGATTTTGGATGCCGAAAATTGATCCTCGCGAAACTTCGGCAACTGCGCGGTGCCGAACATCGCATCGTCACGCACCAGCAGCGGTGGATTGACTTCGGTGTAGCCGTGCTCGGTCGTGTGAAGATCGAGCATGAACTGGCCGATGGCGCGCTCGAGACGCGCGAGGCCTTTCTTGAGAACAACAAAGCGCGCGCCGGAGAGCTTCGCGGCGGTCTCGAAGTCCATGAACTTCAGACCCTCGCCAAGCTCGACATGCTCCTTCGGCTTAAAGGCGTAGGTGCGCTTCTCGCCATAGTGATGATGCTCCACATTGCCGTGCTCGTCGGCGCCGTCCGGCACTTCATCAAGCGGCAGGTTCGGAATCTGCGCGAGTTGCGTCTTCAACTCGTCTTCGACCTGCTTCACCGTGGCTTCAAGCTCGGGCAGCTTGGTCTTGAGTTCGCCGACCTCGGCCATCAGCGCGTCGGCGCGCACATTGTCCTTAGCCTTCTTGGCCTCGCCGATCTCCTTCGAGGCCGCGTTGCGCCGCGCCTGCGTCTGCTCCGATGCCTGAATGGCCGTGCGGCGCTTTTCATCGATCGCGATCAGGGACGACGACAATGCCTCCAGCCCGCGGCGCGCGAGCGCCTTATCGAAAGCGTCGGGGTTTTCTCGAATCCAGCGAATGTCGTGCATGTTCAATTCCTGCGTCATGGCCGGACTTTCCCGACCATCCACGTCTTTCGTTGCTGCGTTAGAACAATTCGGGGGTGTCCGGGTCAAGCCCGGGCAGGACGAATCGGACGCATGGCCGCCACCATATCCGAACAACTGGCGCGGGCGGTCATCCTCAGTATCAGACAGAAAACAGCCAAAGGGCCGTCATTGCGAGCGAAGCGAAGCAATCCATTCTTAAAAAAGCTGGATTGCTTCGTCGCTTCGCTCCTCGCAATGACTGGCTACCCGCCTACTCCGCGGGCGTCGTGGCGGGCGGAGTCGGCGGCGTATCGGTCGGTGGAGTCGGCGATGAACCGGCCTCGGCGGCGGCCTTGTCGGCAGCGGTTTTGGCGGCCTTCTTCTCCACCATCGCCACCGCGATGATCGAGCCCTCGTAGAGGACCAGCAGCGGGATCGCGAGCGAGGCCTGGCTGATGACATCCGGCGGGGTCAGCACCGCCGCGATGATGAACGCCACCACGATGAAGTAGCGGCGCTTGTCGCGCAGTTGCTTCGCGGTGAGGATTCCGATCCGGCCGAGCAACGTCAGCACCACCGGCAACTGGAACGCGATGCCGAAAGCGAAGATCAGCGACATCATCAGCGAGAGATATTCGCCGACCTTGGGCAACAGCGCGATCTGCGCGGTTTCGGCGCCGCCGACCTGCTGCATGCCGAGCGAGAAGCGGATCAGCATCGGCAGCACGAGGAAGTAGACCAGCAGCGAGCCGAGCACGAAGAAGATCGGCGTCGCGATCAGATACGGCAGGAATGCGCCGCGCTCGTGCTTGTAGAGGCCCGGCGCGACGAACATGTAGATCTGCGCGGCGATCACCGGAAACGACAGGAAGCCCGCGCCGAACATGGCGAGCTTGAGCTGCGTGAGGAAGTATTCCAGCAGCGCGGTGTAGATGAACTTGGAATTCTCGGGCCCCGCGACCCAGACGAACGGCCACACCAGCACGTTGTAGATCTGCTTGGCGAAGAAGAAGCAGAAGACGAAGGCCAGCGCGAATGCGAGCAACGCCTTGATCAGCCGCGAGCGCAGCTCGATCAGGTGGTCCATCAACGGGGCCTTGGTGGATTCGATGTCTTCGGCGCTCATGACGCTTTGGCGTCCGGCTGTTCGGTTTTGGATCCAAGCAGCTCCGGCATCGGGTCGGTATCCTGCGTCGTCTGCGCGTGGGTTTCCGCCTCGATGAATGTCTCCGGCGTCGGCGGCTCGGGCGTGGTCGGCGTCACTGGCGGGTCGGTCTTGAGCGCATCCTCGCCGTACTTCTCGAGCGAGGTCAGGAGATTGGTCGGCGACAGGTCCTTGGCGGCGGACGACGCTTCATCGAACGTCTTCTTGATGTCCGCCATTTCCGCTTCGCGCATCGCCTCGTTGAACTGGCCCTGGAATTCCGCGGCCATGCGGCGCGCCTTGCCGATCCACTGCCCGACCATGCGCAGCACGCCGGGAAGCTCCTTCGGGCCGATGGCGATCAGCGCGACAACGCCGATCACGACCAGTTCACTCCACCCGATATCGAACATGGAAAATTCCGCCTAACGACGCACGCCGCTTCACTCGGACCGACAAAGCGGACCGTCAGACCGCCTTGCTGCCGACATCGCTGCGCTGAGAGGTCGCCTGCGGCGCGTTGTCGATGGTCTTCACCGGATCGGACTTCTCCGCCGGCTTCACCTCGTCGTCGGCCATGCCCTTCTTGAAGGCCTTGATGCCCTGCGCGACGTCGCCCATCAGGTCCGAAATCTTGCCGCGGCCGAACAGCAGCAGGACGATGCCGATCACGACGATCCAGTGCCAGATGCTAAACGAACCCATACTGCCGTCCTCCAAAACACGCGACCGGATTTTTTCCGGTCTTTTCGGACCGGAACGTAGGCTGCGGAGGTGTCAAAAACAAGGATTAACCCCGCGTCGGGACTGCGCAAACCGGCGCATTGACACGAGAGTTAACATCCGCGCAGGCCGCGCTTCCAATGGACGCGCAAACCCTTCGAAAATCAGCCTTCCTCGCCCTTTTCCGGTTCCACGGCGGGCGCCAGCGTCAGGTCGAGATCGCCGGGCTCCAGCGGTTCCTCATCCTCGCGCAGCTCCGGATCGTCGGACGGCGATGGAACGCTGAAGCCGCTCGGCAGGCGGGTGTCCAGCAGGCCCGCGCCCTTCAGCTCGTCCAAGCCCGGCAGGTCGTTCAGCGCCTCGAGGCTGAACTGCGACAGGAACGCCTCGGTGGTGCCGAAGGTCAGCGGGCGGCCCGGGGTCTTGCGGCGGCCGCGCGGGCGGATCCAGCCGGTTTCCAGCAGCACGTCGAGAGTTCCCTTCGAGGTCACCACGCCGCGGATTTCTTCGATCTCGGCGCGGGTCACCGGCTGGTGATAGGCGATGATCGCCAGCATCTCGATGGCGGCGCGCGACAGGCGGCGGGTTTCCGTGCTCTCGCGGGTCATCAGCCAGGCGAGATCGCCGGCGGTGCGGAAGGTCCACTTGTTGGCCACGCGCACCAGATTGACACCGCGCAGCGAATAGTCGGCCTGCAACTGCGCCAGCGCGGCCTTGATGTCGATGCCTTCGGGCATGCGCTTGGCGAGCGCCGATTCCTCGAGCGGTTCGCTGGAGGCGAACAGCAGCGCTTCCAGAAGACGCAGTTCCTCCGGACGCGCAGCGGAATCACGCACGGACTGCTCGCCGTCGGCTTCCACCGACGCCGCGCCTACGGCAGCGTGTTCCTGAGCGGACTCATCCTCGGCCGCAGCCTGCGTCTCGCCGGACTCGTCGTCCGACTCCGCGACCTCATGATCGGCGGCTTCAGTCCCCTGAGCCGCAACATCATCACCGGTTACAACCTGCTCATCAGTCGAGGTGACCTGCTGTTCGTCGGCGAGAGCGTCCTCGACGGGAGTCTCATCAACCGGAGCGATATATTTCGCGGCCATCGGCATCGCCTGGTCTCCTTCTTCCACTTACTCAACAGGCATTTCCGGCGCAGCCTCGGCGCCGGGCGGCACGTGCGCCACATGCTTGCGAAAATACAGAGGCGCGAACGCTTCTTTCTGATGCAGGTCCAGCACGCCCTCGCGCACCAGTTCGAGCGCGGCGGCAAAGCTCGACGCGAACACGGTCGTCTTCTGCGTCGGATCAACCACGTAGCGCATCAGATGCTCGTCGAGGCTTGCCCAGTCTTCCGTCTCGGTGGCGCCGATCAGCCGCTCCAGCGACACGCGCGCTTCGGTCAGCGACCACACGGTCCGCCGGGCGAGATGCACGGTCGCGAGCACGTTCTGCTGGCGCTGCGTCGCATAAGCGGACAGCAGATCGTACAGGGTCGCGGTCCAGCGCTGATGCTTGATCTGCGCGATGGATTCAGGCTGACCGCGCGGGAAGATATCGCGGCGCAGTTGTGGCCGGGTCATCAGCCGGTTCGATGCCTCGCGGATCTGTTCAAGACGGCGCAGGCGATTGGCGAGCGCGGTCGCGAGATCCTCGGCGCTCGGCCCTTCGGCGCTCGGCGGTTCGGGGAGCAGCAGACGTGACTTGAGATAAGCCAGCCACGCCGCCATCACGAGATAGTCGGCGGCCAGCTCAAGCCGCAGCTTGCGCGCTTCTTCGATAAACACGAGATACTGGTCGGCCAGCGCCAGAATGGAAATCTTGTGGAGGTCGACCTTCTGCTGACGCGCCAGCGCAAGCAGCAGATCGAGCGGACCTTCATATCCCTCAACGTCCACCACAAGGGCGATATCGTCGTCGGCGCGTTCCGCCGCAGGCTGGCCGGTCTCGAATGATAGGATTTCCGCGCTCATGACGTGAGACTCCCTGCCCGGCCGATCAGCCGGTCCAGCTCGGCACGCGCCGCCACGCGATCAAGCGGCTGCGGCGGCTTGCGCGACGCCAATGCACGGTCCGCGCGAGCCAAAGCCTCGCCAGCCAGCAGCGGCGCTTCATTCGCAACCTCAAGCATCTCGCCGAGCTTGCCGTTGCAATGGAGAACGACGTCGCAGCCCGCCGCAAAGCTGGCGCGTGTCCGCTCCGCGATCGATCCCTGCAAGGCGTTCATGGACACGTCATCACTCATTAACAAACCCTGGAAACCAATGGTCCCGCGAATCACCTGTTCGATGATTGTCGCAGATGTGGTCGCGGGTTGGGCGGGGTCGAGGGCGCTAAACACAACATGTGCGGTCATGGCCATGGGCAGGTCGGCCAGCGGCCTGAAAGCCGCGAAGTCGGAACCCGCAAGTTCCGCCGCCGGAACATCGACCGTCGGCAGCCGGTAATGGCTGTCCGCCGTGGCCCGTCCGTGGCCGGGAATATGCTTCAGGACCGGCAGGACGCCGCCCTGTTCCAGTCCCGTGGTCACTGCCCGGGCGATGGCCGCGACCTTGTCCGGCGAGGTTCCATAGGCCCGGTCGCCGATCACGGCATCCGCGCCGGGAACCGGCACGTCCGCCAGCGGCAGGCAGTCCACCGTGATGCCGAGATCATGCAGGTCGGCGGCGATCAGCCGGGCGGTCAGCCGGGCCGCTTCGAGGCCCGCGGGCTTGTCGGCGTCATAGAGGGTGCTGAATACCGCTCCCGGCGGATAAACCGGCCAGTGCGGCGGCTGCAGGCGCTGCACCCGGCCGCCTTCCTGATCGATCAGGACCGGTGCATCGGCCCGTCCGACGCTCGCGCGCAATTCCCCAACCAGACGAATGACTTGTTCGGGGCTTTCGACATTGCGCTTGAAAAGGATGAAACCCCACGGCTGCCGGTCGCGCAGAAACGCCCGCTCGTCGTCGGTCAGGTCCGTTCCGGAAACACCGGTGATGAATGCGCGCGCAGCCATGATCCGGCGATTAGCCCGCGCAGTGCGGCAGGGTCAAGGAAAGCGGGCCAAATCCGGGGCATTTGGCCGGATCATCCACAGTCGCAAAGGCAATGGGGCTCAAGGATTTGGCGCGGAAACCGCGATGACAACGAGTCTCGTGTCCCGGACGCGATGCGACGTGCAACGTTGCATCGCTGAGCCGGGACCGTCATGGTCTCGAACGGTCCCGGTTCTGCAGCGCATCACTCCGTGCTGCGCTGCGCCCGGGACACTTAAACTCTCAACTTGGTTTCCCTGCACCGTGCTCGATGCGGTCGGCGATGACGCGGAATGCCAAGGCTTCGGCCTTGGTCCGTGCTTCCGCTTCAGTCGCGCCGTAAACAAGAACGCCGGGCAAAGCAGGGACTTCGCCAATCCAGCGACCATCCTCTTCGCGCTCAAGCTCGATCCGCATCCGGCAACTCCGTGCGGCTCTCACATTTATGCGCCCGCAGTCGCATCGTCCAGCATGCAGAACTGTCAGACCGCGCAACTTGCCTCAGTTCCGCTGCACGACGCACTGGCCGCCGGCGGATTTCAGGCTCATGCAGAACTGGGCCGCCTCATCGCCGCTTCCGAACGGACCGACCATGGCGCGATAGAAGGTGCCCTTCCCGGCGATGTCGGCGCGGTGGATCGTGGCAGAGCGAGATCCGAGGATGCCCGAATACTTGCCCTGCAGCGCCCTGAACGATGCCCGCGCATCGGCCTCGGACCTCTGCGACGACACCTGCACATAAGCGCCTGCTGCGCCGCCGGACGGCGTGAGCGCGGCGACCTTGGGACGCGCGGCCTCGGCCGGAGCCGAAGGCTGCGGCGACAGCGACATCGGCGCATTGGCCTGCGATCCGGTGGGCGCGCTGGCCGGTGCCGCGGCGCGCGGCTGCGGAGCCTGCGCGCGCGGTGATGATGGCAGTGCTGCGCCCGGAGCCGCAGCGGTCGCGTCGGTCTGATCGCCGGGGCGAATGCTCAGGGTGCGGATCTTCCGGGGCTCCTCGCCGCCCTGCAACGTGCCATTGCCGACGCCTGCACCGGTCGGGCGGGTTGCAGTCGACGCGCTCGCCACCGTCGGCGGATTGGCGTTCTGGGTCAGCGGCGGAAACACCACGCGCGGACCCGCATTGGGATTGGTCCTGGCGTTCACATCGACCGGCTGTTCCTCGCGCGACACCATCCGCTCGGTGGACTTGTCGCCGACGCGATCGGTGATCTGCTTGCCCGAGCTGTCGCCTGCGCCGGGCGGAATGACCTTGTTCGGACCGGTGTCAGCCTTGATGACCGGCGGCTCGCCGCTGCGCGGAGAACCGATGAAGGTGCGATAGGCAAACGCCGCGCCGGTGCCGACAATCGCCAGCAGCAGCACCACGATGACGGTCATCGTGCCGCCGCGCCGCTGTTTCGGCTCCGCCTGTTCATAGCCGTCGCCATAAGACTGATCATACGGCGCGCCGTAAACCTCATCCTGCGCGTAGCCGGCGGCAGGCGCATTGTCGGCGGCACCGTAAAGGACGTCGTCGTAACGGTCGGTCGGCATCTGCTGGCCGTGCGCCCTTGCCTGCGGCAGCGGCTCGTAGCCCGAATGATCGAAATGCGGGTCGCGATGAACCGGCGCGGGATCATACTGACCGGCTGCATACGGCTGATCGACCTGCTCGTCGGCACGATAGGACGTGTCGCGGGAACGCCGCCCGGTCAGGTTCTGCAGCCAGGACGGACGGCTGGCGGGCGCGTCCTGCGGCTCGGCATAGGGTTCCGGCGCGTCATTAGACGCATAGCCGCCGGCCCCATGATGCTCCTGCGCATAAGGGTCCTGAGCGTAACGATCTTGGGCGTAACGGTCTTGATCGTAAGCCTGCGGCGCACGCGGCTGCGGCGCGGCATACTGATCGTAATCGTCCTGCGCGCGTGGCGCGGGACGTTGCGGCTGCCGCTGCTCGCGTCCGAATGTCGACATCGGATCGGACTGCCCGATCAGGCGCGCCAGTTCGGCCAGCGGATCGCTTTCGGCGCGCGGCTGCGAGGCCGAGCGCGAGTCATCCCGGCCGTAATCGTCATCCGCCGGAAACGGTCTGTCGCGATATTGGTTCGCCATTGCGATGTTGCATCCCCTTCGGGGAAGCGCCTCGCCCGTCATTCAAACGAACGCCGCTTCTCACACTGCCGCCACCCGTTCCCCGTGACGGCTCTACCCCAAAACTATCGCATCTCGTCTGGTGCATGGACGCCGAGCACGGCGAGGCCGGAAGCCAGAACCGAGACGACGCCCTGAACCAAGGCCAGTCGCGCGATTGTTACTTCAGTTGTGCCGCCGGGGGGCTGGGGGGGGGGGGGGGGGGGGAAACAGGGTGTGGGGGGGGGGGGGGCTCGGCGGGGGGAGAAAAAAAAAAAAAAAACGGGGGGGGGGGGGTTGGGGGGGGGCCCCCCCCCGTCCCCCCCCGGGGGGAAAAACGCGCGCCCGCGGGGCGGGGGGGGGGCGCGCGGGGGGGGCAGGCGCCCCGTCTCCCCCCCCCCGAGGGACCCGCCCCCCGCCCCGCCTCGTCCGCAGGCAAGTCTGGCACCGCCTCGCGCGCATTCTTGAACACCGAATGCCCGCGCGCGTGGCCGTACTGCACGTAGAACACCGCGTTGTCCTTGGACTGTTCGATCACCTTGGCGAGGTCGAAGTCCAGCACCGCGTCGTTCTTGCGGAACAGCATCATGAAGCGCACGGCATCGGAGCCGACTTCATCCACGACCTCGCGTAGCGTGACGAAATCGCCCGAGCGCTTCGACATCTTCACCGGCTCGCCGTTGCGCAGCAATTTCACAAGTTGAACGATCTTCACGTCCAGCGTCGCCTTGTCGCCGGTGACCGCCTTGATCGCCGCCTGCACGCGCTTGATGTAGCCGCCGTGATCCGCGCCCCACACGTCCACCATGTTGAGGAAACCGCGGTCGAACTTGGTCTTGTGATAGGCGATGTCGGACGCGAAGTAGGTATACGAGCCGTCCGACTTCTTCAGCGGACGATCGACGTCGTCGCCGAACGCGGTGGCGCGGAACAGGGTCTGCTCGCGGTCTTCGTAGTCCTCGACCGGCGCACCCTTCGGCGGCGGCAGGCGGCCCTCATAAACATCGCCCTTGGCGCGCAGGCCCGCGATGGTCGCGCCGACCTGATCGTTGCCGTTCTGGTTGAGCGAACGCTCCGAGAAGAACACATCGTGCCGGATGTTGAGCGCGGCGAGATCGCCCTTGATCATCTCCATCATCATGGCGATGGCCTTGGCGCGCACGACCGGCAGCCATTCGGCCTCAAGCTGCTTAGTCAGCTTGTCGCCATATTCCTTCGCCAGCGCCTCGCCGACGGGCTTCAGGTAATCGCCCGGATAAAGCCCTTCCGGAATTTCGCCGATGCTTTCACCCAGCGCCTCGCGGTAGCGCAGGAATGCGGAGCGCGCGAGCACATCCACCTGCGCGCCGGCGTCATTGATGTAGTATTCCTTGGTGACGTCGTAACCCGCGAACGACAAGAGGCTCGCCAGCGCATCGCCAAACACCGCGCCGCGGCAGTGGCCGACATGCATCGGCCCGGTCGGATTGGCGGAGACATATTCGACATTGACCTTCTCGCCCGCGCCGGACGCGCTGCGGCCGTAGCTCTTGCCCTGCGCCAGAACGGTGCGTAGCGCGCCGAACCATGCGGACGTCTTCAGCGTGAGATTGATGAAGCCGGGACCGGCGACGTCTACCTTCTCCACGATCGGATCGGCGCGCAGCCTGTCCGCGATCTTGTCCGCGAGGTCGCGCGGCTTGGCCCTGGCTTCTTTCGCCAGCACCATCGCGGCGTTGGTCGCCATGTCGCCGTGCGATGCATCCTTCGGCGGCTCGACCACCACACGGGACAGGTCGATGCCTGCGGGCAGCACGCCCTCGCCGCCAAGCGCCCTGCATACGGCATGAACGCGCAAAAGCACGTCGGCGAACAGATGCGGAGGCTGGGTCGGCGAAGTCATGAGACGTCCTGTAACATGCGGAAAATCGGGCTTTTCAGGCCGCCGCCTAACGCAAATCCGGGGTCGAGTCAAAAAGCCGGCGATGCTCGGTAATGGCGTATCTGTCGGTCATTCCGGCGATGAAATCGCCGATCCGGCGGGCCTCGGCCCCAGCGTGGCCGTGTTCCTCCGGCGGCAGCCAGTCGGACGGCAGATCCTTCGGCTCGGAGCGGTAACGGGCGAACAGATCGCGCACCACGCGCTCGGCGTCCCGCATCACCCGCATCACGCGCTCATGGCGATACATATGCGTCTTGAGGAAGCGCTTGATTTCGGCTTCGGTCTTTTCCGCTTCGGCCGAAAAACCGACCAGCGTGCGGCCGCAATTGCGCACGTCCCCGGCGCTGCGCGGCTGCACGTCGCCAAGCCGCCGGCATGTTTCGGAGAACACGTCCTCGATCAGATACGAGATCAGTTCGCGCACCAGTTCCGCGCCGCGCCGCGGCTCGTCCAGCACCGGATAGCGCGCGAAGATCACCGCATTGATGTCGGCGATCAGCGGAATGCCGCCGAGATCGTCGACGGTGAACAGCCCCGCCCGCAAGCCGTCGTCAATGTCATGCGCGTCGTAGGCGATGTCGTCGGCGACGGCGGCGACCTGTGCTTCCAGCGAGGCGTGGCTCGCCAGTTCGAGGTCGTGAAACGCGACATACTCCGAGATGCCGACGGGCACGCCGTGTTCGCGATAACGTCCGACCGGCTCGCCATTGCGGTCGATCAGCGGACCGTTGTGCTTGACGATGCCTTCGAGTGCTTCCCATGTCAGGTTGAGGCCGTCGAAAGCCGGATAGCGCCGCTCCAGCATCGTCACCACGCGCAAGCTCTGCGCGTTGTGATCGAAACCGCCGTGATCCTTCAGGCATTCGTCCAGCGCCCGCTCCCCGGCATGGCCGAACGGCGGATGGCCGAGATCGTGGGCCAGCGCCAGCGTCTCGGTCAGGTCTTCATCCAGGCCGAGTTGGCGTGCCAGCGCGCGGGCGATCTGCGCCACTTCCAGCGTGTGGGTCAGGCGGGTGCGGTAATGGTCGCCCTCATGGAACACAAAAACCTGGGTCTTGTGCTTGAGGCGGCGGAAGGCGGTGGAATGGATCACCCGGTCGCAGTCGCGGCGGAAGGCGCTGCGGCGCAGGCTCGGCGGCTCATTGAAACGCCTTCCCCGGCTCTCGCCGGGATCGCAGCCATAAGCGACGCGGGGTGCAGCCATTCCGACGGACATACGAATTATTCTACTTTCGGTGTTTGATTCTGGCGTCTGGCACACTTAACTATGCCATACGGACGGCTTCAAATCCGCCCGATTTCGGAGACTTCTCATGACAGATGCCGCCACCAACGTCACGATTTCGGAACGAGCCGCCAAGCGAATCGGCGCCATCCTGAAGTCGGAAGGCGACGGCGCGATGCTGCGCATCAGCGTCGAGGGCGGCGGCTGCTCCGGCTTCCAGTACAAATTCGACGTGGATCGCGCCCGCGCCGACGACGATCTCGTGATCGCGCGCGACAATGCCGTGGTGCTGGTGGATTCCGCCTCGGTGCCCTTCCTTGCCGGGTCCGAGGTCGATTTCGTCGACGACCTGATCGGCGCGTCGTTCCGCGTGGTCAACCCGAACGCCACCGCGTCCTGCGGCTGCGGCACGAGCTTTTCGATTTAATCGAGCCCTCCCCTCCGTCATTGCAAGCGAAGCGAAGCAATCCACTCTTAAAAGAGAAAAGCTGGATTGCTTCGTCGCCATAGCGCGTCGAAGACGCGCGTAAACGCGCTAACGGCTCCTCGCAATAACGCTTAGAAGCCTCCAGTCTCCGAAGTACTATTTCTCCGCAAACAGCCGCCGCGCGTTGCCGTGTGCGATCTTTGCCGCCACGTCGCGCGGCAGTTGCTTCAGCCAGCCGCGATAGGCAGCCATGGTTTCGCCGTAGCTCGCCCAGCGCTCGCTGATCCACGTGTCCGATCCGAGCAGAAAACGATCCGGATATTTCTCGAACAGCCCGCGCCATTCCGGTGTGAGCACACCGCCCGCTCCGGTGATGCCGCTGCGATAGGACAGTTCGCCCCAAAGCTGCGAATAGGTCGCGAGCATGGTCGCGACGCGCGACGACGACAGGCCGAAGCCGGTATGCGCCCAGATGATCTTCGCGCGCGGATTGTGGCGCATCAGGATCTCGACCGCTTCATCGTCGGCATGGGCGTGCAGATAGAGATCATGCTCGACGGCGAAGTTCACCGTCTTCTTCACCCACTCGCTCGCCGCATCCTTGCCCGACAGATGAAATTCGCCGATGCCGCGATAGTAGCCGCGCTTGTATTCGTCCTGAATGAGATCGAAGATCGCGGGATCGTTGAACCAGGTCTGGATGTCGGGACGCACCCGATACGGCCGCAGGAACGGCACCACCCAGAGTCCCTCTGCTTTCGCATCCACCAACGCATGGGTGCCGTCGTTCGGGCGGCTGGTGGCGAGAATGCCGGTGACGCGGTGCTTCCTGAACAGCGCCAGCACGTCGTTCAGTTCGTAGTACGGCTTCGGCTCCCAGTTGTAGTGCAGATGCGCGTCGAAGATTTCGATCGGCTCCTCGGCGGCGCGAACGGGAGCAACCGCAACCAGCACCATGGCGGCGAGCGCCGCGCACCACGATGCTTTCGCGAAACGGCTGGCCATCGCCGCTTACTCGGCAGCCGCCACGCGCGGCGGTTCGACGTCCGGCGTGTCCTGCAAGGTCGGATCGAGGCGACGCTTCAGGCGGCGGTCGATGCGGTCGAGATAGATGTAGATCACCGGGGTGATGAACAGCGTCAACAACTGCGACACCAGAAGACCGCCGACCACGGAGACGCCGAGCGGCTGGCGCAACTCGGCGCCCGCGCCCGCGCCGAGCGCGATCGGCAGCGTGCCGAAGATCGCGGCGAACGTCGTCATCATGATCGGGCGGAAACGCATCAACGCCGCTTCGCGGATGGCGTGTTCGGCGCTCAAGCCGTGAGTGCGGCGCTCGACGGCGAAGTCCACCATCATGATGGCGTGCTTCTTCACGATGCCGACCAGCATGACGATGCCAATCATCGCGATCACCGACAATTCCATCTTGAACAGCATCAGGGTCAGGATCGCGCCGATCCCTGCCGATGGCAGGCCGGAGATGATCGTGATCGGATGGATGAAGCTCTCGTAGAGAATGCCGAGAATGACGAAGGCCGCGAACACGGCGGCGAGGATCAGCACGCCCTGTCCGCGCAGCGAATCCTGGAACACCTGCGCGGTGCCGGAGAATCCGGTGGCGATGGTCGCCGGCAAATTCGAATCCTGTTCGATGCGGGTGATCTGGTCCACCGCGTAGCCGAGCGAGGTGCCCGGCTGCAGGTTGAACGAGATGGTCACCGCGGGCTGCTGGCCCTGATGGTTGATCTGCAGCGGGCCGACACTCGGCACCATCTTCGCTACCGCATCGAGCGGAATGGTCCGGTTGTCCGCGGTCTTCACATAGAGCTTGGACAGGTCGGTCGGATCGACGCGGAACTTCGGCTGCACTTCCAGAATGATCTGGTAGTCGTTCGACGGCATGTAGATCGTGCCGACCTGCCGCGCGCCATAGGCATTGAACAACTGGTTGCGGATCTGGTCGGCGGTGACGCCGTAGACGGCGGCCTTCTCGCGGTCGATCTCGACGGTGAGCTGCGGGTTCTTGATGTAGAGGTCGGTGGTGACGTCCTGCAGCCCCGGCACCTTGGCGATCTTCTCGCGCATTTCCGGTGCAAGGCGATACAGCGACTCCGTGTCGCCGCTCTGCAGTGTGTACTGATACTGGCTCTTGGACGGGCGTCCGCCGATGTTGAGGTTCTGGATGCTCTGGAAGAACGCCTGCAGGCCCGGCACCTGCAACGCCTTTTGCCGCAGCCGCGCCATCACGACCGGCGCGGGCTCACGCTCGGCCTTGGGCTTGAGGCCGATGAACAGGCGGCCGTAGTTCGCGGTCGGATTGGGACCGCCGGAGCCCACGGTGCTGTTGACGAACTCCACCGCCGGATCGGCCTGCAGGATGTCGGCCAGCACCTTCTGCCGCGCGCCCATCGCCTGGAACGACGTATCGGTCGCGGCCTCCGTGGTGCCGGAGAGGAAGCCGGTGTCCTCCTGCGGGAAGAAGCCCTTCGGCACGATCATGTAGAGCCAGACCGTGAGGCCGAGGGTCGCAAACGTAACCAGCAGCATGATCGACTTGTAGGCCAGCACGCGATCGAGCGACCATTCATAGGCGCGAATCCATGCATCGAACATCGCCTCGAACCAGCGCAGCACGACGTTGGGCTTGTGATGCGGATCGTGCGCTTTCAGCACGCGCGCGCACAGCATCGGCGTCAGCGTCAGCGACACGAAGCCGGACACGAGGATCGCGACGGAAATGGTGACGGCGAATTCGCGGAACACACGGCCGACGATGCCGCCCATCAGCAGCACCGGAATGAACACCGCGATCAGCGAGAAGGTGATCGACAGGATGGTGAAGCCGATCTCGCGCGCGCCTTTCAGCGCGGCCTCGTAGGGCTTCATGCCCTCCTCAATATGCCGCATGATATTTTCGAGCATGACGATGGCGTCGTCCACCACGAAGCCCACCGACAGCGTCAGCGCCAGCAGCGTCATGTTGTTGATCGAATAATCGAGCGCATACATCACCGCGCAGGTGCCGAGCACCGAGATCGGAACCGCCAGCGCCGGAATGAAGGTCGCCGACGCCGAGCGCAGGAACAGGAAGATCACCACGATCACAAGACCGACCGCGATCAGCAGCGTCTCCTCGACATCGGTGACAGACTCGCGAACCGACACCGACCGGTCCAGCGTGACGTTCATGGTGACCGACGGCGGCACCTGCGCGCGCAGCGACGGCAGCTTGGCGCGCACCGCGTCCACCACCGCCACCGTGTTGGCGTCGGGCTGCTTCTGGATCGCCAGCACGATGGAGCGCGTGCCGTTGAACCACGTGGCGATCTTGTCGTTCTCGACGCTGTCGTAGATGCGGGCGACCTCATCGAGTTTCACCGGCGAGCCGTTGCGCCACGCCACCACGACCTGACGGTAATCGACCGCCTTGTTGATCTGTCCCGAGGCCTGAATTGCGATGTCCTGCTTCGGGCCGTTCAGGGTGCCGACCGGCGTGGACGAGTTGGCGCGCGTCACCGCCGCGCGAATGTCTTCCAGCGACAGACCACGTGCCGCCGCCGCCTCCGGATCGGCCTGCACGCGGATGGCGAACTTCTGCGCGCCGTAGATCAGCACCTGTGCGACGCCCGGAATCTGGGAGATCGCCTGACCGATGGTGATGTCGCCATATTCGTTGACGGCCGACAGCGGCAGCGTGTCCGAACTCAGCGAGACGAACAGCACCGGGAAGTCAGCGGGGTTGACCTTGCGGAAGCTCGGCGGGATCAGCATTTCCACCGGCAGGCGGCGGTGCGCGGTGGGCAGCGCGGTCTGCACGTCGAGCGCCGCGCCGGCGATATTGCGGTTGAGGTCGAATTGGATGGTGATCGAGGTCGTGCCCTGCGAGGAGGATGACGACATCGACGAGATGCCGGCGACCGTCGACAACTGGCGCTCGATCGGCCCTGCGACGGAGGCGGCCATGGTGTCGGCGCTCGCGCCCGGCAGCGTCGCCGTCACCTGAATGGTCGGGAAATCCACCTTGGGCAGCGCCGAGACCGGCAGCAGGCGGAAACCGAACACGCCGAACGCGATGATCGACGCCGTCATCAGCGTCGTCATCACCGGTCTGCGGATGCAGAGTTCCGAAAGATTCATCGGATCACTAGGCTCCCGCCTTGCGCTCGCGCGGTGTCACGGCGGTTCCGTTGGACAGCAGCAACTGGCCGTCGACCACGATATCCTCGCCGCCCTCCAGACCGCTGTCGATCACCGAGAAGCCCTGGAACGTGCGGCTGATGGTAACAGGCTGGATCTGCGCCTTGCCGTCCTTCACCACGAACACGAAGTTGCCGGTCTGGCTGCGCTGCACACCCACCGACGGCACGATCACCGCGTTCTCGTTGCGCACGGTCAGCGTGGTGTTGACCAGAATGCCCGGCCACAACAGTTCGCTTGCGTTGTCCATGATGCCGCGCACGGTGACCATGCCGGTGGTCGGATCGACAGTGTTCTCGACCATCGCGATCCTGCCGGTTTCCGATTTGCCGTTGCCGGGAATGGTCGCCTTCACCGAAGAGAGATTGTCCTTCATGGCGTCGCGCAGATCGCCCAGCACGCGCTGCGGGATGGCGAAGGTCACGTAGACGGGCGCCATCTGGTTGATGGTCGCCAGCGGCGCGGTGTCGGCCGGACGCACGAAGTTGCCGACCTTCACCGACGCGGCGCTGATGCGGCCGCTGATCGGCGCGGTGATCCGGGTGTAGCTCTTCTGAACTTTCAGGTTATCGAGGATGGCCTGATCGGCCTGAATGGTGGCGGCCGCGGTATCGGCCGCGGTCTTGGCGTTATCCACGTTGACCTGCGTGGTCGCGCCCTTGCCGATCAACTCGTTGAAGCGGCGCATGTCACGCTCGGCGGCGACAAGCTGCGATTGCGAGCGCGCGAGGTTGCCTTCGGCCTGCGCGATCTGCGCATCGATCTGACGTGCATCCAGCGAGAACAGCAGATCGCCTTCCCTGACGCGGGCGCCGTCCTCGAAGTGAACGCCGACGATGGTGGTCTCGACCCGCGACTTCAGCGCGACGCTGGAAATCGGCGTCACCGCGCCGATGGAGTCCACGTCCATCGGGACTTGCTTCTTCTCGGCCTTCGTCACCTCGACGGAGACCGCCGGTCGCGGCGCGGCCTGCACGGCGACCTGACCGCCGCTCCACATCGCGCGGGTCGCATAGGCCGCGACCGCAGCCGCGCAGACGCCCAGAATGAGCAGTCCGCGTCCCCTGAATAGTCCTGATGCCATGTTGTCTCGCAGGTCCTGTCGTCTGGCAGGATCAGGCTAGCCCGTTCCCGGCAAGCCGTTCTTGTCCCGCTCCCTCTTCTTTTTGCACTGGTTTTCCAGCGTTATTTGCAACCGGCTTATCACAGCGGCGTGTGTCGTGGTACGCCATAACCATGAATTTCGTAGAAATTCCATCGATTAGCTAACGGAATCGCCTCATGCGGATCGCCACCTGGAACGTCAACTCCATCCGTCAGCGGCTGGACCACCTGCTGCTGTGGCTGAAGGAGCGCTCGCCCGACATCGTCTGCCTGCAGGAGATCAAATGTCAGGACGACGCCTTTCCGCGCGAGCCGATTGAGGCGCTCGGCTACAACGTCGTCACCCACGGCCAGAAGACGTTCAACGGCGTCGCACTCTTATCCAAATACCGCTTCGACGAAACCGCGCCGGGACTCGCGGGCGATCCCGAGGACCTGCACGCGCGCTTTCTTGAGGGCGTGGTGTCGCATTCGAGTGGCACGGTGCGCGTGGCCTGTCTTTACCTGCCCAACGGCAACCCACCCGAAACCGAGAAGTATCCATACAAAATCAGATGGATGGAGCGACTTTCTCAATACGCGAAAGAGCGGCTTAAAGAAGAACAGCCGCTGGTGCTGGCGGGCGACTTCAACGTTATCCCGTCCGCGGACGACGTCTACAACCCCGCCGCCTGGGCCGGCGACGCGCTGTTCCTGCCGAAGACCCGCGAGCGCTTCCGCGCCCTGCTCAATCTCGGTCTCACCGACGCCTTTCGCGCGGTCAACGACCAGCCGGGCCAATACACGTTCTGGGACTATCAGGCCGGCGCCTGGCAGAAGAACAACGGCATCCGCATCGACCATCTCCTGCGCTCGCCGCAGGCCAGCGACCGGCTGGTCGATGCCGGCATCGACAAGCATGTGCGCGGCTGGGAAAAGGCGTCGGACCACGTGCCGGTCTGGATCGATCTGGATTTGAAGTGAGGATCGCCTAGCGCGCTCGCGGCGACGCTGCGAGGCCAAGAAAGACCATCATGGCCTGATTGAGCCGGACGAGGTCTTCGGAATCGAGGCGTCCGACACGATAGCCAAGCCTCGATTTCGGGACCGTGGTGATCTTGTCCACCATCAGATGGCAGACCGAACGCAACCCGTTTTGTTCATTCGGCGCGATCCGCAACCGAAACAGCGGCGCATCCGTCTCATCCGTAGTGAACGCACATATCGTTATGGAGTTCGTGCCGTCGAAGTTGTCGTCCTGGACGATAACGGCGGGACGCGGCTTGCCCGCATAATCCTTACCGCCCGCTACCGTCCAGACGTCGCCGCGTTTCATTCCTCGCCCAGTTCGGACACGGCATCGATGAAAGCCTGATCGTCCCGGCTATGCACGCTTGCCGCGACCGCCCGAGATTGACGGCGCGCTTCGGAGCGAAACGACGGCGCGCGCACATCGGGCACCCATATCTGAATTGGACGAAGTCCCTGCGCACGCAGACGCGCGCGATGTTCGCCGACCTTTACACGTGAAGGCTTGGACTTGGATGCCGCAGTCATACAGCCTCTCCGACTGGTTACATGTAACCTAGCAAGAGTAGCCGTGTTTTCAAGGGCAACTTGAAGGAATTGCTTCGCTCGCCACCTCAGGGTGACGGTGACCGGTCGCGGTTAATCCTTAATCCCGCCGGCCCTGAACCCAGCGCTCCAGCATCTGCAGCGCCATGGCGCGGTCGTCGTCGGAGGCCTTGGCCATCGCCGACTTGTAGCTGTCGCGGATCCAGGTTTCGTCCGGGGTCGCGCTGTCCTGCGCGAGCGTCAGCCACATCAGGCCGCGCGCGGCCTGCCGGTGCAGCTTGTCGCCGTTGAACAGCATCTGGCCGAGCGGCGCCTGCGCCTGATGCTGGCCCTTGCGCGCCGCCAGCCCGAGCCAGCGGATGCCGGATTTCACGTCACGCTGCGCGCCGGTGCCGTCCAGATAGATGCGCGCCAGATTGTACTGCGCCTCGGCGTTGCCGAAGTAGGACGCGGCATAGGAGAACATCTCCCGCGCCCGCTCCGGGTCAGGCGTCACTTGGGTGTTCGGAATGCCTGACGCGAAGTAGCGCCCGAGCGCGACAAAGGCGTTGGCGACGATGGAGGCCTGCGGCGCGAACGGCGAGTCCTCGGCATGGGCATTGGCGATCTTGCTGAAATATTCGTAGGCGCGCAGATCGTCACGCGCGACGCCGTCGCCCTTGGCGTACATGCGGCCGAGCTTCCACTGCGCCACCGGATGTCCGCCCTCGGCGGCATATTGCAGCGCCGACAGCGCAGACGCCGCCTGCGGAATATCAGCGGGCGGGACCGGCTTCTTCAACACCGGAACGCCATTCGGCGCAGCGGTCAACGGCAGCGCGGCATCCTGATGAGGAGGCGTCGTGGTGCCTTCAAAGGCAACGGACGGACCCATCGCGAAAAACGCGACGGTCAGGGCCGCAGCAACACCAATGCGCTCAGATGTCCGCATAGCAAGCTTTCTCACCGGCCCCGCCGGGATGAGTTACAGCGCCCTTCACTGCAGGTCCCACCTGCTGGGCATATTTCCAGAGAATGCCGGAGCCGACCGAGGTCTCGCGCGGCTTCCACGCCTTGCGGCGCTCGGCGAGTTCGGCGTCCGTCAGCCGCACATGGATGGTGCCGTTGTCGGCATCGAGTTCGATGATGTCGCCGTCGCGGATCAGGCCGATCGGACCACCGACCGCAGCTTCGGGGCCGACATGGCCGATGCAGAAGCCGCGCGTCGCGCCGGAGAAACGGCCGTCGGTGATGAGCGCGACCTTGCCACCCATGCCCTGCCCGTACAGCGCGGCGGTCGTCGCCAGCATTTCGCGCATGCCCGGGCCGCCCTTCGGGCCTTCGTAACGGATGACGATCACGTCGCCTTCCTTGTAGGTCCGCTTCTCCACGGCCTCGAACGCGTCCTCTTCGCAATCGAAGACACGCGCAGGTCCCGTGAATTTCAGTTCGGACATTCCGGCGACTTTCACGATCGCACCGTCGGGCGCGAGATTCCCCTTCATGCCCACGACGCCGCCGGTCACGGTGATCGGCTTGTCAGCGGGACGCACCACGTCCTGATGGGGATTCCATTTCACGCTTTTGAGGTTCTCGGCAACGGTGCGGCCGGTGACCGTCATGCAGTCGCCGTGCAGATGGCCATGATCCAGCAGCGTCTTCATCAGCAACGGGATGCCACCAGCTTCGAACATGTCTTTGGCCACATAGCGGCCACCCGGCTTCAAATCCGCGACATATGGTGTCTTTTTGAAGATTTCGGCCACATCGAACAGGTCGAATTCGATTCCGCATTCGTGCGCCATCGCGGGCAGATGCAGCGCCGCGTTGGTCGAACCGCCGGAGGCCGCGACCACGGCGGCCGCGTTTTCCAGCGCCTTGCGGGTGACGATGTCGCGCGGGCGGATGTTGCGCGCGATCAGGTCCATGATCTTCTCGCCCGCCGCCATGCAGAAGCTGTCGCGGATTTCATAAGGCGCAGGCGCGCCGGCCGAATACGGCAGCGCGAGGCCGATAGCCTCGGAGAC
>Ga0066256_1001108_pt1 | contig 41234 bp, 41 predicted proteins | sample ThiBio_1000_biof_FD_87107 | JGI IMG/M metagenome (GOLD analysis project Ga0066256, IMG submission 87107) | Wastewater bioreactor microbial communities from Cape Town, South Africa - Thiocy_expt_1000_biof (version 2) | ecosystem: Engineered > Bioreactor > Thiocyanate-remediating >... | reverse complement strand
TCGATCATTGATAACGAATCTACGTTTTACGTCCCATCGGCAGTAAATGCCTGTTACTATCTGAATAATAGACCAAATATTCCCGATGTTTTAAATTGGCAGCCTACCTTTGCGTTGATTGCTAAAAGTCAGGAGTTTGGTGTGACTTCGGGGTCTATGGACTTTCAGAAAGTAGGCGCAAGATTGCGTCATGGAGAATGCTTGACTGTCTGGAAACGCAACAAAAAAGGTAAGTGGCTGGTCGATATTCGTGCCGAAGTTGAAAACAACGGGAACGACGGGGAGTTTGATCTTGAATATATCGAACCTACCGACTCGTGGTATCTGAAGCATCGTTCTAAAGTACGCTTAAACCAGCGTGAAGATATTGTCCTGGAGACAGACAAATTGATGTCAACCGTTTTGAAAGCCGACAATCCAACCGCATATAAGGAGTTTTTAAGTGAGGATGTCCGGTTTTTGTTCCCTTGGACCAATCCGATGGAAGGAAAGGCTAAAATGATGGCCTATCTCAAAAAACAACGCATGACGATAGAGACAGTCCCCGAAGAAGTAAAACGTTCATATAGTGGCGATTTTGCCTATACCAAGCGCGTGCCGCTCGGCGTCTGCGTCGGCATCGGCGCATGGAACTACCCGCAGCAGATCGCCTGCTGGAAGGGTGCGCCTGCTCTCGTTGCCGGCAATGCCATGGTGTTCAAGCCCTCCGAAAACACCCCGCTCGGCGCGCTGAAGATCGCCGAAATCCTCATCGAAGCCGGCCTGCCGAAGGGGCTCTACAATGTCATCCAGGGCGACCGCGAAACCGGGCCGCTGCTCATCAACCATCCTGACGTCGCCAAGGTATCGCTGACCGGCTCGGTGCCGACGGGCCGCAAGGTCGCGGCTTCCGCCGCCGGCAATCTCAAGCATGTCACCATGGAGCTCGGCGGCAAGTCGCCGCTGATCGTCTTTGATGATGCCGATATCGACAGCGCCATCGGCGGGGCGATGCTCGGCAACTTCTATTCGACGGGCCAGGTCTGCTCGAACGGCACGCGCGTTTTCGTCAACCGTAAGATCAAATCCGAATTCCTGAAGCGCCTGAAGGCCCGCACCGACGCGATGATCATCGGTGACCCGATGGACGAGGCGACGCAGATCGGCCCGATGGTGTCATGGGCGCAGCGCGAAAAAGTGCTCGCCTATATCGAAAAGGGCAAGGCCGAGGGCGCGACGCTGCTGACCGGCGGCGGCATCCCGAACAATGTCTCCGGCGAAGGCTATTACATCCAGCCGACCGTCTTTGCCGATGTCACCGACGATATGACGATCGCTCGCGAAGAAATCTTCGGGCCGGTCATGTGCGTTCTCGATTTCGACGACGAGGCTGAAGTGATCGCCCGCGCCAACGCCACCGAATTCGGCCTTTCCGGCGGCGTCTTCACAGCCGACCTTACCCGCGCCCACCGCGTCGTCGACCAGCTCGAAGCCGGCACGCTCTGGATCAACACCTACAATCTCTGCCCCGTGGAAATCCCCTTCGGCGGTTCCAAGCAATCCGGCTTCGGGCGGGAGAACTCGCTTGCCGCGCTGGAGCACTATTCCGAGCTGAAGACGGTCTATGTGTCGATGGGCAAGGTCGAGGCGCCGTATTGAGGGTTGAGCCTTGGAGGGGGTGATGACGAGAGACCAGCTTGCCGCGGACTTTTCCAGCGACTGGGCTCGACATGTCGGCACGACGGGACCGCTTGCGCATCATCTGCGTCAAGCGGGCCTCCTTCCTTGGATCAGGTTTCACGCTCTTCCGATGTCGAAGCGTTATGCGGAAACAGCGGAGGAGAAGCAGACGATCCTCGCCCGCGCGGATGAACTCGCCACCGAAACCCTTGGAGAGAAAGCGGATTGCTGGCTTGTCGAATGCAGGGAGGGCCGTCCTGGCGGGGCCGTCAGGACAAGGGGCAAGGGCCATTCGGGCCTCGGTATCGCGGGACCGGGAGATGACTGCATCTGGACCGTCCATGTATCCCCGGCACGCTGGAAGGCGGGATCGGCCCGTCGACTGCTGTGGCAAGTCGCCCAGGATCGCACCGGGCCGACATTGTGGATCAACCGCACGAGTGGCGCGATCTTCGCGCCCTACGATGGTGGATTTGATCTCTTCCCGGCGTCGCGACAGCACGTGGAAGCCCTGCGGCAAAAGCATTCAAACTGGCTATCGAACGAACCTGGCGGGCTCTGACCTGCCTAAAGAATTACCCCGAATTGCGACCCCGCCCGCTAACGCAACAAAGAAGAACCGCCATGCAGAACGCAGACTACATCATCATCGGCTCCGGCTCGGCCGGCTCGGCGCTCGCCTACCGGCTCTCGGAGGACGGCAGGCATACGGTCATGGTGCTGGAATATGGCGGCTCGGATATCGGGCCGTTCATCCAGATGCCGGCGGCGCTGGCCTGGCCGATGAGCATGAAGCGCTATAACTGGGGCTATCTCTCCGAGCCGGAGCCGAACCTCAACAACCGCAGGATCACCGCGCCGCGCGGGAAGGTGCTCGGCGGCTCGTCCTCCATCAACGGGCTCGTCTATGTGCGCGGCCATGCGGAGGACTTCAACCGCTGGGAGGCGCTCGGCGCGCAGGGCTGGGCCTATGCGGACGTGCTGCCCTACTACAAGCGCATGGAAACCTCGCTCGGCGGCGAGGCGGGCTGGCGCGGCACGGACGGGCCGCTGCATGTGCAGCGCGGGCCGATGACCAATCCGCTGTTCCACGCCTTCATCCAGGCCGGCCAGCAGGCCGGTTTCGAGACGACGCAGGATTATAACGGCTCGAAGCAGGAAGGCTTCGGGCTGATGGAGCAGACCATCTACCAGGGCCGGCGCTGGTCGGCCGCGAACGCCTATCTGAAGCCGGCGCTGAAGCGGCCGAATGTCGAACTCATCCACTGCTTCGCGCGAAAGATCGTCATCGAGAACGGCCGGGCGGTCGGCGTCGAAATCGAGCGGGGCGGCAAGGTCGAGGTCGTCAGGGCGAAGCGCGAGGTGATCGTCGCCGCCTCCTCCTTCAACTCGCCGAAACTCTTGATGCTCTCCGGCATCGGCCCGGCGCAGCACCTGAAGGACATGGGCATCGAGGTGAAGGTCGACCGTCCCGGCGTCGGCGCCAATCTTCAGGACCATATGGAATTCTATTTCCAGCAGGTCTCGACCAAGCCGGTGTCGCTGTATTCCTGGCTGCCCTGGTTCTGGCAGGGGGTCGCCGGCGCGCAATGGCTGCTTTCCAAGGGCGGGCTCGGCGCCTCGAACCAGTTCGAGGCCTGCGCCTTCCTGCGCTCCGCGCCGGGCGTCCGGCAACCGGATATCCAGTATCACTTCCTGCCGGTCGCCATCAGCTATGACGGCAAGGCCGCCGCCAAGAGCCACGGTTTCCAGGTGCATGTCGGCTATAACCTGTCGAAATCGCGCGGCAATGTCACCTTGCGTTCTTCGGATCCGAATGCCGAGCCGGTGATCCGCTTCAATTATATGAGCCACCCGGAAGACTGGGAAAAATTCCGCCACTGCGTGCGCCTCACCCGCGAGATCTTCGGCCAGAAGGCTTTCGACGCGTTTCGCGGGCCGGAAATCCAGCCGGGCGAATCCGTCCAGAGTGACGAGCAGATCGACGCCTTCCTGCGCGAGCATCTGGAAAGCGCCTATCACCCCTGCGGTACCTGCAAGATGGGCGCGGCGACGGACCCGACGGCGGTCGTCGATCCCGAATGCCGGGTCATCGGCGTCGAAGCCTTGCGTGTCGCCGACAGCTCGATCTTCCCGCATGTGACCTATGGCAACCTCAACGGCCCGTCGATCATGACCGGCGAAAAGGCCGCCGACCACATTCTCGGCAAGCAGCCCCTGCCCCGCTCCAACCAGGAACCGTGGATCAATCCGCGCTGGCAGGAAAGCGACCGGTGAAGCCACGACAAAGATGCGGTTGCAATGGGAGATCATGCGGCGGATAAGGAGACGTTGATCTCAGCGTAGAAAAGTCGTGATGCCCGCCGATTACAAGAAGATGAAAATGCTCCGCCGGTCGCGTGTCGTCTGGGGCTCCTGGGCACTCTGGAAACCGAGGATCGTCTTCTGGGCAGGGGCCCTGGCGATTGGGGTGATCAGCGTCGGCTTCGCGCGGGCGGCGGATGCGGCGCAGCATCTGTTCAAGGCGGCGACGGCGGTGCATCCGCTGGCCTATCTGCTGCCGCTCCTGCTGACGCCGGCCGGCTTCGTGCTCTGCAGCTATCTGGCGGCGCGGCTGTTTCCGAATTCCCAGGGAAGCGGCATTCCGCAGGCGATTGCCGCGCGCCATCTCAACGACGATCTCGACCGCAAGCGGCTGCTGTCGCTGCGGCTCGCCTTCGGCAAGATCCTGCTCACCGTCGTCGGCCTGTTCTGCGGCGCCTCGATCGGGCGTGAGGGGCCGACGGTGCAGGTGGGCTCGTCGATCATGCTCGCCGTCGCCCGCTTCGGTGGCATGGCGCAGGCCCGCGGGCTGATCCTCGCCGGCTCCGCCGCCGGCATCGCCGCCGCCTTCAACACGCCGCTGGCCGGCATCGTCTTCGCCATCGAGGAGATGAGCCGCAGCTACCAATCGCGCGCCAACGGCATCGTGCTGACCGCCGTCATCCTCTCCGGCCTTGCGGCGCTGGGGCTGTCCGGCAGCTATAATTATTTTGGCTCGACGCATGTGATGCCGGTCGGCGCGCGCGAATGGAGCCTCGTCCTGTTCTGCGGCGTCGGCGGCGGGGCGCTCGGGGCGCTGTTCAGCGCGATGGCGCTCAGGCTCGGGCAGCGGTTGCGCCGCTGGGCGCATCCCGATCCCGTAAAACGCATGCTGCTGGTCGCCGGTCTCTGCGGCCTGGCGGTGGCGGTGATCGGCGTCGCCAGCGGCGGCCATACCTTCGGCACAGGCTACGAGCAGGCCCGCGGCGCGATCGAAGGCCAGGCGCTGCCCTGGTATTTCTTCCTGACCAAGCTCGCCGCCAGCTTCCTGTCGATGCTGTCCGGCATTCCCGGCGGCATTTTCGCGCCGTCGCTATCGGTCGGCGCCGGTCTTGGCAGCAGCATCGGACAGTTGCTCGGCGTCAGCATCCCGCTCGCGGCGATCCTCGGCATGGCCGGCTATTTCGCCGGCGTGGTGCAGGCGCCGATGACCGCCTTCGTCATCATCCTCGAAATGACCGGCGACCACGAGGCAGTCATCCCAATCATGGCGGTGGCGATGATCGGCTATGTCACCTCGCGGCTGATCTCGCGCGAGCCGCTCTATCACGGCCTGTCGCGGGTGTTCATCGCCGCAGCGCTGAGGGCGCGGCGGGCTGAAGATCACGCCTCTCCCGCTTGACAAAATCTATAAAAAAGGTAGATAATCTCGTTTTAGAGTGGCCTTCCGTTTTCTACCGGATCGAGGCTTCGAAGAGATATTTGCTCTAGCCCGTCACGATTCGGGATGGCTATTTCTGTCCTGCTGCGCTGCAAACTGAAATAATCCGGGCAAGTTGAATCCGGATCTGTTTTCATGACTGCACATCAATCCATTGCGGATGCCGCCGCGTTGAACGACACCCTGGCGGGGCTCGATCTTGCCGGGCGGCTGTCGCTGGTCGCCGGTCTTGGCGGTCGCGCCGTCTTCACCACCTCGCTTGGCATCGAGGATCAGGTCATCGCTGCCGTCATCGGCACGCAGCGCTTGCCGATCGATGTCGTGACGCTCGAAACCGGCCGCCTGTTTCCCGAAACCATAGCGCTGATCGCCGAGACCGAGGAACGTTTCGGCATGTCGATCCGCCGCTTCCACCCGGAACAGGCCGATATCGACGCCTATGCGGCGAAATACGGCCTCAACGGCTTCTATGAAAGCGTCGAGGCGCGCCATGCCTGTTGCGGCGTGCGCAAGCTGAAGCCACTGGCGAAGGTGCTCGAAGGCGCCACCGTCTGGATCACCGGCCTGCGCCGCGGCCAGTCCGGCAACCGCGCCGAAACGCCGTTTGCCGAATACGATCCCGAGCGCTGTCTGATCAAGGTCAATCCGCTGGCGGATTGGGACATCGACGCGATCAAGGCCTTTGTCGAGGCCGAAAGCGTGCCGGTCAATCCGCTGCATGCGCGCGGTTACCCGTCCATCGGCTGCGAGCCCTGCACCCGCGCCATCAAGCCCGGCGAGCCGGAGCGCGCCGGCCGCTGGTGGTGGGAAAACGACGAAAAACGCGAATGCGGGCTGCATGTCCACGAAACACCCGCAACCGCCATCGCACAATGAACCGAATGCGCAGCGCCGCCTGACCCTTCCTCCCCTGCGACCCCGCCTCCTCCTCCGGGCGGGGCGCAGCCCTGGGCCAGCCGCTTCGCCATCTCAAAGGTTTTTCTGGAGTTTATGAATGTCCGATGCCCGCCCTGAGCAGGAACTGAAAAATCCGCAATCCACCAAGCCACCGCTCGATCCGCACCTCAAGGCGCTGGAAAACGAGGCGATCCACATCTTCCGGGAGGTCGCGGCCGAATTCGAGCGCCCGGTGATGCTCTATTCGATCGGCAAGGATAGTTCCGTCCTGCTGCATCTCGCCCGCAAGGCCTTTTATCCCGGCCGCGTGCCCTTCCCGCTGCTGCACGTCAACACCGGCTGGAAGTTCAAGGAAATGATCGCCTTCCGCGACGAGATCGTCAAGAAATACGATCTCGACCTGATCGAGCATATCAATCCGCGCGGAGCATCCGAAAACATCACGCCGTTCACCCATGGCTCGGCGCTCTACACCGACATCATGAAGACGGAAGCGCTGCGCCATGCGCTCGATGCCGGCAAGTTCGACGCCGCCTTCGGTGGCGCGCGCCGCGACGAGGAAGCCAGCCGCGCCAAGGAACGCATCTATTCCTTCCGCACCCCCGACCATCGCTGGGATCCGCGCAACCAGCGCCCGGAGCTGTGGAACATCTATAACGGCATGATCCGCCAGGGCGAAAGCGTGCGCGCCTTCCCGCTGTCGAACTGGACGGAAGTCGATATCTGGCGCTACATCCAGGCCGAGGATATTCCGCTGGTGCCGCTCTATTACGCCGCCAAGCGTCCGTTCGTGGAGCGCGACGGCATGATGATCCTCGCCGAGGATGCGCGCCTGGAACTGCTGCCCGGCGAAGTCAAACAGGAGGGCATGATCCGCTTCCGCACGCTCGGCTGCTTCCCGCTGACCGGCGCGATCCGCTCCGAAGCCACCACCCTCGAAGACGTGATCGCCGAACTCGAAATCGCAACCGTATCGGAACGACAGGGCCGCGCCATCGACCGCGACCAGTCCGGCTCGATGGAAAAGAAGAAGCGCGAAGGATATTTCTGAGATGACCGCCCAGCACTCCGCAACTCTTTCCATCCTGCCCGAAGCTGCGCCTGCCAAGGCGCTGGCGGCGCGCGATTCCAGGCCGCTGCGTCTCATCACCTGCGGCAGCGTCGACGACGGCAAGTCGACGCTGATCGGCCGCCTGCTCTGGGACACCAAGGCGGTGAAGGAAGACCAGGCCGCGACCCTGAAGCGCGACAGCGGCAAGCAGAACGATCTCGGCCTGCCCGATTTCGCCCTGCTGCTCGACGGTCTCCAGGCCGAGCGCGAACAGGGCATCACCATCGATGTCGCCTATCGCTATTTCGCCACCGACCGCCGCTCCTTCATCGTCGCCGATACGCCCGGCCACGAGCAATATACCCGCAACATGGCGACCGGCGCCTCGACCGCCGATCTCGCGGTGCTGCTGGTCGATGCGCGCGCCGGCATCCTGGAGCAGACCCGCCGCCATGCCACCATCGCGGCGCTGATGGGCATCCGCCAGTTCGTGCTGGCCGTCAACAAGATCGACCTGACGCATTACGACCGCGCCGGCTTCGAGCGCATCGTCCATGAATTCCGCGAGATCGCGCTGTCGCTCGGCGTCAAGCAGGTGACGGCGATCCCGATGTCGGCGCTGAAGGGCGAGAACGTCGTCTACGAAGGCAAGGCCGCCATGCCCTGGTATGACGGCCCGACGCTGGTGGAGGCGCTGGAACTGGCGACCATCCGCTCGTCGCAGGCGGTCGGTTTCCGCCTGCCGGTGCAGCGCGTCTCACGCCCGGGCGAAAGTTTTCGCGGCTATCAGGGCACGGTCGCCGGCGGCTCGGTGAAGCCGGGCGATTCCGTCGCTATCCTGCCCTCGGGCATGGTCGCCAATGTCACGCAGATCGTCACCTTCGACCTGGTGCGCAATGCCGCCGTTGCCGGCGACGCCATCACCCTCGTGCTCGACCGGCAGGTGGACGTGGCGCGCGGCGACATGATCGTCTCCATCGACAGCCAGCCGCAGGTGGGCCTCTCCTTCGACGCCCAGATCGTCGCGCTGCAGCCGGAAGGCATCCAGCCGACCAAGCGCTATTGGCTGAAGGCCGGTACGCGCCGCCAGCGCGTCAGCGTCCAGCCGCTGACCCTGCTCGACCTCAAGTCCGGCGCGTGGAATGCGGCCGAATCCCTGCCGATGAACGCCATCGGCAAGGTGAAGCTATCCTTCGACGAGGCGGCGATCTTCGACCCCTACGAGCAGAACCGCGCCACCGGCGCTTTCATCCTGATCGACCCGGATACCAACAACACGGTGGCCGGCGGCATGGTGACCGGCAAGCAGGCGACCGTCGACGGCATCCACCGCGACGGCAACCGCGTCATCCTGTCGCTGCCGGCCGATCTCGCCGACCAGATCATGGCCAGCGAACTCTTCGCCAGCCGCCGCCACGAAGCCGAGGTCAAGCGCCTGACCGCGGCGGAAGCCGCCCAGTTCTGGGACGACGCGGCGAGCGACATCTAAGACAAAAAAGGGAGCCGAAAGGCCACCTCGCTATTTTCATTCTTTACTTTTTCGCGGCGTCGAGGAATTCGGCGCAGTAGGACGGGCCGTTGGCGCCAGGGCGGTCGGCGATCGCCTGGATATCGCGGATCAGATAATCCTGGCCGACGGTGATGCGGGCTTCACAGCGCAGGTAGACGGTCTTGGCTGCGGCAATACGCTTGCCCTTCTTGCCCTTTTCGCCTTCCTCGTACTTGGCAGGAACGCGAACCGTCTTGTAGCCGCCGCGCCAGGTATAGACGGTGGCCGAGCCGGTTTCGACGTCGGAGATCGGCGGGCCGTAGGCGGCGAAGAAGGTGCCGGCCGACTTGCCGTTCCAGCGGGCTTCGAGCGGGTTGCTGGCAATGCCGCCTGTGGTGGTGCATCCGGCGAGAGCCAGCATCAGCCCCCCCAGGGTAAGAATGCGCAAATTCATGATCTCATGTCCCTTGATCATCTAGCATCGTCGCATTTCCCGACCGGTTCGCACGTTTCCAGGAAATGCTGTCGTCCCCGGCCGCGAGACGAAACCCTTGGGAAAAGGCGGTTTCGCGGCTGTCCGCGCCCGCTCTAGCGCCAATTTCGCCGGAAGAAAATCACCATTCGCGCGCAGCCCGCAGAATTCTTGCAAGCGTCACCGCGCCGCCACCATGAAAGCCGGGCGCAAGGCCGCCGCAGCACCCGCCTTCCCGCAAGGCACCGAATTTCCCCCCGCCTTTTCAATCGCTTATCGGGGGTCCCGCGTGCGGCTGATTTTTTTTCATCGATCCCTTCACTTTTTTGTCGCACCCCGCTTGTCTATCCAAAATCGCTGGTCTATAGAGGCGCCACTGGTCACGGAGTGTAGCGCAGTCTGGTAGCGCACCACGTTCGGGACGTGGGGGTCGCAAGTTCGAATCTTGCCACTCCGACCAGTCTAAAGGCCCGCAGTAGCGGGCTTTTTTATTGCCGCTAATATTCACCAGAAAATCCACGGCAATGAATACGGCAATGATTACCTCGCTTTCCGGCCCGCTCGCCCAGTCGTAAAGGCAGCGCCAACGCTTGCTTGATGATCTGGATGATGATGGCCATAGGTCTTTTCCAGCGTCTCCAAGGTCATACCGAGATAGCCAGACGCCTCCCATTTATCGGTCGCCGCCTGCATGAGCCATGTTGCGGCCGTATGCCGGAGGGTATGACGAACGATGCCGCCGGCATCCTCTCCAAGAACGTCGTCGACGAGATTGCGGAAGGCGCGCTTCGGATCGGCCGGCTGGCCGTTGTACTCGGCGACATACCTAGCGCCCATCCGGTGCCAGCGCCGCATGTGAGCGAGAAGGCGCGCCGGAAGCCTGATAGGAGGCGCTTGCTTATTAGCAGCCACCTTCTCGCCTTCCCAGGCCCGATAAAACACACCGGCATCGAGATCGATGTACGGCCTGCCCTCCTCCTTGAAGAACGACGCCTGCCAGACGCGCGCCGACCGGCTGCCGGTATAGACCGCCGCCAGTGTGAAGCGCGCAATGTGAACCGTTGGCTTTCGCTTGTTCGGCGCGCCGCGAAACGATCCACGTTTCCGGTACGCCGCCCATATCAGCTTGGCCAGCGTCGAACGCTCAAGGTGCTTCACACGCCCTTTAGCCTTCGGTGGTAGCGTGACCGTCACAGACTGGCGCGTGACGTTGTCGGCGATCGCCTGGCGGCATGCGGCCCGGAGATCCTCAAGCTCCCGGCGCGACCCGTTGCTGGTACCGCGCCGTTTGACATACTCGGCGCATGTCGCGCTGGTGATGTCGTCGAGGGTCTTGTCGCCCCAATAAGCCAAAAGGTTCTCCGCCCTCGCGGCGAGTTCCTTCGGACGTGTGGCAGTTTCCCGCTTCAGGTTAAGGTAATGGGCCAGCACTTCGGCCACTGTCACATCCGCGGCAGCTCGGTCCTTTTTTGCCGGCGCGACGATAAACTGGCGGGCGATGTGCTCCGCGAGTGCCCTTTCAGCTCCGCTACGATCATCCGCGCCGCAGCCAGTGCTGTACTGCTTTCCGCCGTCGAGGACGATCCAGACAGCGGCTCGGTCGTCCGTTGCTGGCCGGAGCCATAGCCTGGCTGGTTTACGGGCACGCGACATTTATCCTTCATCTCCTCAATCGAGCGCAGTGTCGTGAAATCCTTGCCGGCCACGCGCATGAGGACGAGACGACCACGGCCTGCTTCTCGTCGCAGGCCGCTAACCGTCATGCCACCATGCGGGAAAGCTATAGGAATGATGTCAGCAAGCCGGAGTGGATCGTCCGGCTTGATGTTGTCGTTTGCGGGCTGCATGTCTCTCCTCACGCTGGTTGTTGCTGCCTAGAATTTTCGGATGAAGACCCGCGATAATCCAGTGAAGACGAATAAATAAAGCCGCGCTCAAGCCTGTTGGCGAGCGCGGCTATCAGCCTGCTGGACTGGCGGTCCCGATGGTGGTGGTCAGGCTGGTGGGGGGTAATTAAATGGGCCGGACGTCTATGATGCTACCGTCGTCGATCGACGGGGCATAGGTTTCAGATTCAATAACCGTGCCGACGACGACGACAACGGCACGCTGCCTGCTGCGATCTCGCGGCCCTTGCTCCCACGGGCCGCACGCCGTGCGCCGGCCGTGAGGGGCATATTCCTGCTCGAACTTTTCGCAGACCATGATCTGCATCTCACCGGACCGTGTGATGACAACCGATCGCGCGCCAGGGACTACTTCCCGCACGTTTATATCGACCAGCACCCGCTCGCCGTCGATGATCATCGCACACCGGTTAGCCGGCATGTACTCTGTCTCGACAGGTCTTCTAATCATGCTTCTGGGAAGCTGGAACTTGTCGTGGACGGCGCACCTGTTCGGTATCATTGGGCAGGCTCCTCGTGTTGCATGTCAGTGGCGTTTTCGCTACAAATGAACAATATTCAATCTTTTTCGCTACGTCAACGCGAAATCGCTACAAATGTGAAAAAATATGTTGCCATTACAATGCCGCATGGCTCGCGTTGCGCTCGAGTGGGGAGTGAGGGAGTTGGCCGAAGCGGCCAAGGTCTCGACGAATACAATCACTCGGTTTGAAAAGGGTGAGGAGCTGAAGGAGCGAACGGTGGACGCGCTTAGAGACGCCCTCGAGGCGGCCGGTATCGCATTCCTGAGTGCCGGCGACATAGCCAGCGGGCCAGGAGTTTGTTTGCGGGAAGCGTGAGCTAGTGGCGCTGACGGGCAGTTCGCATTCCAGCACTAGTGAGATTGACCGCAATGAACCCTGTTGATTTTCTTAATACAGTCGTCGAGCCAAACATTAAAGCTATGCTCGATACGCCCGGCGACTTGAGACTCGTTCACAACGCGGTTTCTTCGGTCGATGCCCTAGCAGCGCACATCTACCACTGGTCGGTAGCGAACCGCCGTGGCTACACAAACGCAAAGGACGATACCCATTATCGACAGCTGCTCTCGGATGCAGATGACGATTTTAGTCTTCTCCGTGACCTTGCGAAGATGCATAAGCATGTCGTCTTACGCAGAGGAAAGCCGCGAATTTCTGACCCAAGTCAACAACATGTCGGCTCTTTAGATTGGGAAGAAATCGAGTGGAGCGACCTTGGATTCGGAAAGTCGCAAAACGTGCTTGTGATTGACGATAGTGGAAAGGCTCGCGTGGTTGAAGCCGTGGTGGTTTATAGCCTGCATCACTTACAGCGAGAAATGATTGCGCTGGAGCTGCTTATCCCTTCTAACCGTCGCAACCAAAAGCCAGCCTGTACGTGACCCCAGCCCGCTCCCTGCCTGCCGCAACCGGGGGCGGGTTTCCTATTGGAAGGTTCGCAATAATTGCGAACCTTTGCCAGCACGATTTCGTGCCGAATAATTTCAAAGCCTTAGGCCAACGCAATTTTGCGTCCGTTGATTTCAGAGCTTATCCCAAAAATGGGTCATGTTGACCCATTTTCCATCGTCCAGATTCTGGACGGTCGAATTCTCGACCGAATGATATCAATTCATTACGGCCAGCTGAATTTCCAGCCGAATGAAATCAAGGGCTTGCTCCCCAAAAATGGGGAGAATGAAATCAAAGGCATACCCGGCCCATAATCGAGGACCAATGACTGACCTGCTATCGAACCTCCCCCTCTTCGCTACCGACCGGCAGCTTGCTGAAGCAGTCGTCGGAAAGGAGCGCGCCACGATGTGGATCAAGACGGTGATCCCTCAACTTGAACGGAAGGGGTTCCCAAGGATTGATCCACTGCACGACGGAAGGCCCGTTCCCCTGGTGAAGAAATTCTATGATGGATATTTCGGCATCACGGCAGGTTTTGCGGCGACTGGACCAGATGGAAAAGAAGATTGGTCAGGATCGTGGCGAAAACGTAAAGACACGAAAACGACAATTCCAATCAACGGCAACATCGAACCTGTTCTGCGCTACATGATCGACCACCCGGATTGCACGACGGTCGCAGTCATTCCTGGCGCCGGTCTCAAGAAAATGGCGCGACTTATTGAGGCTGGCGTGATTGAGGAGATAGAACCCGATTTTGATGGCGATCGCCAATGGCGCGTCACCGATCTGGGGCGCTCCTCGGTATCTTCGCGCGGCCGGAGGCCATAGGCACGCTCCTTCTGCCTGGCCAATCTTTACCCGTAAACTCTGCCCCGTCATGTCATTGTGAATTGCCCTATCCACAACAATGGCGCATGGTCCGCCCACTGCTTCTCTTAGCAGGGCCAATCGGCCGATCCCTCATAACCACCGAAAGGGATTGCGCATGTATTCCATGACAAAGAAGACGTACCTCACCAGCAGCGACATGCTGACAATTGAGGCGATCCTTTCTGATGCCGGCATTGAAGTGCCTCACAAAGACCGCGGACTATGCGGCCGGTTCCTCGTTGGGCTGATGGAAACAGGAACGACTGATCCTGCAGATTTGTCTGTCGCCCTTCTTCGCAGGCTGGGTGACGCTCGCTTCAGTGATTGCTGGCGAACAGCATCACCACTCCATCGATATGCGACGCAGGGCCTGCTGGGGTAAGGAGGTCAGCCCTTTTCCCACCGATATCGACGCACGGCTCATTGACTCTCTCCGCCGCCGTGAACATTATGAGAACGCGGCGGTGCGGACGCTGCACTCATTAACGTGAACACGAGGAGAGGACGATGCGCCCTGCACCGGCCGATGAAGAACTATGCCCGATCGAAACCGAAGTCGACGCTGCACTGGCTTGGCATTCCGGCGATGCGCGAGCCACTATTGCAACGCTGATCGACGACCTGCGCCACATGAAGCTGCAACTCGCTCTGGCCGAAGGCGCGATGAGTCGTGGCATGACACGCGGCTGGCGGCCGACCTACGACCGGGATTGATTGCATCGCCGCGGCAGCGCAAACTGCGTCTATCATCTCGCCTTCGGCAATCCTGCAAAAGGTCTAGCAATGACGGAAGGCCCGCGCCTCATCGGCCGCAGTGCAGCGGCTGCCTATCTCGGCATCTCACCGTCAACATTTTCCAACTGGGTTGCGGCGGGGAAGATGCCGCAGCCGATCCTTGGCGCGAGGAAGTGGGATAAGAAGGCGATCGATGCCAGGCTTGACGAGATCAGCGGGTTGGGCCAACCGGTACTCACCACCCAAGTCTTACCAGAAGACGAATTCCAACGCTGGCAGGCGCAGCAGGAGGAGCGCGACAAGCACAAGCCCATTCACAGGCTTGATGCGCGCGAAGAGCGCGTGCTGCGCTTCATGATCGCGCATCCTGAATGTGCCACCGTTGACGTTATACCCCAAGCTGGCGAGGCAACGATGGAGAAGCTGCGGAAGGTAGGAGTCGTTCGCGCCGGAGCCAAGGACCACCGCGGCAGACGCGAGTGGTTCGTCAGCGATGAAGGCCGGGCCGAGATAGATCGCACAGACACCTGGGTGAATTGGCAGTTTAGGTAAGCAATCGCCTGCGTTCTGAACAAGACGATGCTGTTGATAGGCAGCTCGGCAACTGGACAACCTATCGGTTGCGTGATCTAATTTCCCGAGTTGCCGCCAGCAAACCTTACTGAACTCGTGTGGGCCAAGGTCTCCAGAATCAGCTGGAGCCTGAGGAGCGGTCTTCCCAGCCGCTGAAGTAAGGAGTTTCGATTGTGAAAAAAACAATCAGAACCAAGTTTGTGAAAGTGCGGGCATATGTCCGTGTTCGGTTTGGACGTCTGGAACGCGTCTGCGAACACTTCAGGTCATATCCCCAGCAGCTTTCCTTTGACTTCTAAGTCGGCTTCACACCCCGACCCGCTGGCGGCAACACCTACTTTATTTCGGAAGCCAAGTTCATGTGACTTACGGATGAAGGCAATCGCTCACGCTGATTGCCTTCACATAACCTACTTAGCTACCTGTACGGGGTTTACTCAGCGCCGCTCTCTTCAAGCGCCGTCTCCTCGTAACCATCCTCCTCCTGAGGCGGATTTTCGTATCTTATCAACTGACGCGACATCACTCTTTCGACGCGAGCGTCCACAATTCTATATTCATTCGCTGGCTTGCCCCCAAGCGCACCCTCGGCCGCGCGAGTTCCGATATGCTTGATAATACCGGCGCTTTCCCAAGATTGGATACGAGTACGAGCTGATTGAGCCCCGACCCTGAAAGTTGACTGAACATCCTTGTTTGTAAATGTGAGCAGGTTTAGTCTAAACATCTGCGCCAATAGACGTTCACCATAAACGGTAGTTATAGTATCTGTTACGTACTTGTCGATGCCATTTTGAATTGACTCTTCAGTGAGCAAGATTGGACTATCTTGTGAAGCATATTCCACATCGTGTTCACGAATGATGACGTCCAATAGCCTTATCATCTCTCGCGGAGATCGCATAGAAACGCGGATCAACCCCTCCAAAATGGAACCGACATTTTGATCGGATTCGAACAGCCCGCTCAACCCGAACCTTTTATCAGAATAGAATATTACTCTTTTATTTAACATTTCTTCGAAGAACTTATCATCCCACTGGACCGTCGCATGTCCGATCTTATCTAGGCGCGCAGGATACTTTTCACCCTCGAAGACATATTTCGTTTGAGACCAAAGAAAAAATACCCACGAAAATCCCTCAACCTCCAATAGCTGCACCTTTGCAAGCAGTGGATGAACAAGTTCCGCGGTACGATCAACAGAGTTTATAGTCGCCTCGGTTTCGTCGACCTTATCGACTAGTATAACTATCCCCGTGAACGCAAATATTTTCGCTAACGTCACTAGTCTACGCATGATCACCACAGAATCAAAATCTGCCGGATCAACTCGAATTGCGTTCGTAACACTTGATGCGACATCGGCTTCACTTGCAACACGCTTCGCTAAAATATCGGCGCAAGCGCCAATGAGTTCAGCAATACGGTCCCATTTGCGAGAAACCCACATTTGGCTCTTTGCGAGAAAGGCCTGATTGAATAGGACCATGGCGTCACTCGCAGATTTCGCCCGGCGCGCTTCGGGTCTCGAAAGATAGAAGTCCCTCAAGAGTTCATAGCAAAGATTTTTTTCACTATCATCGAGTGCTTCGAGATAAATCCTGCGATCTTCTTCTTCGAGCGAACTTAGCCATGTCAATATACTTTCGATCACGACGAAAGATACTTCTTGAATAAGCGCTTTTTCGGACAATCCATTAATGCTTTTTCCAGCAACAACAGATGAAAAATCCACTAAATTGACTACGAGTGGGACCTCCTTGCCCTGAGATTTCATCTTCCATACTTGCTTAAATATGGTTAGGCGTGTTGCACTTTTCCCTGCGCCCCTATCTCCGAATAGAATAAATGATGAGGTGTTAGATACTCTTCCGTCGATGGCCTCAAAGTACGGCGGCTTTACAGCATACTCCGCAATATTGGGTTCCTGCTCGGCGACGTAGTGCTCGAAAGGATTTCCTTTAAGTTGAAGGGATTGGGTCAGCTTTGGCAATTTCTGCTCCGTCAAATTCGACACACGCACCAAAGGATAAGGGTAGCGAATTTTCGGAGATACCATAAGTTGATTAATTGTCGAGTTACAAAAGTTGTATTTTGGCACATGACTCTCCCCGACATAAAAATGGCAACTCATACATCATCTCGATGCGGCGGCCTGCAGATGGACCTGCAGTTCAATTGAGGCCTGCCTCGACAGGCCTCAATTGAATCCGCCAGACCACTAAGGCACGAGTTTCTTCAATACCTTGTAGAGCCTCTGTTGGAGCAGCGGCCCAGCGATGACCTCGAATGCCCTAAGGGTCGCGCCTTGCGTCATTTCAACTGGAATGACCACGTTGGACCGAACTTGTGTGATATGTGTGCCGCTCTTGTTCAGCCGGCGATAAACGTGGCCATCAAAGCGAGCGACGACCTTTCGTTGCGGAAACGCGCCGCCTTTCATGAAGGCGCCGTCATATAGCGTTTTCTTGCCAAACGGCTTTGCGACTACGCCAGGCAATGTCTCTTGAGGACTAAAATATTTTAGTCGAATCTCGCCGCCGCGTGTTTTCATCTCATAAGAGAGTTTGCCAGGGCGCGCCTGAGCAGGATCGCCGACCGCCGCGACGATTACGCGGCGAGGCAAGCCGGTCTGTTTGGACAGATTGCGGATAACCTGCGTTTTTGCCCTTGCGCCGACTTTGTTGACCTCCTGAGCCGCAACCCTGGGAAACTTGGCGTTGAGCTCGCCAAGTTTCTTTGCGAAATGACTGAGGGATCTATCTTTCCATGCGATAACGATTGTCATAGGCCTGCTCCGCCACCGCCCCATGAGGCTTCGAGCGTATGTTTGATTTCCCACCCAATTTTCTGCATCGTTTCCCTGCTAATCCGATCGCCCGCTGGACCGGCGTGAATGGCGAAGTTGAAGACCTGGTTGAACACTGGCTGCCCCGATGACGCAGGAGTTGCAGGTGTCGCGCCTGATGCCCCGGCGGCCTGCCCGGCATACGCAGCGCGATACGCCTCGTGAGGCGAGATCATCCCTGATTTGCCAGGGCTGAAGAGCTCCGGCCCATGCTCGCCCACGAGATAGGTGCCCCCTGAGCGAACGGGACCTCCGGCCGCGCGTGCGCCGTCTATGGCAGGGGTGTCTGAGGATGGTGTGGGGGTTTCGCCGCCGAAATACCCGAACGTCAGTTTGGACGTGATCTTGTTCATAGTCGCCGTGGCGCTATTCACGGCATCAAGAATTGCATTCTTGATATAGGCCACGATCTGATCCATGACCTGCTTGATACCGTCCCAGAGGCCGTTCATGAGCGCGACACCCGCCGCAACCATGTCAGCCGCCATAGCGGAAATCTTCCCCGGCAGTTCACCTATCTTGGTAACGATTTCGCCAATCGTCTGGCCGACGCCATAACCAAACTTGCGCCATTGGAGTTCGGTGGCATCGATTGGACCAACGATTTGCTTGATCCACCCTATTAGCGTGGATACCGCGTCGGAGACCGTATCGATGATTGCGCCAGCGCCAGGAAGGGCATCACGGATGCCACGACCGATCCCGACAAACATTGTCTCGATGCCCGACCAGTTATTATAAACCCACGCACCGGCGAGTGCGATACCGGCGATGGCCGCACCAATGCCCGTGCCGATAACCGCAATCTTCACTGCGTTCAGCGCGCCCTTCAAGACGGTCATGCCGGCCGCCGCCGCACGCGCTCCGGGACCGGTGGCGGCAAGTTGAGCATTCGCGGCGGAAAGCGCGACCTGGGCGGCAGCCGCTTCCTTGCCTGCCGCAGCGACTGCTGCATTGGCGTCCTTCATGCTGACACCAGCAACCTGCCCAGCGCGGGCAAGTTCTCGCATTGCAAGAGCGCTTTCGTATGCTTTCCGGGTTTGGTCCGCGACGGCCTTCGCGTTGGCGGCCGCGTCCACGGCAGCCCTGCGACCAGCCCCGCCCGTCATAGCGGTGGAGATGGTCGAGAACGCTGTCTTGACGGTGCTAGCTGCGTTCATGGCATTCACCGCCAAGCCGACGAAGGATGCACCCATGCGGATGACGCCGCCCGAAGCATAAAGTCCCGCAAAACGCATTGCGGTGATGGCAACGCGGAAGCCAATCACGGTACTGGTGGCGGTGACGATTGCTGCCGTTGCCTGCGGGAAACGCTGGGCGAGATCGGAGATATTGGTGATCACGGGGCCAACGGTGTCCATGATCTTGTTCAACGCTGGCAACAGCGCATCGCCCACACTTATGGAGAGATCGGAGACTTGGTTCTTGAAGATTTGCAGCGCATTCGCCGTCGTCTTCGAGCGCTTCTCAAACTCATCCTGCGCGCTACCGGCATACTTCGTCTTGTCTGCCACGTAGCCCATAACTTCAGCTAGGAGCTTCTCGTTGGTGAGTAGCGGAGTTAGAGCGCGAGCTTCCTTGCCGAAAATGCCTGTTAGCGTCGATGCCTGAGCCGCCTTCGGCAGCTTTCGGATGCGGCTGAGCACGTCATCCAACGTCCCGACCGCGTTCTGCTGAAGCAATTCCGCGACATCCTCGGCCTCAAGACCAATGCTCTCTAGAGCGGCGCGAAGACCTTTTTTCGCGCCTTCACCCTCCGAGAGCGCAAGACCCATATTCAGAAAAGAGGTGGCAGCTACGTCGGCTTGGAAGCCAGACGAGATCATGGCCGCGCCGAGGGCGGCGGCCTGATCCGCAGAGAAGCCGAAGGCGCTAGCCATCGGTGCAACGCTTTTTGTGAAGGTGAGCAATTCCGGAGCTTCAGAAGCCGTCTTGTTGCTCAAGAAGTTGATGGCGTCGGCGAGGCTGGCGGTCTCATCAACGGTCATTCCAAGAGAGGTCTTGAGCTTAGCCAAGCCGTCGCCGGCGTCCTTTGCGGTGACGCCCCAAGCGGTTGCAACCTTTGCCGAAAGCTCAGTGAATTTCAGCAGGTCGTTATTTGCAATGCCCGATTGACCGGCCGCCGCCGTGATATCAGCCAATCCTTCGGCGGCGATGGGGATGCGGAGCGACATTTGACGAAGGTCATCGCCCATCTGCTTAAATGCTTTGGGCGTGTCGAAGTCGACAACCTTCCCGATGTCAGCCATCTTCTCCTCGAAGCCGATGGCCGCCTTGACGGGTGCCGACAAGCCGTTGAACAGAGCATACCCGGCCCCAACGGCATCCATCATCTGGCCGCGCATCTTGTCGAGTGCCGCAGCGTTACGCGCCGAAGCCGCCTGCAACTTTTCGACGGCGGCCGTCGCAAGTCGAGCGGGTGCGGAAAGCCGGTCGAGCAGCGATACAATCAATTGTGAGGTTTGGACGCCCATCAACCAGCCCCGTTCTTCATGTTGATGAGGCTGATCGCCTCTTCATAATAGGAGAGCGCCTTGTTAGGCGCCCATTTCTCGATTTCACTGACCGGCGTTGAAAGCTCGGATGCGATGATTGCGATTACGCTTCGCCATCTTTCGCTTGCTCGCCAGACTCCCCCAGCAGCGGAGCGACCTCAACCGCCAAGCGTCCAAGATCACGAGCCTTGATCTTCCGCATGACCTGAATCGGGGTTTCGGACATCGAAGCAAAAATGGCGAGCGTCTTGGTTGTCTCGCCTTTGACCACATCGGCAGCAGCGAGGTCGCCGGCTGTAGCTTCGTTGAAAGTCAGGGTCGTGTAGGTCTGACCGTTGTGTTCAATCGGGGAAGAAAGGTTGAAGGTTACAGAGGTCATTTAGAATCCTTTTTGAGCATGGCGGCGAGCGACTCTGCGTCGATCCGGCCGGGGGTTGGTTCAGGTTTGGGAAAGGAAGGAAGCTGCGCATGCAGCGCAACCAGTTGGCGGATGAGATGAAGCAGCGCGGGCATCTACCGTGCCGCAAAGATGAAAGCTGCGACATAAGCAGCGCCGCGGTCTTCGTCATCGGTGTCGATGCAGCGGTAGGCGAGTTTGGCCGCCTCAACTGGATCGGCCACTTCGATTGCGGCCGCCCTTGCCATGGCCAACACGTTGATCAGGTTTTGGCTGATCCGGCCGGATGCGACGTGTCGTTGTGCAATGGCCTCGATACCATCGCAAAACAGCAAGGCCTGTTTTCTTTCCATGCGCTGGCGGATGGTGGCTGCCGTTTCACTTTCGAACGTACAAGGCGTTAGCTCCTGCTCGTTCTTGCGGATCTGGGAACCGGCATCAGCGGGAACCGGGACAGCGCTAATCTCCAACGGTTCCCAGTCGATCACGCGCCATTCATCGTCGGCGCCATCGACATCGCTTTCCGTCTTCTGAACGCGATGGATCGCGTAGCCGACGGAGATGTTTCGGATGATGCCGTCCTTGATCTTTTCGACGATGGCTGCATCCTCGGCGGCGCGGGATAGCTTGACGCGGGCAAATCCCTTGCCGCCTTCAAGCTTCGCCGAGCCGGGTACTACGGAGCCGATTACCTGGGATAAGCTGGTGTCGTCGTGGGTGTTAAGAAACGGCGCACCGGCATTGAGCCGATCAAGCCGCACTGCCTGAGGCGTGACATCCAGCACCTCTTGATAGTATCGCCCTGTCTGCCAATCGCGACGACGGACAGCCGCCCCGGTCGTCCAGATCACCTCGATGGTGTTGTCGGCCTCGTCGAACGAAGCCGCACGCACCTCGGCGGACCGGCCGAACTTCGGCAGGTCACAGTGGTTTCGAGTCATGATGGATCCTGTCAGTAAGGCGTCGAGTGATGCTCGAGCATGCCGGCAAGCCAGCTAGGAAGAATGTCGGCCTCGCGGAGGCGCCGCATGACGTGGTCGCCGTAGGCTCCAGATCGGCCGGCAGCGCTGTCTTGATGGATGTTGGCGATGATGATCCGGTTGAGTTCCGTGATTTTCTGGTCACTAGCCTCCTTCCGGGCCAGCGCCTCCTCGATGACACGGGCGGCCGGCACGACTTTGGAGCGAATGAAATCGAAGGTTGCCTTTGCATCGGCGTCGACTTCATTCCAATGACGTTCGAAAATGTCGTCAACTTCTTTCGCGATCGCAGCCGCCAGTTTCGATTGCAGTTCACCCCGCGCAGCCTCAGCGCGGTCGAACGCCAATCGCGCGGACTCGATATCCTTCTCTGCAGCAAGTACGGCCGCATCGTCGCCTTCAAGCAGCAACCGTGTGCGCTTCGCCTGAGCCGCTGCAAGATCGCTGCGGAGCTTGTCCAGGTCGATTTCCTCCAAGGCGGCGCGGATGTCTGGTACGCTATCGCTCTTGACGAGCCTTCGGATTCTCTCAAACAATTTGGGTTCCTTCCTCGGCGAATTCGCCGAACACGATGAAAGCTTCAATGGTGGAATGGGCGGCTTCGCCCGTCAGATCGGTATCGGCCATTAGACGCGCGGCCAGGCTGTGGATGGCCGCACTCATACGTGAGGAGCAAAGGAGGTCGATGACGTCCGATTCTGCGACCCTCCAGACATCGCGAGCCAGAGCGCCATCTTGCTCGCCGCTGCGGGACGCAACGTGCCGGGCGAAAACACCTGCGATACAGTGATCACATGTGCCGTGGCATCCAGATGCAACGCGGCTCAGCGCGAGGTCGACTTCCTCGTTGAATGGGCGATGGATCATCCGGTGGGCCGCAAAGAGCGCGCCGACATCACCGGCGAGCGCCGCCTCGATCTGGTGCAGATCCGTCATCCTACGCCCTTCGCCAGGAGCACGCTCGACGAAGTTGCGCTGACCGATTGTCACACGGGAGATGCGATACCCCCTGGAATGCAGATGTACGGCATGGGCAGCCTCATGAAGCGCGCTCTCGATGGAGGGCGGCGGAGCCGCGCGGGGCGTCCCGTCAAGCACCTCGCCGGCATATGGCAGCAGCGAATCCGCTGGGACCAGATAGCCGGTTTCGGACTTGGCGCCAGCAGCAGGGCAACATGCCTGGAAAACAAGATTTGCCATGATCACCGCGACCTAAGGTCTGAACCGGGAAAGTTGAGCACACGATTTCCTTTTTTGTTTCTATGTTGAGGCGCGGCAGTGCCGGATGACCTTCGGCCGGACTAAGAAAATTATCTCATTGATACAACTGCTTATCTGACGTCAAAACCTCCGCTTGATTAGCGGTCGAGTTCGTCTGGAAAAGAAGGAAACCCGTTTTGAAAAATCTTGCAGCGCCAGAAAGCCCGGGGTCGCCTCACCCGCAGCAGGTGGGGTGGCCGGCGGGGGAACCAACGGAGGGGGCTATCGGGTGACCCGGCCGATGCGCATTGGCGACCCTGACTGTCTGGTCAGGCGCTCCGCGAGGGTCGGCAGCGGCAGTGCGACTGCGACCTCGGCAGGTTCGTGCGCGCTCGCTGTCAGTGAGCCATCAGCGCCGCGGCTAACCCACACCCTATCTGGGTTTGCCATCCGCGAGATATGATGAGCCACCGGCAGCGCCAGGTGCGGCGGGCCAAAGCCGAGCGCCAGCAGTTCGCCTGCGATGACAAGCACGAGCGCTTCGCTGTCATCGAACGTCCGACCGCCTGCTTCGCTGTGACCAATGGCAAAGCCGGGTGCTCGCGCTAGCCAGGATCGAACCGTTGCAGGATCAACGCCGCACGCGGCGGCGACATCCGCTGTAGAAAACATGGTGCCTCCTCGCGCGCATTGCGCGCAACGTCAATTGACAAAGAAAAAGCCGCCGTCACCGACGGCAGCTGCGTAGACGCCAGAAGGCGAAACTGGCCCGGATCGCATTGCTGCGCTCGACGGGCTGATCAACCAAGGTGAAGAGGCCTGGCCGATGCTGGAATAAGAAAAGCCAGCACGAAGGCTGGCGAGGTGGGGTGCGATACCCTGCTATATGTATTACGTTCCGAGTTGCGATTTAGGGACGCTATGCGACCAAGTTTTTTTCGAGAACTTCGCACGCCGCAATCACGGCGAGCTTTCCGCGCCGTTCAGCTGTCTTGCCGGCAAAGCCGAGGCGCACGCCGATCTCCGTGAAATTTGCGGCGACAAGCGCATGGTCGAGGATGCCGGCATGGTCTCGACCGACAGCGCGGCGAAGTCGATCCGCATCTTGAGCATCAGCGATAGGATCCACGAAATCAACTGCTGCCGGAGTGGCTCTATTCGACATGCCGGCCGTAATGGGCGTGTTGTCGTTGGTAGCGCCTTTCGGCTTGCGAAAGTAATCCTTCGGGCGTTTCGAACCGATCTTGATGAGGCCGCCGAGAGGGATTTTGACAGCGCCGCGAACGGCCTTGCCGGTTGGATCGAGGACCAGGCCGGATTCGGTCGCCGCGCCGTTGGAAAAATGCAGTCGTCCTATCCTGACGACGCAGTCCGGCTTCGGGCGTTCCTGCCCATGAACCGCGCCGTGGTCGATGTCACCGCCGACAGGAACGAGAAATGGTCGGCCAGCGCCGCCTACGCGCGCTTCACGGCGTTCGGCGAATTCGACGTCCGCGCCGATTGCAGCCATGATCTCAGATGGCAGCGGGCGAATGTCGAGCGAGCAATCCATGTTCGGTTTGGCTACGGCCGGTGGGTTGTCGTTGGCAGCGACGGCCGTCCAGTCTTCGCCGGAGTTCATCGCGCGCCAGGTAAGCAGGCTGCGGAGCTTTCGAGAGAGCGCGTCATGCTTCGGGGTTGCCGTCGAAGCCTTGCGCGGGGAGATGTCGGTTTCGCGTGGCGCGGCATTCAACCGCCAGGCGTTGAGAGCGATCCGGTATGTATTCGTGGTCCATTTCTGATCCGTGGTGAAAGGCATGGGGGCTCGCACATAGAGGAGCGGGCCGGTTGGTCCGGTCTTGCCGCGGTCGATTATTGGGAAGCCTGAAATTTGTGTGCGTTCTACAAATTTGTCAATTGATATATTGACAATGTAGCGCGCTTATGAATTTGCTCTAGAGATTTTCCCATTTAGGGAAATAAATATCTGAAATTTATGCATTTTCCCGTCCCGGGAACGATTCTTATCTAGTATATGAAGGGTCGCCCAACATTTTGAGGTGACTTATGACCTTCCTTCAGTTTGCCTATCTAATGATTGCATTCTCGTATCTCCTTGCGGCGATCGCTCTATGTTTCGGCCATTGATGCGCATGCCGTGAACCAAGCTAGGTGCAGGTATGGATAACGTCCGACAATTTTTTCTCGATCATGTGGTGCCCGCTCACGAAGAATATCTGGTTGCAGAGCAAAATCTGTCCACGGAGCATTCATTGGGAGCGTGGGCAGAAGAGCCGGCAACGCGAGCGGCGCTTTCTGCGATAAGGCATGCAAGCAATTTGGCGATATCAATCGATGGCCTAGGTGATCGTGCGGCGCTGTCGCTAGGTTTGTCGAGACGTGAGATCCTAGACAATGTTCAGCCACTATGCCTGTTCAAACCAGAGGGAGTAGAACGACGAGGGTGCATCGAACGTATCCGCGGTGTGGCAAATGCGTACAAGCACGATCGATTGTCAGATCAGAGTCTGCCGATCACAAGCTCTGAGGATGTTCTCGTGGTCGGGCTTGGATATGGACTAGACGGATTCGGCATCGGAAAGATGGGCGCGCCAGAAGTTATCGTCAGAATGAAAGACGGAATAAAACGAAAATTCCTTGGGGATGCTCGCTGCGCAATGAACGGCTGGCGCACGTTCTTGGGGATATAGTACTTCGCTCGCTCTCATCTTGGTTGTCGAAAGGCTTCGCGTATGTTGCTTCAAACGCACGGTAGTCAAAAGGAACCTGATATGATTCGAGCATCGCAATCACGGGTGAAATCCCTGGACTCAATCATTGCCGGCGAGCTGATAAGATTGACCAGTGGTACAGATGTCGCTCTAGCGCTTTGCTTGGCCTCAGTTGGAGGAACTGCGGCCATTGGTCTATTCGACGGCACGTCTAACTCCAGCCCAATGAGTTGGGCAAACTATAGGGGTTTCGACAACTGTTTATCGTATGGAGTGGACTGGTATCTCGAGGAGGTTCATGGCAACGAGACCGGAATGAACCTACATCAAGAGAACCAGAACCACGGCCTCTATGTAACAACAGAAGGCGCCGTACTGGCGTTTCGTTCAGAAAGTGGTCGCCGCGATCGAGTCCATTTCAACGTCCACAGCAATCAGCCAACCGGCCTTGGGGGGACTGCGACGCCTGTTTCTCGGTGGCGGATATGGGAGAGTATCGACGCGCGAAACCGCGAGGAGGCACCGCTTTTCTCGATGGGATTTTGACGCCCCAGATGGCAGCCCTTAGCCGCACGGGTCGCATGTCAGCGCACGACCTCCGTGCGGGCTTAAGCCCATGATTCTACTGAGATAAATCCCCTGCCGCACGTCGCACGGGCCCCTATATTTAGATACCCGTGCGGTCGACCATCTGCATCAGGGGAAACAAGTTCCCCCCTGACGCATGGTGGATGTGGTTTTATTAGAATTACCGCACGGGCCGTACCCTTTGATATCGTTGAGTAAAATCGCGATTTTCAAGCAGCCCGTGCGGCCCGTGCGGCATCGGTGCGGGCTGTCTGTGCGCTAATCGTCATCGTCGCCGATCATGTTTCGGATGCTGGCCTTTGCCGCGTCCATTCGGTGCATTTCAGCCCGAACGGCCTGCGCTGCGTCTTCGCCGTCCTTAGTCAGGCGCCAGCCGACGCGATCCTTGTATTCGGCGAGTTTTGAGGCCTTCAACTTCTCACATGCAGTCTGGGCCCTCCGCTTATGCGTCTCGCGATTCTTGTCCTTCCACCCGGCGGCTTCGGCAATCTCGCTGTACGATTTCTTGCCATTCTGGATCAGGACAAGCGCTTCGTCTTCATCCCGACGTTGCTGCTGACACGTTTCGCGAAGCTCGTCATCCCCGATTAGGACCGCCATGACCGTCGGAACCGGACGCCCTTTGCTGTCGATGAGCTGCGGCGCGGTAACCGACTTAAGGCCGAAGGAGATTGGCTTGAAATCAACGCCGCGATGTTTGCCCTGCCAGTGAAGGCGAACAGCTTCATCAGATCGGGTCAGCGTCAGATTGCCGTCGACTTCAGCCAGGAAGGCGCCACCGCCACGCGGAAGGATGTTGTCGTTTGCGGCGTTCTTCGTCGGGTGGCACAGCACCACGACACAGGGGCGGCCAGGAAGCTTAGTAAGTTCCCGGATGTCACGCGCATGCGCACCGAGCGCGGTATTGCCATTCTCATCGTCGCCCTGAAAGTAGGCCGCAGACGTGTCCACGATAACGAGACCGGCGCCGCCTAGCGCTTCGACCTGCTCTCGGATTGCGCTAATCGCCTCCGGAATCGAAAACCGCTCCCTGATGAAATGGACATCAAGGACATCAGGATCCAGTCCGCGTTCGTGACACATGCCGATCCATCGCATAGTGACGTCATCCTGATTTTCACCGGCGAAGTAGACCACTCGGCCTTGCGTGACCTCACGCGCTCCAAGGTCTTCTCCTTGTTCGGTGAGCAGTGTAATCAGCAGTGCGACCGCCGTCTTGCCGGTCCCGGTGCTGGCTGTCATAGAGTAGAGGTATCCCCGTTGGATCACGCCTTCGATGTGATAATCAGGTGGCGTGAAACCACGGACGAGTTCGGCGCTGCTAACGAGATTAGGACCGGACGATGCATCCATAACAAGCCGCGTCATCCGGGCCGTGCGCGCGTCTTCGAAGAACCAGGCGCCGCGCAGCTTGATTGCAACGCCCTTCCTGCCTTCGATGGTTAGGCCGTAAACGCGGTTTTCTTGGATATAAGATTCCGGGCTGCCATGATCCTTGACGAGCTGCGCAGCTTCTTCACGATCCTGTTGAGAGGTGTTGTCGTTGGCCGGATCGATCAGCTTAAGCGAAGCGGCCAACGGTCCTGGCTTGCGATCGATCTTAATCGGCCGGTTAATGGCGCGCCCGACAACAGCACAAGCAAGGTCTGCGTCGACTGGATCACCGGCAAGGTGCCGCATCTCGACGTGATCACCGTCAGTATAGATCAATACCTGCGCGCCCGGCACGCCGGGAATCGTCGGAACGACCGCTGCTAGTCCTGGGCCGAGCGCGTCGTCATCGGAGGGTTTGAGGTCACTCTGGTCGACCGTCTTGGGATCAGCCCCCTCAGGCACGACGACCAGTTCGACCCACGCGATATCGCTGGCGATGATCCGGTCGGCGGCATCGAGGATGGCGTCACGGTGTTCGTTATTGAGTTCCAGTGGCTGCATCGGCTCTACGGCCCCCTATTGCCGCTACGGCGGCGCGCGTGATCTGCTCTGCGAGTGTCGGCGTGAACGTTGCCGAGTGCTTGCCGAACGCATTCGGCGCGATGACCCGATAGCCGTTGCCGCACTCGCGAAGGGAGAGATTATAAAGTCGCAAATGATCACCGATCTGAATATCGAAGATCACCGCCTCTCTTGGCCGGCCCGATCGCCTGATGTTGATTACCTGCATCATGTAATATCCGCCTTCAGGACGAACCAGGCGTAGGCAAGCGTGATGCTTCCGTCGTCCTCGCAGCATTGCACTATATAAGCGGGGCGCATGCTGTATTGTGCGACGATGCCTATGACCTGCACAGGAACAGCATTCTCACTGCATTCGTGGCCACTCAGGCTCTGGCAAACATGCGCCATGCCATCATAGGCTTCGATCGGCATAACTGAAAAATCCGTCATTCTCGTCCTTTCTGGGCGTGTTTGATCGCGCCGGCAGCGTGAGCTGGCGGCGGTGTGGTGGTGGGATTTTGTGAATAACGCAGTTTAACCGCAGTATTCAGCGCGGCGGAGCAGGATCGGGCGGAAAATACCGGCACTTGACCCAGTTCGTCACGGCATTTATTTGCGTCCGGGTTGAATAGTTTCCTTGACCCATTTGTAGAAAATTTTACTTTTGGCCGAGATGTACGCTACGGCAATGATTGACAATGAATGGCGCCAAATAGACGTGTTTTTTGACGTCAAACGCCGTAGCAAAATCCCTATTTTCTGGGCTTTTTGCTCGAATTCATGTTGTTCGGGACGTGGGGGTCGCAAGTTCGAATCTTGCCACTCCGACCAGTTGAAACCCTCCCGATTTGATCTTTCACCGCCAAGAACAGCAGATGCATCCGGCTAGCCGTATTGCGCAGGCCGCTGCAACCCGTTGCAATCGCTTTTCCACGCTCCCGCCGCGCCGTCCCTGCCAGTCGCCGTCGCGAAAACACCGGCGCATAAGATGCGGGCACGGTCTACTCCCTAGAAATCGCGCTAGAATTCGCACTTTATTCGTTCATCATATGCTTATATGAAAAGGTGATAATTCACAGCACGCCTTGATTGCAGGACAAGGTGCGACTAGCCTGAAATTGCGGGTAAGGGACAGGGATTGAGGGGCAGACACACACGCGGGGACAAGAGCCGGGTGACGTTGAGCGACGTCGCGCGCGTTGTCGGAGTGAGCGCCATCACAGTTTCGCGCGCCTTGCGCGTCCCCGGCCGAGTGTCGCCGGAATTGCGCAACCGTATTCTCGAAACCGTCGAGCAGATGGGCTATGTGCCCGATCTCGCGGCACGGGCGCTCGCCAGCCGCGACAGCGGCGTCATCGGCCTCATCATGCCGACGCTCACCCATGTGCCGCTGCTCGACATCATGACCGGCATCGAGGATCGGCTCTGCGGCAGCGGCTTCGGCATCCAGTACGCCAATACCCGGTTCGATCAGGCGACGATGGAGCAGAAGGTGCGCATGCTGCTCGCCCAGCGCCCGAGCGGGCTGATCTTCGTCGGCGTCGCTCCGGCCGGCGAAACGCTGGCGCGGCTGCGGCATGCGCCCTGCCCGATCGTGCAGATCAGCGATGTCAGCAGCGAACGGGCAGGCTCGGTGATCGGTATCGATACGGAACTGGCCAGCCGCATGGCGACCCGCCACATGCTCGACAAGGGCTATCGCCGCATCGCGCTGGTCGACGGCCGGCCGCGCGGCGGAAGTCTGCTGCGCCGCGAAGGCTACGAGAATGCGATGCGCGATGCCGGCGTCTACGATCCCGCCTGGGAGATCTTCGACGATGCGCCGAGCAGCGTCGGGCTCGGATCGCGATTCCTGCGGCGGATTCTCGACACCATTCCGGACGCGGACGGCGCCTTTTGCCACAATGACGATCTGGCGCTCGGCATCCTGTTCGAATGCCAGCGGCTCGGCATCCGCGTGCCGCAGGATTTCGGCATATGCGGCTTCAACGATCTCGATTATGCCGCTTTGGCGCAACCGTCGCTAACGACGGTGCGGGTGCCGCGCTACGACCTCGGCGAGCAGGCCGCCGACATGATGATCCGCGTCATACGCGGGACCGCATCCCGCGACGAAGTCGTCGATATCGGCTTCACCCTGTTCGAAAGGCAATCGACACAGCGCGACAGGCCGGCCGGCACCTGATGCCGGCCGGCGCGCTGTCTCAATCCAGCAATTCTGCCGGAACCTTGCCGCCATTGTCGGCCAGCGCCTTCATCAGCGCCTTGTGCAGCCAGACGTTCATGGTCGCGGAATCGTTCGTATCGCCGGTGTAATGCAGTTCCTGGGCCAGTTCCTTGCGGGCGGCCAGGCTGGAATCGAGATCAAGCGCCTTCATCATGTCGACGATCGAATGGCGCCAATCGAGCTTCTGTCCATTCTTCTTCACCGCCTCATCCATGATCGCGGCGACATCGACCGGCGCGGTCGAGGCCGGAGCGGAAGGCGCTACCGAAGTGGAGGGCGCCGCCGGCTGCGCACCCGGTGCCGGCGCTGCCGGCGCTGCGGCCGCACCCGCCGTCACCGGCTTGGCCGCCTCGGGCGCGGCCGGCGCAGGTGCCGCAGCCGTCTCAATCGTCTCGGCCGCGTGCGCCTTGCCGAAAAGTTTTTCCTTGATCGAACTGAAAATACCCATCTGAAAACTCCCTTGTCGTTCACCCGGTCGCTGCCGAAGGCCGGGAAATCGGAAAATGGAGCAGCGACCGACGCAATCAAGTTGCGATGCAATATTGAAACGTTTCCGCTTCTCCGAATCGCGAAAACTCTCTCCGCTTATTTTTACAGGCGCCGACGCTCGTGGCAACCTCAGCTTGCCGCGCGCACGTCAGGTTCATGCAATTCCCAGGGGAATTTCAGGCCCGTCGGATCGATCTGGATATGCTCCGCTGCGGTTATCATGTCCTCTACCAAAGCGAAAAGCTTTCCGGGAGTTTCGGCAATCTTGGTGTCGATGTGGACGCCATGGCTGGTAAATCCAGTTACGAAGATTGCTTTTTTTTCGCCTTCGTGGGCGAAGGTCGGTGTGAAATCTTTCAGATACCTGCCATTTTTCCAAGTGCGTAACGCCGTACGATAGCCTTCGCAAGCAAGCGTAAAAGCTTCGAGATCATGATACTGACTTACGTCATGCATGCAGGCTTGGACGAAGTTTTTTTCCCAACCTTCATGTTTGAGTTTATACTTCTTCTTGAACCAGTTCTGCGCCTGGATGATGGTAGCAGGGGTTCCCAATATGCTCTTGAACGGAAAATCCCGAACATCGGTATCGTTCTCGAAATCACGGCCGGCTTCTCCGATGAATTCGCGAATACGTTTCTTGTAGAGCTCGATCTTGCCGAGGCTGAACGAGTTGCTATCCGGGCAGCTACCCATGATCGAAAAAGGACGAACGCTGACCGCAAAATTGCGGCCGGAACAAATGACCTTGAAAGCGTTGTCGTAATCCACCACCGGATGCTCGAAGTACCGCCCGCTGTACGTCTTCCTGATTCTCTCAAGCAAGACGCGGGAAATGGCGCTGTGATATATGGAAAAACCGGACGTCGGAACATGCGTCGCCTCATGCCAGTCGAACATGCGCCTGAAACAATCGGCCTTCGATACTTTTACGACATGGTCCTCTAGAGTAACATAGACATAGCTCTTTTCACCGCCTTCATGCGGCCAGCGATAATGCATCGTCATCCAGCCAAGCGCTTCAAGATCCGGTTCGACTTTGGTGATCGATTGCAAAAACGTGGCGAGCGAAGGGTCGACATAGTCGTCGTCGCCGATCACCACCACCCAATCTCCCGTAGTCGCTTCCACGGCGCGCTCCCAATTGTCGACCATGGAGAGAACCGTTTTTTCCGACGGAAGATAAACGACCCGGCGGTCCTTGCGAAGAATATCCGCCACGAATCCATCCATGATCGTGGGATCATCGGAGTTATCCGCAAAGACAAACTCAACGTCGTCTATCATCGATGCCACAAGGGCTTCGATCGTCTTCTTGAAATATTTCTGGCGATTTCTCGAGGGCACGCAAATCGACAGCAAGGGCGCCATCTCTCATCACCGCAACTGGATGCCGTGGTTGAGGCGCACGGCATTTCTATCATCGGCCCTTACAGGCCGAAGCTGTTGTGAAACTGTCGAGGAATGAAGCCTGCTTGCGCCGCGCCGTCACCGTCCCTCATCGAAAAAACCCGCCAAAGAGACCACATGATCCGCCAGAGCCAGAGAACTCGTCAAACCCGGACTTTCAATGCCGAAAAGATTGATCAGGCCGGGCACACCGTGCTCGCTGGCATCGCTCACGCGAAAATCCGGCATCGCCTCATGCTCGACATGGATCTTCGGACGGATGCCGGCAAAATCCGGTTGCAGCGCATTGTCCGGGAGATCAGGCCAATAGCTGCGGATCGCCTCATAGAAACGCTTCGCACGACGATGGTCGACGGTAAAGTCCTCGTCGTCCTCGACCCATTCGACGTCCGGACCGAATCTGCACCGGCCCTGAAAATCAAGTGTCGCATGGATGCCGAGACCGGCAGCCTCGGGAATAGGGTAAATCAGATGCTTGAAGGGCTGGCGCCCGACAAGACTGAAATAATTGCCCTTGGCATAGGACTGTCGAGGCACGAATGCGCTCGCCAGTCCTTGCGTCCGCGTCGCGATGCCGATGGCGCCGTGACCGGCAGCGTTGATGACGACGGGCGCCGCAACCGCGATAGCAGCCCCGTCATCGGCCAGCACGTGCAGTTCGTTGCCCGTAGAAACGATGGAACGAACGCAGGTGTTGTAGGCGATCATGCCGCCGGCATCCCGAACCTCTCCTTCCAGCGACGACAGGTAAGCAAAGGTATCGAGAATTCCGCTGTCGGGCGAGAGGAAGGCGGTGTGGTATAAGACTTCCGGCTCCATCTCCGTCATCTCATCCTGGGAGAGCCAGCGAAGACCCTCTACCCCATTCTCCTGCGCCTTGGCGTAGAGTGCCATCAGTTTGGTCGATTGCTGGAGCGAAGTGGCGACGACGATCTTTCCGCATCGATCGGTTGGTATGCCCCGACTTTCGCAATAACGATACAGCAAATCCTTGCCGAGCAGGCAGAGGCGGTGCTTCAGCGAGCCTGTCGGATAATAGAGGGCGGCATGGATAACGCCCGAATTTCGCGACGACGTCGCCGTGCCGAACGTTTTTTCTTTTTCGATCACCAGCGTTTCCAGGCCGAACAAAGCCATTCGCCTGGCGATGGCGAGACCGACGACGCCAGCGCCAATCACGATGGCGTCGACACGAAATTCCGTCATGAGGGATTCTCGACCATCATCATATCGATTCGTATTTTATAACGGCTGTTTCCATGCCGTCCAACGCAGTTTCGGGAACCGGCGCGCGGAAGGCTCAGGCAAGCTTTGCGCGTTATGAAGGCGAAACACCGCTGGTTTCAGCAAAAACTTACACGCCAGTCAGATGGAGGCATGGTTTCGTGCGCGTGCTCATTACAGGGAATATGGGTTATATAGGCCCCGTACTGGCGCGGTTTCTGCGTCAGGAAGACCCCACCATCGAGATCATCGGATATGACTCGGCTTTCTTCGGTCATCTGCTGACCGGCGCCGAGACCATGCCGGAAATATTGATCGACCGCCAATATTACGGCGACATTCGCGAATTCCCCGCCGAAATCCTGGAAGGCGTCGACGCCGTTGTCCATCTGGCGGCGATTTCGAACGATCCGATGGGAAATAAATTCGAAGAAGTGACGAGTGAAATCAATCAGATGGCCAGCGTGCGCGTTGCACAACTGGCGGCACAGGCGGGCGTCAGCCGTTTCGTCTTCGCCTCCCGTTGCAGCATGTACGGCTTTGCGGAAGGCGGCGCCAGAACAGAGGACGATCAAACCAATCCGTAGACGGCTTATGCACGCTCGAAAATCGGTACGGAAGAAGCGCTGCGCCGGGCCGATCTCGGCGATATGACAGTGACCTGCCTGCGTTTCGCGACGGCTTGCGGACGGTCGGATCGCCTGAGACTCGATCTTGTCCTCAACGATTTCGTAGCCTGCGCGATTTCGACGGGTGAAATCACCGTGCTGAGCGACGGCACGCCCTGGCGGCCTCTCATCGACGTGGAAGACATGTCGCGGGCGATCTCCTGGGCCATCCATCGCACGGAAGCAACTGGCGGAAGCTTCCTCGCGGTCAACACCGGCCGCAACGACGCAAATTATCAGGTGAAGGAACTGGCGGAAGCCGTTGCCCGGCATGTGCCAGGAACGAAGGTTTCCATCAATCTCGACGCACCGCCGGACAGGCGTTCCTACAAGGTCGATTTCACTCTTTTCGAAACTTTGGCGCCGAATCACCTGCCACAGATTTCCTTGAATGAATCCATCATTCGCCTGCGCGAATGCCTGACACAGGCCGGCTTTGTGGATGGCGATTTCCGCAATTCCCAACTGATGCGCTTGAAAACGCTGGAATGGCACCTGAAAAACGAAAGGCTGGATGAAAGCCTGCGATGGAAAAACCGCAAGTCAGCGGCATAAAATCAGAAGCACCAGCCACCAAACGAGGCTTCGAGACCAGAGGCTTTCGGAACGTGGCTGGGGCGCCAGGATTCGAACCTGGGAATGCCGGTACCAAAAACCGGTGCCTTACCGCTTGGCGACGCCCCACCAGGGCGAGGCGCGAAGCGCGTCGCCGAGACGGCGCCTGATTAGCAAAGCTTAAGGGCATCGACAATCACTAACTTGAGCCATGGTGCAGTTTTCTGCGCGAAAGCTTGCGTGGTCGCGCCCGGCAAATCCGATTTAAGGGATTATGCGGCGGGGCCGACCAGGGTAGAGAGGCCGCGAAGGGGGAGACCGCCATGAGCCATTCCCGCGCCAGCCCGCCCGCCATTCCCACGACCCTGCTCGACGACGACGTCGTGCGAATCATCCGCTGGGATTTCGAGCCGGGCGCCGATACCGGCCATCATGTCCATGGCCTGGGCTATGTCGTCGTGCCGATGACCGATTGTCATTTCCTGATCGAGGAGGAAGGCGGCAGCCGCCGAGTCGAGGTTTCCAAGGGCATGCCCTATCGCCGCGAGGCCGGCGTCACCCACAATGTCGTCAATGGCGGCACGGAATTCATGTCGTTCATCGAGATCGAATACAAGTGAGGGATGCAGCGCCGCCGCCCTTCGATACCAGCTTCGAACCGGCCTACGGCACCGCCGTGCCGGTGGCGCCGGGGGTGCAGCGGCTGACGGTCAACAATCCCAGCCCCTTCACCTTCCACGGCACCAACAGCTATATCGTCGGCGACCGCTCGGTCGCGGTCATCGATCCCGGCCCCGAGGACGAGGCGCATTTCGCAGCCCTGATGGCGGCGCTGGAAGGCCGCGAGGTCACCCATATCGCCGTCAGCCACACCCATCGCGACCACTCGCCGCTGACCCGGCGGCTGAAGGAGGCGACCGGCGCCATCGTCGTCGCCGAGGGGCCGCATCGGGCCGCCCGGCCGCTGCATGCCGGCGAGACCAACCCCTTCGCCGAAAGCGCCGACAGCGAATTCCGGCCGGACATCATGCTTGGCGAGGGCGACCGTGTCGAGGGCGACGGCTGGACGCTGGCCGCCGTGCTCACCCCCGGCCACACCGCCAACCACGCCGCCTTCGCGCTTGATGGCACCGGCATCCTGTTTTCCGCCGATCACGTCATGGCCTGGGCGACCTCGATCGTCGCGCCGCCGGACGGCGCCATGAGCGACTACATGGCCTCGCTCGACAAACTGCTTCAGCGCGACGACCGCATCTTCTTTCCCGGTCATGGCGGCCCGGTCACCGATCCGCCGGCCTTCCTCAGGGCACTGCGCACCCACCGCCGCATGCGCGAACGCGCCGTGCTGGAGCGGATCAAGGCCGGGGACCGGCACATCGCCGATATGGTGAAGGCCATCTATCGCGAGACCGATCCGCGCCTGCATGGAGCGGCGGGGCTTTCGGTTCTCGCCCATATCGAGGATCTGCTCGAAAAGGGTCTGATCGCGACCGAGGGTTATCCCTCGCTTGCAGCGGCATACGAACTGGCCGGTTGAGCCGGCGTGAGCCCGTTTGCAAAGTCATCAGCCGGACCACGTCCAGCAGGATAGCGAGGACTTCGCCCATGGCACGTCTCCCTTGACTTGTGGATGACCAATTGTGCGCCGTCTTGCCCTGCGGCCTCAAACGAGTTTATCGTCGGCTTCGATTGACTTGAGGTTATGCCAATGAAACGCGGACGCCTGCCGCTGACGGCCCTGCGCAGCTTCGAGGCCGCCGGCCGGCTGGAAAGCATCACGCTTGCCGCCGAGGAGCTTTTCGTGTCGCAGGCGGCGGTCAGCCGGCAGATCCGCGGGCTGGAAGATCAACTCGGCAAGGCCCTGTTCGAGCGCCATCACCGCGCGATCAAACTGACGCCGGCCGGCCGCGACCTGCTCGACGTGCTCGTCGCCTGTTTCGACCGGATGGAAGGCGCGGTGCAGGCGGCGGCGCTGACGCCGATGACGCGGGCGCTGGTGCGCATCAGCGTCGAGCCTTCCTTTGCCGCCGGGCGGCTGCTGCCGGCGCTGCCGCAATTCAATGCGCAGCACCCCGATATCGACGTGCAGGTCGACTCCGATCCGCGCCTCGTCAGCTTTCGCGGCAACGGGCCGGTACTGGCGGTGCGCTATGCGCCGGCGGCGCGGAACTGGCCGAAAACGCAGGCGCGACTGCTTTACGAATGCGAGATGGCGGTGGTCGCCGCGCCCTCCCTGCTGGCCGAACAGGGAATGCCGCGAGAACCCGCCGAGTTGCTCGATCTTCCGCTGGTGCATGAGGAAAACCGCGACCTGTGGAAGCGCTGGCTGGCGGCGGCGGGCCTTCCGGATACGGGCAGCGAACGCGGCCCGATCTTCGACGATGCCGCGCTCGTGCTGCAATCGGCGCTGCGCGGCCAGGGCGTCGCGATCGTCGATCTCACCATGGCGCGGGAAGATCTCCTGACCGGCCGGATCGTGCGGCTTTTCGAGCCGGTGCTGGTCCACGGCGCCTATTTTCTCGTCGCCGGCGATTTCCAGCGGCTGGCGCCGGCGGCGCGGCAACTGGCCGACTGGCTCTCCACAGCCTTCGCCGCAAGCCCATAGGGCATATCCGGGCGCAAACCACTTTACATTTTGCTGGAATGCCGGATTTCAACCGCCGGAAAGCCCCAAAAGCTCCGAGTCCAGCGCCTTGAGGTAATCGTCGGCGACGGTGGCGCCGTAGCCGAGGTCGTGCTGGCCGTAGCGAGAGACGACGCGGATATCGACCAGCGTCGTCTCAGCCTCCTCGCGCAGGCGAATAACGACATCCGAGGGGAAACCGAGGATCAGCGAGCGGGTTTCGCCCTGCAGCAGCACATCGCCCTGCTGGCCGATCAGCGGCAGGTCGGAGGCAATGTTGGGGCGCGGCAACGGCACGGGAACGTTGTCCAGCGTATCCGGCACGGCCTCCTCTTCCGCGCCCGCCGGCTTGGCCGGCAGGTCGGCGATATCGGCCTCGGTCTTTTCCAGCCCGTCGCCATGACGGATTTTTATGCGGCTCTGGGCATTGACCTTTTCCACAGCCTCGAAGACCCGGTCGAGCGCGCCGTTGTAGCGGCGCCCGATCAGGCCGGGATAGGCCGACAATTGCTGCAACCGGTCGCTGTCGGTAATGATGGCGTTGCGCGGTAGCCAGATCTGGTCGGCCTTGACGGAGTCGAGGAAGGGCGGCGGATCGCCGATATCGGTTGTTATGTCGTAGATCGGCGGATAGCGAAAATAGTCGTAAGCGCCCCAGGCGACAAGCGCGATCGGCGCCAGTGCATAGAACAGCCCGGCCGTCGCCGCCCCGCCGCCACGCGCCGCCACCTGCCACAGGCTGTTGAGGCCAATCAAAGCCAACAGCACAGCCAGCAGCGCGAAGCCGGCGGAGAACAGCACCAGCGCCACACAATAGGGCGTCGGCATCAGCGAAAAGCGATGGGCGGCCAGCACGACCACGAACAGCAGCAGCGAAAACTGGCCGATCCGTCTGGAAAAATGGGCCGCATGCGAAACCGGCCGGTCGTAACGAATGGTCATCGGTCAGCTATCCGGGGCAAGCGGCGAATCCGGTCGACAGGACGTTCACACGATCTGTAACCCCTTGCCCCGGTTGAGACAAGCAAGCGTTTTGCCGCTGCCCTCACCCCTTATCCGTTCTTGCCCCGGATCGCCGCCTGCGCTGCCGCAAGCCGGGCGATCGGCACGCGGAAGGGCGAGCAGGAGACATAGTCCAGGCCGATATCCTCGCAGAAGTGGATCGAGGCCGGATCGCCGCCATGTTCGCCGCAGATGCCGAGCTTCATGTCGTTGCGGGTGCGGCGGCCGCGCTCCGTTGCGATGCGGATCAGCTCGCCGACGCCGTCGAAATCCAGCGAGATGAAGGGATCGTGCTCGATGATGCCCTTGCGCTGGTAGGTGGTGAGGAAGGCCGACGCATCGTCGCGGGAAATGCCGAAGGTGGTCTGCGTCAGATCGTTGGTGCCGAAGGAGAAGAATTCGGCGGCTTCGGCGATGGAATGGGCGCGAAGGGCTGCGCGCGGCAGCTCGATCATCGTGCCAACGAGGTAATCGATGCGCATGCCGGCCTCGTCCATGACGGTGCGGGCGACGCGATCGATGCAGCCCTTGACGTAATCCAGCTCGGCGCGCAGGCCGACCAGCGGCACCATGATTTCCGGCACCACCGGCGCGCCGGTTTCGCGCGCCGCCTCCACCGCCGCCTCGAAAATGGCGCGCGCCTGCATTTCGGCGATCTCGGGATAGGAAATGGCGAGACGGCAACCGCGATGGCCGAGCATGGGGTTGAACTCATGCAGCGCATCGACGCGCTGGCGCAGATGCGCCGGCTCCATGCCCATCGCCTGCGCCACCTCGGCGATCTCGGCATCGGATTTCGGCAGGAATTCATGCAGCGGCGGATCGAGCATGCGGATGGTGACCGGCAGGCCGTGCATGATCGAAAACAGCGCGGTGAAATCCGAGCGCTGCATCGGCAACAGCTTGTCGAGCGCCAAGCGGCGGCCCTCCTCGCCCTCGGCCAGGATCATCTCGCGCATCACATGGATGCGGTCGCCCTCGAAGAACATGTGCTCGGTGCGGCACAGGCCGATGCCTTCGGCGCCGAAGGAGCGGGCGGCGCGGGCATCCTGCGGCGTATCGGCATTGGTGCGCACCGTCATGCGGCGGTTGCGGTCGGCCCACTCCATGATGCGGCCGAAATCGCCCGACAGTTCCGGCTGCAGCATCGGCACCTCGCCCTTCAGCACCTGGCCGGAGGAGCCGTCGATGGTGATGATATCGCCCTTGCCGAGCGTGACGCCGCCGAGCCCGATCAACCGCTCGCCGCGCAGGTCGACGCGCATGGTGCCGGCACCGGCGACGCAGGGCGTACCCATGCCGCGCGCCACCACCGCCGCATGGCTGGTCATGCCGCCGCGCGTGGTCAGGATGCCCTCGGCAGTGTGCATGCCGTGAATGTCTTCCGGGCTGGTCTCGACGCGCACGAGGATGACCTTGCGGCCGGCCTCGCTGGCCTCGACCGCTTCCTCCGCCGTGAAGACGATTTCGCCGGTCGCCGCGCCGGGTGAGGCCGGCAGGCCGGAGCCGATAACCGTGCGCTCGAAGCGCGGATCGATGGTCGGGTGCAGCAACTGGTCGAGCGAGGCCGGCTCGATGCGCGTCACCGCCTCGTCCTGGCCGATCAGCTTTTCATCGACCATGTCGACGGCGATGCGCATCGCCGCCTTGGCGGTGCGTTTTCCGGTGCGGGTCTGCAGCATCCACAGCTTGCCGCGCTCGATGGTGAATTCCACATCCTGCATGTCGCGGTAATGGGCTTCCAGCCTTGCGCAGATGGCGCGGAACTCGCCGAACACTTCCGGCATCAGCTTTTCCAGCGACGGCTTTTCGGAGCCCGACGCGATGCGGGCGGCCTCGGTGATGCTTTGCGGCGTGCGGATGCCGGCGACGACATCCTCTCCTTGGGCATTGACGAGGAATTCTCCGTAGAGTTCCTTGACGCCGGTCGATGGGTTGCGGGTAAAGGCGACGCCGGTGGCCGAGCTGTTGCCGAGATTGCCGAAGACCATGGCCTGGACGTTGACGGCGGTGCCCCAGGCGGTGGGTATATTGTGGAGCTGGCGATAGGTGACGGCGCGGGCGTTCATCCAGCTCGCGAAGACGGCGGCAATGGCGCCCCAGAGCTGCTCCTGCGGATCCTGCGGGAAGGGCTCGCCCAGTTCTTCTTCCAGCATCGCCTTGTAGAGTTGGGTAATATGCTGCCATTCGACGGCGGAGAGTTCCGTATCGTATTCATGGCCGAGCCGGGCCTTCTCGTCCTCGAGGATTTCCTCGAAAACCTCGTGATCGAGGCCGAGGACGACGTCGCCATACATCTGGATGAAGCGGCGATAGCTGTCCCACGCGAAACGGGCGTCGCCGGCATCGTGGCCGAGCGCCTCGACGGTGTGGTCGTTGAGGCCGAGATTGAGGACGGTATCCATCATGCCGGGCATGGAGGCACGCCCGCCGGAACGGACGGAAAGCAAAAGCGGCCGTTCGGGATCGCCGAAGCGCCGGCCGGTCGCCTTTTCCATATGCGCCAGCCCGTCCAGCACCTGTGCCTTCATGGCGTCCGGCAGGGTGCGGCCATGGGTGTAAAACCAGGAACAGGCCTCGGTGACGATGGTAAGACCGGGGGGAACCGGCAGGCCGAGGCTCGCCATTTCCGCGAGATTGGCGCCCTTGCCGCCCAAAAGGGTCACATCGCTCGCCCGGCCTTCCGCCTTGCCATTCCCGAACGTGTACACCCACTTGGTCATGCTGTTCCCACCCTCGAGGTTCCCTCGCCTCGCGCATGACACTACGCCAGATGGAACCCGATGAAAATTGCAAATTGCCATCTATTTTTGCATTGCACAATGAATGCAGGCTGAACAAAATTCAGACGACGTCGAGCAGGCGTTCGGCGGCTTGCAGGTCGACGGAAACGAGCTGCGAGACGCCTTGCTCGACCATGGTGACGCCGAAGAGGCGGTTCATGCGCGACATGGTGATCGGGTTGTGGGTAATGATCACGAAACGCGTCTGCGTGGGGGCGGCCATTTCGTCCATCAGGTTGCAATAGCGCTCGACATTGTGGTCGTCTAGCGCCGGATC
>Ga0066256_1001100_pt1 | contig 41524 bp, 39 predicted proteins | sample ThiBio_1000_biof_FD_87107 | JGI IMG/M metagenome (GOLD analysis project Ga0066256, IMG submission 87107) | Wastewater bioreactor microbial communities from Cape Town, South Africa - Thiocy_expt_1000_biof (version 2) | ecosystem: Engineered > Bioreactor > Thiocyanate-remediating >... | reverse complement strand
ACTCGAACCCATCGGCTATATCCCGCCGGCAGAAGCCGAGGCAAACTACTACCGGCATCTCGCCAGTCCCGTCGCAATGGCGGCGTGACTTAAACCAAACAGCCTCCACGAAACCCGGGGCGGTTCACAACCGAAATGCGAACGGTCTCAATCGAATGGTTGACCGACAGCGATTTGAAAGTTTCATTCTGGCAGTTGGAGAATTCCAATCGAACGGTCAGAAGAAGCGGTTCTGTAGCTGTACTAGCAGGCAATGAGCTGGCACTGACCCTTGAGGTGGATCTCACCGACTACTTGCCTGGGCAGCCAGTCATGGCTTGCGGATGGCCCGCTAAGGTTTCATTTATCCTCCACAGTATTCCAAGAGCCAACTACAGCTTCAAAATCTTGGACTGGAAGGTCCCTGCCGCGAGCGTGGTTGGCGGCTAACCAATCATTCGAGTCGACGTGCTGACGCACGCGGCTCAATTCTGGCGTTAGGTCCCTCTTCGGCCGTGCCTGGTGCTCCCTTGATATGCTGCACATTCAGCATTCAGCTTGATCAGGAGATTCGATGTTCAGTCACATCATGGTTGGCTCTAACGACATTGAGCGCTCAAAGCGTTTCTACGACGCGGTTCTCTCCGTTCTTGGCGCCACAGAAGCGCTGCGCAATAAAAATGCCACAGGTCAAACGAGGCTCTTCTATCGCCACGGCGGCAATACTTTCGGCGTGATTGAACCAATCAACGGTGAGCCAGCGACCTTCGCCAACGGCGGAACAATCGGCTTCGCATGCACGTCGCCTGAGCAAGTGCGTGCATTTCACGACACGGCCGTTGCCATTGGCGGGATGTCAATCGAGCAGCCACCCGGCCTCCGTGAAGGCAGCCTCGGGCCAATGTACTTAGCCTATGTGCGAGACCCCGATGGCAACAAGCTTTGCGCGCTGCATCGCGTAAAAACCGGCGCCTAACTGGGCGGTCAAGCGGACGGGACGGTTCCTTCGGTTTAGTGGACACCCTGAACCAACTTTCAGGAGTCCTCATCATGGCCAAACCCGGCCCCCTGACCTGGCCCCCCGAGTTGTACCAAGGACGAAGAGAGCCTTCTCGTAATCGTGGTTTGTCGCGCCGCCGATTACACTGGGCGGCATGAGCGATGTTCCGCCTTCGGGCAAACCCCCTGCAGCGCGCCCGCGCACCCTGAAACCGACGGACGCATCGCCCGCTGCGCCTGCCCCGCGCAAGACGGCGGTGCGCAAGACGGTTGCCGCAAAGACCCCCGGGGATCCGGCTGCGGCGTCGCCTGCGCCTGCGCCTGTGCCTCCGTCCTCGCCAGCAGCGCCTCGGCCGCGAACGTCGCCACCGCGCACTGGCGCCAGCACTGCCGCCGTGGGCAAGCCTGCGGCAGCTTCACGCCCACCGGCTTCCGTAGCCACAACCCCGGCCAGGCCACCGACGGTTGCGCGCGCACCGGCGGCGGTTGCTCCGACCCCGGCGAGACCGGCTGCCGCGCCACCACCAACACCGGTTGGCAAAGGCGTCGCAACCCCGCCGCCCCGTGAGCGCCGCGCCGCGCCAGCACCAGCACCAGCACCAGCATCAGCATCAGCATCAGCATCAGCATCAGCAGGCTCCGTGCGCGACGCCACCGAAAGCGCCGCGCCGCCACCGTGGGCAGTCGCCGCAGTGCCGATCCCGGCTGCCGCAGCAAACAAGAAGGCGACCGGCCAGCGCGCCGCCGCGTCGCATCCGGCCGATGCCTCGACGCGCTCGATGGCGGTGATCAACTGGCTGACCTCGGCCCTGCGTGATCCCTGGCGCGAACGCATCCGCGAATACCTTGTGCTGATGCGCATGGACCGCCCGGTCGGCGCGCTGCTCCTGCTCTGGCCGACGCTCTGGGGACTCTGGTTTGCGGCAAATGATTTTCCGCCGATCGGCCTGCTGGTGATCTTCACGCTCGGCGTTTTTGTCATGCGCTCGGCGGGTTGCGTGATCAACGATTACGCCGATCATGCCTGGCTCGATGCGCATGTCGAACGCACGCGCAACCGGCCGATGGCGGCGGGGCGGGTTTCGCGGAAGGAGGCCATGCTGCTGTTTGCCGGCCTGCTCGCGTTTGCCTTTGTGCTGGTGCTGTTCACCAATGCGCTGACGATAAAGCTGTCGTTTGCCGGCGCCGCGCTGGCGGCGCTGTATCCATTCTGCAAGCGCTACACGCACCTGGCCCAGGTTGTCCTCGGCGCGGCCTTTGGCTGGTCCATCCCGATGGCCTTTGCCGCGGTGACTGGCGAGGTGCCGGCGCTGGGCTGGCTGTTGTTCCTCGCCAACGTGCTGTTCTCGACGATCTACGACACCGAGTATGCGATGGTCGATCGCGACGACGATATCCGCGTCGGCGCGAAATCCACCGCAATACTTTTTGCCGATGCCGACCGGCCGATCATCGGCGTGCTCATGCTCACGTTCCTGCTGGCGATGCTGCTGGCGGGCACGCGCGCGCAACTGACCTGGCCGTACTTCGCTTCGCTCGGCATTGCCGCCGGCCTGTTCGGCTGGCAGCAATGGCTGATCCGCCGACGCGAACGTGAAGCCTGCTTTGCCGCCTTCCGCAACAACAACTGGGTAGGCTTCGCCTTGTGGATCGGCGTGCTGCTGGCACTGGCAATCCGCTGAATCAAGCCACTCAGAAATCCACATTCACTCCGGCATGCACGCCACGCCCGTCACCGGGCATGAAGGCTGCCTGGTCGGCGCGGGCCTGGTCGACGATCAGGGTCGAGGACGCATGGTGCGTGTCGAACAGGTTGCTCACTTCGGCGAATACCGAGACGGTGTCGTTGAGACGCCAGCGGCTGCGCAGGTCGAACACGGCCCAGGCATCGGCATACAGGGTGTTGTGGTTGTCGACCGGAGTCCGCGTCGGGATCCAGCGCACGGCTGCCTGAGCCGACCAGCGTGGATTCAAGCGGTAATCGAGCGTCGCGTACAACGATTGCGGTGGCGCACCGGCAAGGCGGTTGTTGCCACGCTGCGGATCATCGACAAAACGGAAATCCTGCCAGGTCCAGGCGAGGCGGCTGGAGAGGTTGCTGCCGAACTCCACGCCGAGGCCCAACTCGACGCCGAGGTGGCGGGTGCGCTCGGCATTCATCGCGCCCAGCGAGGCACCACTTTCATCGCGCAGGCTGAGCAGTTCGTCGTCGATGCGCGAGGCATAGCCGGTGACATCCCAGTTCCAGATATCACTTTGTCCACGCCAGCCGAGTTCGAGCGTACTCGCCCGTTGCGCGGCGAGATCCGGTGTCGCGAACACCGCCGCGGGCTGGCCGGGATTGCCCGGGTTCGGGCGTCCGGCGCTGCTGTTCGGCGTGCCGTTGACCGTGGCCAGCAAGTCATCGTGAGTGGGCGGTTCGAAGCTGCGACTGAGGGCGACAAACAGCAGGTTGCGCGCATCGACCTGCCAGCTCAGGCCCAGCGCCGGGCTCCAGCCCTGGTAATCGCGCGCGTAGCTGGTGGAAACCGTGGGCACCGCGCCATCGGGCAAGGCCACGCTCGGCTGCGCCGGGTTCCAGGCCAGCGTCGGGCGGGTTGCCAGGCCGTAGACATCGGCATTGTCGCGGCTTGCCCTGGACCAGGCGATCGACGGTGACAGGACAAGATCGCCCAGCGGGATATTGAACCCGGCATTGACCGACAAGGTTGCCGCATCGAGCTGGTTGGCGGCAAAGCGTTCACCCTTGCGGCCCGCGCGATTGAGGAAATAGTCGCGATCGGCCGCGCCGCGCACGTACTGCGCGGTGCCCTCGAACAACGGCAGGGCGCGCTCGGCGTCGGCTTTCCAGGCGTAGCGCAGGACCCCGGTGTTGTCATCGCCGACCGTGGTGCGGATACCGGATGAAACCGGAAAGCGGAAGCTGTCGTCGCTGCGCGAATGACCGACGGCAAGATCCAGCACATGCGCGGCAAAACTGCCGCTCAAGCGCGCACCCAGCAGGCTTTGCTCGGCGTCGCGACGCGGGCGGTCGCGGATCACGTTCGGCCCGGGATTGATTGCGCCGCCGGGGGTGATGGTCGGCCCGGCAAACACCGCCCTCGGATCACGGCGCAGGCCTTCGGCAGTCAGCGGCCCGCTGACATCGAAACCCAGATCGGTGTAATCGGAAAAAATACGCAAAATGAAATGCTCGCCTTGGCGAAAGCCGAGATTGCCGCCGGCATGCGTGCGGCGCGAGGAGTTGTAGTCGCGGAAGCCGTCGCGCTCGGCCAGATCCGCCTGCACGAGGAGGTCGCGGTCGCCGCCATCCCAGCCGAACTGGCCGCGCGTGCCGACCTGGCCGAAGCTGCCCGCGCCGACATTCAGGCGCGTTCCCGGCGCGCTGGCACCCGTTGGCGAGATGAAGTTGAGGGCACCGCCGAGCACGCTCGCGCCCAGCCGGTTGGCCAGGTAGCCGCGGTAGATCTCGATCGATTCAGCCTGCGCCGGATTGGCAAAACCGATCACGTACGAGCCATCGGCGCGATTGATCGGCAAGCCATCGTGCAGAGCAAGCACGCCACGCTCGACCGGATTTTGCTGCAGGCCCGAGCCGCGGATCTGCATGCGTGGCTGGTCGTTGCCGCCGAAAAAGTTCTGCACGACCACGCCAGGTGTTGCCGCCAGCGCCCGCGACAAGGTCGGATTGGCAACATCGACCAGCTCCGCGGTCGAGACCAGGTCGGCACCGCCGGCCAGTGCATCGATGCGTTGCGCCAGCAGGTTTGCCGGTGCGCCGACGACAATCAGCTCGAGCTCGGTCGCTCCGGGCGCTGCCGATTGCGCCAGGGCCGCACCCGCGCCTGCCCCTAGCCAGGCCAACGTCGCGGCAATGGCCCGAGGCAGCCGCCCCGGCAATCTGCGCGCAGTTGTCGCAGGCGGTCGCGCGACCATTCCGGGATTTCCGTTCATCTTCGTCCTATAATGTAATTGCGAATCATTCGCATCATAGAGACGCCGGAGTTTCCCGTGTTTGTTCCAGCGCAACCCGAATCCTGTCCGACCGGCGCGCACCGTGCCGGATCGGGCGCATCCGCCAATCCGTTGCCTGCGGCAGCCCCGCCCAGCGCCATCGAGGCCGGCACGGTCACCTGCTCGCACGCGGCCGCGCTCGCGTTCGCCGAAGCCGGCGCGGCATCACTGCACGCCCTGCACATGCTTGCCGGTGCGACGCTGGCGACGATCGCCGCAGCCGCGGCCTCGGCACGCATCGAGCAGCTGCCGCGAGACGCGCGCATCTTTGCCCAGGGGAGCCTTGCCCGGCGCGCCTGTGCCGTCGTCACCGGCAGCGTGCGCATCGTGCAGACTGGCTGCGACGGGGGCCAGATCATCTGCTGTTTCGCCGCACGCGGGGAAAGTTTCGGCATCGCCGCGATGTTCAACGACGCGCGCCATTCCGGAGATGCCATTGCAGTGCAACCCTGCACCATCGCCAGTTGGAGCAAGGCGCAACTGCTCGACCTGATCGAAGCCTCTCCGCGCATCGCGATCAATCTCATCGGCAGCGTCGGCCACTGCCTCGTCGAGAGCCACAATCGCGTCCGCGAACTGGCCACGCAGCGCTGCGAGCAACGTATCGCGCATACCCTGCTGCGCCTTGCCGGACAGGCCGGACGCGACGCCGCCGGCCATCGCGCCATCACCATTCCGCTGCGCCGTCGCGATGTCGCCGAAACCGCCGGCACGACCCTGCACACCGCCAGCCGCGCACTCGCCGCCTGGGAGAAATGCGGCCTGCTGGCGACCTGCGAGCAACAGCTGCTGATCCACGACATGCCGGCGCTGGTGCGGATTGCCCACGGCGATGCGGCGTGATGCGGCACTCCGGGCAGGCAATGAAACCTCGCCCATCCGCCGGCGCAGGCGACGATGTTGCGCTGGCACAAACCGGGCGCAGGCGCCTTTGCGCTTTCATGCACCGTCCTGGACGGGCCATCCAATCGGAGTCATGCGATGAATGAATTGCTGCTTGCGCGCGCCCTGCATGTGCTCGGCGTGGTGATCTGGATCGGTGGCGTGTTCATGGCCACCGTCGTGGTCCTGCCGGCCGTGCAACGCGGTGCATTGGGCGCGGACAAGCTGGCTGCCTTCCATGCCGTGGAAAGCCGCTTTGTCTGGATTGCCCGCGCCGCCGTGCTCGTGGTCGGCCTGAGCGGCTTCTACATGATCGAGAAGCTCGACCTGTGGCCGCGTTTCGCCCACGCCGAATTCTGGTGGATGCATGCCATGCTCGGCGTCTGGGCCATCTTCATGCTGCTGTTGTTTGTCGGCGAGCCGTTTGTCCTGCACCGATTCTTCCCGGCCTGGGCGCGACACGATCCGCAGCGTGCGTTTGCCTTCCTGCACGGCGTGCATGTGTTCCTGCTGCTGATCAGCCTGGTCACGATCCTCGGCGCGGTGGCTGGCGCGCACGGCTGGTTGCTGTAGTGCGCCGGCAGTTTGCTGCGCCATGTTCGACGAAGGTTTCCGCGAACATGCACGGGGATTCCATGCTGGATCCCCGAGGCGCCATCACCGCGTCGGGTGCGCTCGCTGCTAACGTCGTGCCGGTGCCCGCGCCAGGGCCCAGACATCGACGCGTGCGACGCCGGCACGCCGCAACACGCGGGCACATTCGCGCAGGGTGGTGCCGGTGGTCATGACGTCATCGATGATGGCGACATGCGCCGGCAGCCGGGCAGGATCGGCGACGGCAAAGGCGGCATGCAGGTTGCGCCGGCGCGCGTTGGCGTCGAGGCCGGTTTGCGCGCGCGTGTTGCGCAGCCGCAGCAAGGCCTCGGCATCCAGCGGAATGCCCAAGGCACGGGCCAGCGGCCTGGCCAGTTCAAGTGCCTGGTTGTAGCCACGCTCGCGCAAGCGCTCGTCGTGCAGGGGCACGCAGAGCAATCGCTCGGGCAGCGCCGCCGGCGGCCGTTCGGCAAATGCGTCGATCATCAAGGAGGAAAGCAGTCGCCCGGCCGCCAGGTTGCGCTGGAACTTGAAGCGCGCTTCGAGCAGGTCCAGTGGATGCGCGTAGCGAAAAGGTGCCCAGGCCGCGGCAAACGGTGGTTCGTGCTTGAGACAGATGCCGCAGCGCTCGGCCGCGTGCTCCAGCGGCAGGGCGCAGCGCGCGCAACGGCAATGATTCCTCGGCAGATCGGCATGGCAGCCCGCGCACAGGTCGCGCCCGTGCGCGCCGTCCGCTCCGCAGAGCAGGCAGCGCGGCGGCAGCACTGCAGCAATCAGCGCGCCGACGGCCGTGTCAACCTTTTGCCTCCATTCCAAGTTGACAGCCTCCGGTGCCCAACCCAGACTCTCCAACTCTACCGAAAGCCGGATGCCCCGATGTCTTCTCTTCGCCATGACTGGGCGCGCAGTGACGTGCTCGCCTTGCTCGATCTGCCGTTCGCCGACCTCCTGCAGCGCGCCCACGGCGTGCACCGCGCGCACCACGACGCCAATGCCGTGCAGGTCTCGACCCTGCTTTCGATCAAGACCGGCGGCTGCCCCGAGGATTGCGCCTACTGCCCGCAGGCGGCGCGCTATTCGACCGGGGTCGAGGCGGAAAAGCTGCTGCCGCTGGAAACCGTGATCGAGCGCGCCAGCCAGGCCAAGGCCGCCGGTGCGACACGCTTCTGCATGGGCGCTGCCTGGCGCTCGCCAAAGGATCGCGATGTGCCCAAGGTTGCCGCGATGATCCGCGCCGTGCACGCGCTCGGCATGGAAACCTGCGCCACCCTCGGCATGTTGTCGGAGAGCCAGGCCGAGTCGCTGCGCGAGGCCGGACTCGACTACTACAACCACAACATCGACACCGCGCCCGAGTTCTATGCCGATGTCATCAAGACCCGCGAGTTCCAGGATCGCCTCGACACCCTCGGCCACGTGCGCAAGGCCGGCATGAAAACCTGCTGCGGCGGCATCGTCGGCATGGGCGAGTCGCGCGCGCAGCGCGCCGGCCTGTTGCAGGCGCTGGCCAACCTGCCCGAGCACCCGCAGTCGGTGCCAATCAATCGCCTGGTGCAGGTCGAGGGCACGCCGCTGGCCGGCACCGCCCTGCTTGATCCCTTCGAGTTCGTGCGCACGGTGGCAGTTGCCCGCATCATCATGCCGCGCTCGATGGTGCGCCTCTCCGCCGGTCGCGCCGAGATGAGCGACGAATTGCAGGCCCTGTGTTTCTTCGCCGGGGCCAATTCGATCTTCTACGGCGAGAAACTGCTGACCACCGGCAATCCCGACGTGCACGCCGACCAGCAACTGTTTGCCCGCCTCGGCATCCACGCCTTGCAGATCGATGTCGAAGCCGATGCGGCGCATGCCAACACCGTGCATGCCGACATCACCGAGGGTGCGTGTGCGGATGAAGTCAGTATCGCGGCCATGCCGGCCTGAACAGCTCGCCGCTCGTGCCGCAATCCGCGCCAGCAGCAATCCGATGAGCCGCCCGCAACTGCTGGCGCGGCTTGCCGCTGCCTGCGAGCAGCGCGCGCACGATTCCCTGCTGCGGCGCATGCGCACGATCAGCGCCGTCGACGGTTGCCACGTCGAAAGCGCGGGGCAGCGTCTGCTCAGCTTCTCCAGCAATGATTACCTGGGCCTGGCCCAGCATCCCGAATTGGCCGAGGCGATGATGCGCGCGGCCAGGCAATGGGGCGTCGGTGCCAGCGCCGCACACTTGCTTGGCGGCCATCGTGACGAGCATGCGCAACTGGAAAGCGAGCTGGCGGCATGGACCGGCCGCGAACGCGCGCTGCTCTTTTCAACCGGCTACATGGCCAATCTCGGCGTCATCCAGACCCTGCTCGATGCGCGCTCGATCTGCGTGCAGGATCGCCTCAACCACGCCTGCCTGCTGGACGGCGCGCGCCTGTCCGGGGCGCGCTTGAAGCGTTACGTGCATGCCGACGTCGACAGTGCGCGGCGGCAACTGCAGAGTGACCCGGAGGCCGCCGCCCTGCTTGCCAGCGATGCGGTGTTCAGCATGGATGGCGATGTCGCTCCGTTGCCGGAACTGGCGGAACTCTGTCGCCAGCAGCAGGCGACCATGATGGTCGATGACGCGCACGGCATTGGCGTGCTCGGTCGCGACGGTGCCGGCAGCGTGGTCGAAGCCGGCCTCGACGAAACGCAGGTGCCGGTGCTCATGGCCACGCTCGGCAAGGCGCTGGGCGTGGCCGGCGCCTTTGTCGCCGGCCCGGCCAGCCTGATCGAGGGCCTGGTGCAGTTTGCGCGCAGCCAGATTTACACCACCGCCATGCCACCGGCACTGGCCGCGGCAAGCCGCGTCGCCCTGCGCCTTGCCCGCGACGAGCTGTGGCGGCGCGAAAAGCTCGTCCGCCTTGTCGCCGCATTCCGCGACGGTGCCGCGCAGCGCGGCATTGCCCTTGCCGCTTCGCGCACGCCGATCCAGCCGGTGCTGATTGGTAACAGCGCGCGGGCGCTGGTCATCTCGGCGCGACTGGAGGCGAGCGGATTCCTCGTCCCCGCCATCCGCCCGCCAACCGTGCCGGAACACTCGGCGCGCTTGCGCGTGACCATTTCCGCCGGCCACGAGGAGTCCGACGTCGAGCGCCTGCTGGTGGCCTTGTCCAGCGCGATGAGGGAACCATGAAGATCTCCCTGCGCACGCTCGGGCAAGGTCCCGATCTTGTCCTCATCCACGGCTGGGCCATGCATGGCGGAATCTTCGCTCCGCTCAGCGAGCGCCTGGCGCGGCGATTCCGCCTGCACCTGGTCGATTTGCCTGGCCACGGCGACAGCCACGACTACGTCGCCGGCTCGCTGCAACCGGCGGCCGTGGCCAGGGCGATTGTCGAAGCCACACCGCCGGCAATCTGGATGGGTTGGTCGCTTGGCGGCCTGATTGCCCTGCGCGCGGCGCTCGATCATCCCGCGCACGTGCACGGTCTGGTAGAGATTGCCGCCAGTCCGCGCTTCGTGCGCGCCAATGACTGGCCACACGCGGTGCCGGCGACAATCTTTCGCGAGTTCGGCGCCGGCCTGGTGGCCGCGTTCCGTCCCGCCATCGAACGCTTCCTCGCCCTGGAAACACTGGGTTCGGCCAATGCCCAGGAAGAACTGCGCGAGTTGAAGGCGCATGTCTACGAACGCGGCGAGCCGGTGGAAGCAGCCCTGCTCGATGGCCTGGCCATCCTCGATCATGCCGACTATCGGCATGAGCTTGCCGCCTTGCGCGCACCCAGCCTGTGGATTGCCGGACGCCGTGATCGCCTCATCCCGGCGGCGGCGATGCAGTGGGCGGCAGGGCAATCGGCACACGGCAGTTTCCTCGAGATTTCCGCCGGGCATGCGCCGTTCCTCAGTCACGTCGATGAGGTCGCCACGGCGATCGAGGCGTTTGCCGAGACATTGGCGGCATGAGCGGCATCTTCGACACGGCCAAGGTGCGCCGCGCGTTTGGTCGTGCTGCGCCTACCTATGACGCACATGCCACCCTGCAGGACGAAGTGCGCCTGCGCCTGCAGGAACGCCTCGACGATGCCGCGCTGGCACCTGCACGCATCCTCGATCTCGGTGCCGGCACCGGTCGCGGCACGGCGAGCCTGCGCCAACGCTATCCGCAGGCGCAGACCATCGCCCTGGACCTGGCCCTGCCGATGCTGCAGGCGGCGCGCCGGCATCGCACCTGGCTGCGCCCTTTCGCGCGGGTCTGCGGCGATGCCGAGGCCCTGCCCCTGGCCGATGCCAGCATCGACCTGCTGCACTCGAACCTGTGCCTGCAATGGTGCGGATCCCTGGATGCCGTGTTCGACGGCATGCGTCGGGTCATGCGCCCGCAAGGCATGCTCCTGTTCAGCAGCTTCGGTCCGCAGACCCTGCACGAGTTGCGCAACGCGTTTGCCGAGGTCGATGCGACGGCGCATGTCAGCCGCTTCCTCGACATCCAGCAGATTGGCGATGCCATGCTCGCCGCCGGCTTCCGCGATCCGGTGCTTGAGCGCGACACCTTTGTCCTGACCTACCCGGACCTGCGCAGCCTGATGCACGAGTTGCGCGCCATTGGCGCGACCAATGCCGACCCGCAACGCTCGCGCAGCCTGACCGGCAAGGCGCACCTGCAACGCGTGGTCGATGCCTATGAACCCTTGCGCGCCAACGGCCTCTTGCCGGCAACCTATGAAGTCGTCTACGCCCAGGCCTGGGCACCCGATGCCGGGCAGCCACGGCGTTCCGGCAACCAGGACATCGCCAGCTTTCCCATCGACCAGTTGCGCGGTTCACGACGCCTTCGCCGTTGACCGGAACCAGCGGCTGGAACCGGCTGCGCATGTCCTGCCGGGTGCGTCGATCCGCTACCATGCGCCCTCATCACGATCCGGGTTCCGCCGATGGCGCGCACGCTGCAAACCTTGTTGCTGGTGCTCCTCGCAGGCGCGTCGCCGCTCATCCATGCCGTTGAGCCGGGTGCCGGTCCGAGCGCTTGCGCGGGCATCGACGAGGCCGCTGCCCGCCTGGCCTGCTATGACCGCGCGGTAGGCCGCGAGACGCCGGCCGAGCGCACGATCGCGGCGACGCGGCCAGCCGACGTGTTTTCCAACGAGACACTCGGCGACGTCAATCGCTGCGACAAGGGCGCGCCCAGTTCGCTGCTCGATGCGCGTTGGGAACTGGATGCCGACACGGCCGAGGATCCCAAGCCCGCCACGTTCTGCATCCGCCCGTTCCGGCCGATCTACCTGATGCCGTTCTACACCTCGCGCACCAACCAGACGCCAAGCTCGCCGACGCCGGAAAACAACGTGTCCGGCCCGCAAGGCATCAATCGCGGTGAACTGAAATACCAGATCAGCCTGAAGACCAAGCTGGCCAACGACCTGTTTGGCGACAACGGCGACTTGTGGATGGGCTACACCCAGGTTTCGCACTGGCAGATCTTCAACGGTGATCGCTCGCGGCCGTTTCGCGAAACCAATTACGAGCCGGAGGCGCAGCTGGTCTTCCGCACCGACTTCGATGTGCTGGGCTGGAAGGCGCGCATGCTCGGCCTTGGCCTGGTGCATCAGTCCAACGGCCGCAGCGATCCGTTGTCGCGCAGCTGGAACCGCGCTACCGCCACGCTCGGCCTGGAGCGTGAAAACTGGACGCTGCTGCTGCGGCCGTGGTGGCGCATGTTCGAGATCGGCGAGGACGACAATCCCGACATCAGCGACTACATGGGTCGCGGCGACATGCAGATCATCAAGGTTGCCGGTGATTCGCAGTACGCCTTGATGCTGCGCCACTCCCTGCGCGGCGGCGCACGCAGCCACGGTGCCGTTCAATTCGACTGGGCCTTTCCGATTGCACCGCCGCTGCGTGGCCATGTGCAGATCTTCAACGGCTACGGTGAAAGCCTGATCGACTATAACCATCGCGCCTGGTATGCCGGCATCGGCCTGTCGCTGATCGAGTGGTACTAGGGCAACGCGGATTCATTGATACGGCCCGCGAATAGTCGTCATTGAATGCTTCTCCCCTGGGTGGGTTCGATCTGTGATCGAACATTCATGGCCGGTTGGAGGAGAAGTGTGGGCGCACAGCGCTGACCCACGATTCCCGGCCATTGCTGGCTGCCTGTGCCCTTGCCGGGTTCTCCTTTATGCCCTCCGGGTACGCCAGTGCGTGGATGGATCAGCGCAGCACATCCACCGATCCGACCGGGAACATGTGGATGCGCTGCGCTTGTCCGCCTTGCGGTTGCTAGCGATGCAGGGGCGAGATCCATTCGGCGTTCTGGTCGCGCACGATGTGCCCGGCCAGCTCGATGCCCAGCAGCGAGATCTTCAGCGGCGCCTGCGCATCGAGCACGTTCAACCATGGCCGCGGCGAACTGCGGAACTCGAGCAGGCGCGCCTGCCAGCGTTGGCCAAACCGGGCCAGCGCGCGGCGCAGGAAATTCGCGTGCGTCGGTGCCTCGTCCTGCTGCGCCCCGGCGCAGGCCATGCGCAGGCCCGGGATCATCTCGTCCCAGGCCAGCACGTCGGAATCGGGCAACAGGTACAGGCGCGCATCGACGCTGCCACTGGCGGAATGGAAACTCACCCATTCACGCGGGCCGTGCGCGGTGACGGCATGGTGCACGCACAGCTTGCGCGCATTGCACAAGGTGACCAGGGCCGGATGATCGAGCAGCAGCGGTCCGGATCGCGCGTCCGGGCAGATCTGCGCCGGACCGCTGGAGGTCTGGCGCTCCAGCCAGAGTACCGGCCCGAGACGCGGCAGCCACTCGGCAAAGTCGCGCAGCGTGGGTACTGCCGCCGGCGGCTTGCGCGGCACGCGCGAGGCATGCGCGAAATGACCACCATCGCCTTCGTCGGCGAGCAGGTCGAGGACGCCCGTCAAATCATTGAAGCCACTTCCATCGCTCATCGTCGTCCCTCAGGTCGGGTCATGCGGTCGGGCCGGCAGGGCCCGGGTTGGCTTTCCGGTGAGCACTCGCGGCACGGCGTGCCGGGCGGGTGGTGGCTGGCGAAGGACCGTGGATGGCGGGACGGCCGCAGGCTGGCTGTTGCGATGGAGCACGTGCGCTTCCAGCGTCGTTTACCGCAGCGCGGCGTCCGAGCGCTTGCTGCAGGTACGTGCCTATTTGGTCAGGATGAGCTTGTCGTTGCGCGTCAGGCGCAGGCGGTATTCCTCGCCGGCGTGGGCAATGAGCAGCTCACGCGTGCCCTGCAGCAGGCTGGCGCTGTCGATGCGAGTCTGTTGGCGACCCATGGGCAGGCGCGCACGTGGAGGCGTGTGTGCCTCGGCAAGCGGCGTGTCGATGGATGAATGCGAATCAAGGCTCAACATGGCGAATCCTCCGAGCGGAACAGGTCTCAGATGATAACGATTCGCATTTGCATGTCAACGGGCAGACTCCAGACTCTTTTTACAGGGCGTCGTTGTCGAGCTCGCCGGTGCGGATGCGCATGACCTGGTCCAGCTGCCAGACGAAGATCTTGCCGTCGCCGATCTTGCCGGTGTTGGCGCTTTCGCGCAGGGTTTCGATGACGCGTTCGAGCTGCTCCTCGGCGACGGCGATCTCAATCTTGATCTTGGGCAGGAAATCGACCACGTACTCGGCGCCGCGATAGAGCTCGGTATGTCCCTTCTGTCGGCCAAAGCCCTTGACCTCGCTGACGGTGATGCCCTGCACACCGACTTCGGCGAGGGCCTCGCGCACATCGTCGAGCTTGAACGGCTTGATGATCGCCATGACCATTTTCATCGGGCTCTTCCTCGCATCCGCAGCAGGCATGACTATAACCGGCACTGCGCCCGGCCCGCACAACCAACGTGCGGCGTGTAGGAAATTTCCTACACGAGAATCAGAAAACGCCCACTGTGCTTTGCCCCGCCACTGCCTAGACTCTGTGTCCAAGGGATGGCCCGTCGGCAACACCGCTGACGCAGGCGCTGGGACGCGAGCATGGAGGCAGGCACGGATGCACGCAGGGAATTGCAGCCGGCTGTGTTGACCTTCGCGTCAGCGCAGCCGGCACCTGCCGCAGCAACTGCCGGGCGAGGAAAGCCAACTGGATCCTTTGCCGGCGTGGCCGCGTACCATTGCCCTTTCTGTCTGCTTCGGGGTCCACCATGATCAGTGCCAGCACCATCGACGAATTGAGCCAGCGCCTCGCCGCGGTTGTTCCGCCCGGCCTCAAGGATGCCCGTGAAGACCTGGGCAAGAATTTCCGCGCGATCCTGCAATCGGGGCTTGGCAAGCTCGACCTGGTCACCCGCGAGGAGTTCGATGTGCAGCGCTGCGTGCTGCTGCGCACGCGCGAGAAGATCGAGCAGCTCGAGCGCCAGCTCGCCGCACTCGAAGCTTCGCTTTCCGCGCAACCGCGACACTGATCGCGGCGGCCGTCGACACAGCGGCCCGCAGCACCGACTCGTCGCGACCATGGCCCGCCGCAGATGAGTCTCGCCGTCGTCTACAGCCGCGCCCAGGAAGGCGTCAGCGCGCCGCTGGTCACCTGCGAAGTGCATCTCTCCGGCGGCTTGCCGTCCACCTCCATCGTCGGCTTGCCGGAAACCGCGGTGCGCGAGGCGCGTGATCGCGTGCGTGCGGCGATCCTCAATTGCCAGCTCGATTATCCGCAACGCAAGATCACCGTCGGCCTGGCCCCGGCCGACCTGCCCAAGGATGGCGGGCGCTTCGACCTGCCGATCGCGGTCGGCATCCTCGCCGCCAACGGCAGCATTCCGCGTGAGCGCCTGGACAAGTTCGAGTTTCTTGGCGAGCTTGCCCTCTCCGGCGAACTGCGTGCCGTGCACGGCGTCTTGCCTGCCGTGCTGCGCGCCGCGCGCACCGGCCGCAGCGTCATCGTTCCGCGCCAGAACGCCGCCGAAGCAGCGCTGGCAAGTGCCGCCGACGTGCGCAGCGCCGGCAGCCTGCTCGAAGTCTGCGCGCATCTTTGCGGCCGCGAGGAATTACCCAGGGTCGAACGCGGCGCGCCCATGGCACCCGCTCAGCACGCACCGGATCTCAGCGAAGTGCGCGGCCAGCAACAGACCCGGCGAGCCCTGGAAGTCGCCGCCGCCGGCGCGCACAACCTGCTCCTGGTCGGGCCGCCCGGTACCGGCAAGACCATGCTGGCCAGCCGCTTGCCCGGCATCCTGCCGCCGCTCGCCGAACACGAGGCGCTCGAACTCGCCGCCGTGCGCTCGGTCGCCGGCTGCGTCAATGAACTGGATGACTGGATGCGTCGCGGCTTTCGTGCCCCGCATCACACCGCCTCGGCGGTCGCCCTGGTTGGTGGCGGTTGTCAATTCCGCCTAATTAGACGACCCTCCACTTATAGACGCGACTCAGGTAGGGTAGTGGCAGAAAGGTACTGGGCACGAGGTCGATGGAGTTTTTAGAGTTTCCCGAAGGAGATGCATTCTGGTGCATCAAATGGATTGACGGCTACCGACAAGCACATGCGCTGAGTCGAACCAACTCGATCGAGATCTTGTTCCAAGAGCTGCCAATTTCTTCCAAGTCTGAGGTTGCCCGGTTCCGAACAGACCAAGTTACCGCTTTCCTGAGACTCCCTCGCGATACGTATCCGACATACAAACGTGGACGCGTACATGTCGGATCACTGTCCGCTTTGCGCATAGGGCAGGTTTTTCGAACCAAGAAATTGGTCGGCACGCTCCCCACCCAGGCCCAGTCGATTTCGTTGGCAACAGGTGAGTCATCCGGAACGTCGGTGACTTGCGGCGAAGAATTGCCCCGCCCAGAGAATTGGGACACACCCTTTCGTGTGCTAAATCCGGTCCAGTTCCATCTACCCAAAGATTTTTCCCCATCCCGATGCTGGATATATCGAGATGATCGAGCTCCTGCGGACATCGTGATTCCCCGCACGCTCATTGAGCAGACATTTTACTTTCCGCATACGGCCATCGCGAACGCGTTCGCAATGGGCCCATGGTCCAAGATCAAGCGAGAACTGATCTTCTTCGGCGACTTGGAATCGGGTCTCAAGACCCAAGTTGATTCCATAACGGGAGAGTGGCAGGTAATTCTCGAAACGAAGGTGCCAGACGCCTATGCGCCGCTGATGGCGCTCTTTCAGTTTGACCCTCACGCTAGTCGATGCGCAGAGGCCATTTACTCCCAGTCTTTGCAAGATCGCGGAGGAAGCCATTCACATGCACCATGGTATGCGAGCGGCCATATCCCGCTCCCGCCAGAGGATCGATCGCTACAAATGCAGCTCCGTGGCTACTGGCTCGCGGACGTTGCTCGAAAAGGCTCGCGAACTTTCCTAGCAACTCATATTGCTGCATTTGATTGGCCGGATAACGTTCCGATGATCGCATGGGAACGCCTCAATAGTGGTGCAGGCTCAGATCAACCGCGTGAGAATGACGGCCCACGCCCGTATTCGGCTTCAAGTTCGAATCAACGAGCGCACGAAGGGGCTCAAGTGTCGGCGCAGCACGATGCCTCTTCGCAATATTCGGCGCTGGCATTTGAAGGCATGAATATCAGTTACCTTCGCCAACCAAAAATGAGAAAACTTGAAAAACATAGTCACCAGCGCTACACCGCATCACCAAGGCAATCTTCCGATTCCTCGGAAGAACAAAGCGCTTCCACCGGTGCGAGTTCGTCCAAGAACGATGCGGATAGGAAGGCACTGATAGAAAGCCTTTTGATTCCTGGGCAGGTTCATTTTGACCACCTGTTCGCTGCGTTTGAACAATTAGCATTGGAGGACGTGATTGATGACTACAGCCTGTTTGGGCCACTGCAGTCTTCACTGCGCACCGACCGAAAAGGCCTACATTGCTGGAATTTTCTTGACGAAAATATGCGTTCGATTGGGCGTGTTCCCGGTCGCGGATGGGTCGCCCTCCATCCAAAGGGAAGCCAAACCGCCAGCGCCTTACGCATTCCCCGTGCCGCACTCGTTCTGCAGCTCACTTTGAACGGTCGCGCAGCGTACTGGATCGAAATCGAGCGCCGTCCTAGTGAAGCATCGATGTTGTCGCCCGTGTTGCTTGACGTGCCGCCTGGAATGGAACACTTGGTAATCGAACACGCGCTTCAAGCGATTGCTGATGCACGTGGGAACGGACTTCGTCGCGCGATGCCCAACGTAGTTGCGGACTATTCTCCAGCATCTGCAGAGTGCTACCAACACGCCTATGATCGGGTGAGTGTCGATGGCCGCTTAGCGGTAAAAGGTCTTAAGACCGCAAGCTTGGGAAACTTCCTTACTAGGTGTTTCGACGAACCCCCAAAATTCGTCCGCACACCGGAACACAGTGATCCGCGCACCCATACAACATGATCGGCTGGCCGAGTAAAGTGAGCAGGGCTTACTCTGGTCAGGCGTGGCGTAAGCAAAGATCGCGTTCGAGTAGCCCAGCGCGGCTGTGAAGAGCAGCGGTTGCTAAAATTTGATGGACGCTGCGCCTCGACCGCTCGGGCATCGAACGCCGTATTGTGCCAAGTTTGCATTCAACTCCATCGACCTCAGCGGAGGCGGCGGGAAACCAACTATTGTCCGCTCTGAATTGGTTCCGCGCCGAAGCGCTGGCTACGAAGTTTCATCGAAAATCGCGTGACGGCGTTCTCATCCCGGAGAGCAGTTCGTTCCAGTTCTCCAGACGCTGCGCGATGAGGTGCTGGACGCCCTGTTTGCGTTCGACCTTCCCCTGGATGCACATGAGCTGGCTTTCAAGCATCACGCGACGCTGCCGATCGGCGACATCCCGCCAAACGATGGCGTTAACCATGCCGCCCTCGTCTTCCAGAGTCACGAACGTAACGCCGCTCGCCGTCTCCGGACGCTGACGCAAACGTACGAGTCCGGCGTAGCGAACCATTGTTCCGTGCGGCAGGCGTGCGAGATCCGCGGAACTGCGGCAGTGGCGCGCGCGAAGCTGCGCGCGCAACAGCTTCAGGGGATGCGGCCCCAGCGTCGTCCCGGTGGTCGCGTAGTCGGTGCGCATGTCCTCCGCAACGGTCGGTGGGGGCAGCGTCACCCGTGCTTCCACCGTCGGCGCGACGTCTTCGAACAGAGGCCGCTGCGCTTCGACGCCCTGAATGGCCCAACGCGCGCGGTGCCGGTGGCCGACCAGTCCACGCAACGCGCCGGCATCGGCTAGCAGGTCGCGGTGACGTTTGTCCAGATCGCCGCGTCGGCACAGGTCTTCGACGTCGAAGAACGTCGATGCGGTGCGCGCCACGGTAATGGCGCTTGCGACCTCTTCCACGAACCCCGCGATGAGACGCAACCCGAGACGGATGGCGGGTTCATTCCCGCCGCGCGTGTCGGCTTGGAGCGCGCAATCCCAGTCGCTGTAGCGCACGTCCACTGGGAGCACCTGGATGCCGTGGCGGCGGGCGTCCTGCAGGATTTGGTCGGGCGTGTAAAAACCGAGCGGCTGACTGTTGATGAGGCTTGCTGTGAATGCGGCCGGCTCATGCCGCTTCAACCAGCAGGAAGCGTACGTGATGAGCGCGAAGCTCGCCGCGTGGCTCTCCGGAAACCCGTAGCTGCCGAATCCAAGGATTTGTTGAAACAGTTTCTCGGCGAACTCCGCGGAATAGCCGCGCAGCAACATTCCTTGCGTCAGGCGTTCCCGATGCGGTTCAAGTCCGCCGCGTCGCTTCCATGCGGCCATCGAGCGGCGCAGCTGGTCGGCATCGCCCGGGGAGTAACCGGCCGCGTCGATGGCGATTTGCATGACCTGCTCTTGAAAGAGCGGGACGCCCAGCGTGCGCTCGAAGATGCTCTTCAGGGCCGGCGGGTAATCCACCGGCTCCAAGCCTTGGCGCCGACGCAGGTACGGATGGACCATCTCTCCCTGGATGGGCCCCGGACGAACGATGGCGACCTCGATGACGAGATCGTAGAAGCACGTGGGCCGAAGGCGCGGCAGCATCGACATTTGCGCGCGCGATTCGATCTGGAACACGCCCAGCGTATCGGCGCGGCCAATCATTTCGTACGTGGCCGCATCCTCGGCCGGGATGGTGGCCAGCGTGAGGTCGCGACGCCCCGTACGTTTGAGCATCTCCAGAGTTTTGCGTACGGCGGTGAGCATGCCGAGGGCAAGGCAGTCGACCTTCAGCAAACCCAAGGTATCCAGATCGTCCTTGTCCCATTGGATGACCGTCCGATCTTCCATCGCTGCGTTCTCGACGGGCACGAGGGTGCTTAGCGGATGCTCGGAGATGACGAAACCGCCGGGATGTTGAGACAGGTGGCGAGGAAACCTGAGGGTCGGCAGGGATTCGTGTAAAAACGGGCCGAATCCTACCTAAGCTGATGTTTTCAAACGACTGTTTCCCCTAGCTGTCCATGCTCTCCAGAATCCGCCTAGAGAAATCGATCGGCGCGACTTCGCGCTTGAGGTCCAGTGTGTAGTCGCCGAACCGGTTGATATGGCTGGTCCGGTACGGTGACAGTCCAGCCAGCACTTCCGGGCTGATGTTAGAGCCGCCCTGCCGCAGCTCCGCCAGCACGCGGGTCATCTGCTCCACGTTGTGCAGGATGACCAGGTTGGCCACCAGTTGGTTGTAACGCACGATCTTGCGCTGCTCGTGCTGGACGTTCTCGGCGATGATGCCCTCGCCGCCGAAGAACGCCCACTTGACGAAGCCGTTGAACTCCTCGCTCTTGTTGGTGGCGGCGTGGATGGTTTTGCGCACTTCGACATCGTCGATATAGCGCAGCAGGAACAACGTGCGCACCGCCTTCCCCAGTTCGCGGAAGGCCCAATACAGCTTGTTCTTGCGGCTGTAGGTGCCGAGCCGGCGCAGGATCGTCGAGGCGGTGATCTTGCCCACTTTGATCGAGATCGCGACCCGCAGCATGTCGTGCAGGTGGGTCTCGATCAGCTTCCAGTCGATGCTGTCGCCGAATAGCGCCTGGATGTTCTGGTAGGTTCTTCCCGGCTCCGGCCGGGAGAACACCAGGTCCTTGATGTTGCGGATCCGCGGCATGAGATTGATGCCCAGCAGGTGCGCCAAGCCGAACACCGGGAAGCTCTGCGCCTGGGTGTCGCCGTGCACGGTGTCGGGCTGGATGTCGGACCGGTTGGCCAGCAGCCCGTCGAGGATGTAGACCGCCTCGTGCACGCCGCACGGGATGAAGTGGCTGAACAACGCGATGTACTTGTCCGACACGTGGTAATAACCGATGCCGCCATAGCCGCCGTAGCGGATGTGGTACTCCGACAACAGGTTCTGCTCGTACACGCTCCACTTGGTGCCGTCGGCCGAGGCGCTCTTGCCGCTGCCCCAATAGCCGGGCAGCTCGAACTTGTTGTACAGGTTGATCACCTCGACGATCGCCTTGTCGAGCGTTTCATCGGTGACGTACTTCAGGTTCAACCAGGAAATCTGGCGCCGGCTGAAGCCTTTGACCGAGCGTGCGGTCTGGGTCGGCCCCAGATTGCAGCCGTAGCAGAACAGCGTGGTGATCACTCGCCGCATCAGATCGTCGACCCGCGCGTCAGTGCCCGCGATCGGGCGGAAGTGCACGTGCAGGTCCAGCCAGCGGGTGGTGTCAACCAGCACATCGACGATGCTGGTCGGCGGCAGGCGTTCGGTGATCGCGCTGTCCACCGCGGCAATCGCCTGCGTCACCTGGGCACCCTGCAGGCGCCTGAGCACCAGCCGCCCGTCGACCACGCTGGCGTGCAAGTTGTCCGGGAACCGGGCATCGACGGCATCGGCCAACGTCGTCAGCTCCGTGCGCAGGCCCTGCACAAAGTCCGTCGCGTCGGTGGCGATCCCCGACACCTCGCCGTAGGCGCCCAGTTCCTGCCGGAACGTCGCCTCGTCGACCAGCTGCTCGCGATAGTCGTCGTAGCGCTCGCCGTGCGGAATGTACAGGTCGCCGGATTTGAGTTCGTCCTTGACCTGCGCCAGCACCGCCAGCTCAAAGTACTTGCGGTGGATCCAGCCGGGGCTGGCCGCAGCCAAGGCCTTGGGCAGCACGTGCTTGCGCCAGGCGGCCGACAGCCAGGTCAGGTCGGTGGTCAGGTCCAGCCCCAGCCCGGCCGCGTCGATCGCCTCGCGACGCTGGCTGCGCAGCGCGAGTACGGCGCCGATCATGCGCTCCATGCCCGGGTCCTGGCTGGCGGCCCGCAGGCCCATGATCTCCAGGCAGTTGAACAGCAGCGGGCGCAATGTCCCGTACGGCGCCAGCAGGAACGGCAGGTAGTTGCGGCCGGCGTAGGCCATGTGTTCATCGCACTCGGACATCAGCAGGCCGATGTCGGCGACCAGCACGCCCTCGATCGCGTCGACGCGTTGGGTGTCGGTGCCCTCGACCTGGTAGGCCTGCAGGATCTCCCGGAGCTGGCCAATCAACGCATCGGCGCGCTTGCTGTGTTCGAGCTGATAGGCGATCAGCTTCTGCTGCGCGGTGTTCTCCAGGTTCTGGATCAGCCGGATGAACAGGTCAGCGGCATCGTCGAGCGTCTTGCGGTATTGCGAACGGATAAAGATCGCGGCCAGTGCGTAGCGTTTGACCGGGACCAGTTCGGCCAGCTCGCTGGCATCGAGCGCGCGGGCCATCGCGCGGAACTGCTTGAGCTTGGGCACCGAGACATTGATCGGCGGCAGTTGCTCGGCCAAGGTGCGTAGCCGCTGGATGTGCTGCAGGTAATGGCGCACTTCCTTGTTGGTCGGCCGCTTGGGTTCGCGCTTGAGCGCGTGCCAGCCGCTATGGTGGCTGCCCGGCGGGGTCAGCAGCAACTCGTCGATCAGTGCCCGCATCGCCGGCGTCAGCGCGTCGGCGATCTGGCGGTAGTGCATGTCGTGAACCTGTTCGCGGGCGGCGATTGCGAGGCGTTCGAGCGTGCTGAACGCCGGCAGCTCAAAGCGGTGATGCACCAGCTCTTCGAGCATCACGTTCACGATGTCGGGCACGATGTGTTTGGTCTGCGCCGCCGTTTCGGCCACGGTGCTGAGCCACTCGCGACCGCCGGCATCGAGCGGACGGACGTTGAGAAACGTGCGCAGCTGGGCCAGGTGCTTGCGCTGACTACCCGAGGCGTCGTAGCTCGCCAATCGATCGGCCGGCACGCGACGTATTCCCACCGCCTGAGCGACGTGCTGCACGATGCGTTCGGGCACCTCGGCCAACGTTGCGAAGTAACCCAGGCGCTGGAACAGCTTCAGGTGCAGCAGCAGCGCCAACCGCGTGGCCGAGCCGGTGGCAATGGCGGCCACGCACAGCCGCTCCGCCTCAGTGGGCGTGTAGATCTCCTGCAGTTCTTTGGCGGTGGGATCGGGTTTGAGGCGCGGGTAGGCGGTTTCGTGCAACGTCGTCATGCGCAACTCAGTCCCAATGGCGGCCGCCCGCTTCGTCGCGCAAGGCGACGACGAGGAAGCACTGGTGGTTGTCGGCGATCCGGTGCATCTCGTCGAGCAGCATCGCGATGGTTTCTTCCAGCGCCGCTTCGTCGGGTGCGGCGATCGCCAGGCGGTAGCGGGTGCCATCGGCGTCGAGCCGCTGCGCTTGGTGGGGGTGCAGGCAAATCTGCTCGATCAACCGATGGGCCTTGGTCAGGCCGCGCACGCGCGGGGTGAACCGCGTCAGTGTGATGGTCGCTTCTACTGTCGTGCTCGGCACCGGTGCGACCGTCGGCGCCGGCAGCGCCAGGCGCGGGGGCGCGATCGGCGGCAGACTGGCTTCGATGCGCTGACGGGCAAACGGATCGGTGCCGTCGAGGTAGCGCATCGCCGAATTCACGTCGCGCCAGCCGACGTACTCCATCAGCGCCTTCACGTCCCAGCCGTTGGCGTTGGCCCAGCCGGCGAAACCCCGGCGCAGCGAGTGGCTGCTGTAGTCATCCGGCGAGGCCAGCCCGGCCTCGCGGAAGATCCGCCGCAGCAGGCGCACCAGGCTGTTGGGGTGCAGCGGCGTGGCGGCGATTCCGGCCCACTGGTCGACCGCGCGGAACAGCGAACCCTCGTGGAGGTCGGCCGCCGCGATCCAGGCCGAAGTCGCAGCGACCGGGCACCAGCGCGACAGCGCCGGCACCTTGTAGGTCCGGCCGACGTGCTGGCGGTCGCCCTTGCTGTGCGGCAGGAAGCAGGTCATGCCTTCGCCGGGTACCAGGCGCAGGTCCTGCACCTGCAGACGGACCAGTTCGTCGCCGCGGAAGCCGCGCCAGAAGCCCAGCAGCACCAGGGCTCGATCGCGCAGGTGCCGGAGCCGGCCGGCCGGATCGCCGCGCGTGCCGGCCGTGGCCGCGGCGTCATCGAGCCAATCCACCACCTGGCCCAGCTGCGTGAGCTGCAGCGGTGTGGCCCGCTTCTCCTGGCTCGGGTGCAAGGTCTGGATGCCCTTGAGCACCTTGCGCACGACCGGAGCCCGCGTGGGGTCGGCAAAACCGTGTGCGTGGTGCCACTGCGCCAAGGCTGCGAGCCGGTGCTTGAGCGTGTTGAGTGCGAGTTGCCCCGCGTAGGCGGCCAGGTAGCGGGCCACCTGATCGGCGGTCGCCGGCAGATGACCGCCCCAGTCGACCTCGAAGTGACGGGTCGCGCCGGCGTACGCGCGCTCGGTGTTGGCGCGGGTGGCCGCATCCAGGTACTGCTCGACCGTGTTCACGGTGGTGCTCCCGCTTGCCAGCGCTGCGGACCGACGAATCGCCTGCGATGGCGGTTTCGTACCGCTTCGGGCCGACTCTACCCCAATTTTGGGGTTAAGGCGGGATAATTCAATATTATCCCGCCTAACAAATCGGCCTTTTTCAATTATGCTCGCGTTGTTTGTAGTATGTAATTACGTGGTATGTAATACGTTACGAAATAACCGGGAGACAGTCATGGCGCGAGGCGGCTTGTACAAATCCGATGTTCAGAAGGCCCGCAGCAGCTTGCTTGCACAGGGAAAACACCCATCTGTTGACGCCTTGCGGGTGGCGCTGGGTAACACCGGCTCGAAGACCACGATCCACCGCTACCTCAAGGAGCTGGAGGAAGAGGACGGCCAAAGCGTGGGTGCCAAGATCGCCGTCAGCGACGCGCTGCAGGACCTGGTCGGCCGGCTCGCGGCCCGCCTGCATGAGGAGGCCGAAGCCGCCATTGCCGATGCGCGGGAGCGCTTCCAAGCGCAGCTGCAGGAGCGCGAGACAGCACTGGAGGCTTCGCGCCAGGAGGCCGCCGCATTGAGCACACAGCTGCAACGAACCGAAACCGCTCTGCAGGCCGAAACCGAGGAGCACGCACAGGTGCGGCAAACCCTCACCGAGGCGAACACCACGGTGCGGCAGCTGGAGGAACGCATTGCCGGGCTAACCATCCGCGTGGCCGAGCACGAGGCCCACGCCCGCTCGCTGGAGGAGAAGCACCAACACGCGCGCGAGGCACTGGAGCACTACCGGACCTCGGTCAAGGATCAGCGTGAGCAGGAGCAGCGTCGGCACGAGCAGCAGCTGCAAGAGCTGCAGGTCGCCCTGCGCCAGGCCAACGAGGCGCTGACCGCCAAGAACCACGAGCTGCTGCAGCTCAACCGTGATGCCGGGCGGCTGCTTGAACTCAACGGACGGCTGGAGCAGGACCTGCGCCAGGCTCGCGAAGACACTGCAGGGCAGCAGCAGGAGCTGGATGGATTGCGGCTAGTGGCCGCCGAACACACCGCCTTGCAGGCACGCTGGGCCGACGACACCCATCGGTTGGACGCGCTGCAGGTCGAAATGGCAAGCGCGAATGAGGTATTGGTGCAAGAGCGTGGGCAGCGACAGCAAGCCGAAACCGAGGCGCTCACGCTGCGCGCCCGACTGGAGGCGACCGAAGCGGTGTTCGCCCGCCTACATCCCCGCGCAGAGGTCGACGCGGCCGAAGGCCGGGCACAGGAAAGCACGCCGCACACCCGAGCGACGAAGTGAGGCGCTGCGGGAAATCTGCCGAATGGCTGCCACGCACTGATTGTTCGAGCAATTATGAAGAGGGCGCGCGATGACGCGCCATTCTTCTGTCTTTAGTTGATCGAGCCGCGATGCGTACGTGCGGCCAATCGTTGGCTTCACGCACGCTCTTGGCGCCGCTTCGCGAACTCGTAGGCGATCCAGCCAGCCGCCCCGACGACCATCAAGCCGAGGTTGCCCCACGCAAGCGCGGCCCCGCTACCCGCCAGGGCGGGCGCCAGGAACGCCGAGACGATCGTCATCAGCATTGTCTGTGCAAAGCCTTGCATGGACGAGACCAGCCCGCGCATCGAACTAAACAGATCCAGCGTTAGCAGCGTAATGCTGGGCGTCGCCATCGCCATGCCAGTGGTGTAGATTGCGATCGGGGCTATCGCCCACGGCACATTCGGCGGCTGGGTGAGGTTGTAGCCCACGCTCAGCGCGACTGCCACAGCCATGACCGCATAGCCCATACGCACTGTGCGTTGCGGCCCAAACCGCTTGGCAGCGCGACCGGACAGGAAGGCTCCGAGCATCACCCCGGACATGGCTGGGATGAACAACCAGCCGAACTGATTCGGCCCAAGTCCAAGTGTCGTACGGACGAACTCGGGAGCCGCTGCGATATAGAGAAAGAACGCAGCGAAGTTGCCGCTGAGCGCGAGGGTCAGGAGCCAGAACCGCGCGTTGCGACCGACAGAGAGGTAGCGCTTGATGAGCCCTGCCGGACGGAGTGAATCACGCTGGTCGCGCGCAAGCGATTCGGGCAGGAAAAAGTAGCTCGCTATCAGCTGGATCAAGGCGAACACGGCCAGGAACGTAAAGACGGATTGCCATGGGAAGGCCTGGTGCAGCCAGCCGCCGAACACGGGCGCGACGGCCGGAGCGATCGCGAAGATCATGGTGATGTGGGAGAACAGGCGCTGGGCTTGGGCGCCTTCGAACAGGTCCCGTGCCACGGCCCGCCCTGCAATCGACCCGGCCCCGGCTGACAATCCCTGCAGTACGCGGAACGCGACCAAAACCTCGATCGACGTGGAGAGAGCCGCGCCGAACGACGCGACCACAAACACGAGCAGGCCGATCAGGATGACAGGGCGCCGCCCGAAAGCATCTGACAGCGGCCCATGGAATAGCAACATGAATCCGAAGGCGGCCAGATATGCGCTCAATGACTGCTGCACCGCATCGGGCGAGGCTGCCAGACCTTCGGCCAGCTCCGGGAAGAACGGCATGTACGTTGAGATCGAGAACGGCCCAAGCATCGTGTAGCCGCCCAGCAGCAGCGTGAGCAGCAGCACTCGATGGCGATTGCCTTCGGTCACACCGCTTGGCTTGTCTGGGGTTTGCATACGCTTCCTTTGGCGACGCTTCGCCTCGATATCGTTATTCGGCCCGCGGGCAAGTTCGACCCGGTCAGGCAGCAAGCACTAGGGCGCGCGCCGCTGATTCCGCGCCTTGGCGTGGTGTATCGGACATGGTTTAGAGGTCTATGCGGCACAGGGATCGAAGCCCGGACGGCCCCAGCGCTTTTTGACCGGCGTGACCGAGGGGCCGCAGGGCGCCGCTGCTTGCAGATTGCCTCAGGAAGCTGACGACCGCTGGACGGTGTAGTGAATGGTCTGCGCAACGATCTTTCCTTCCCGAATGACATAGCTGTCCGCGCCGTCCTTGACATATGCCTGGCCACCGCGACCGCTCCACTCGAGAAATCCAAACTCGCTTGCTACCACGCAGCTGCCGTATTCAAAGCTTGCATCCGGAAGTTCCTGGCGAAGCAAGCGCGCCAGCCCGCGAACGCCCTCGTGTCCATGGTGAGCCTCGCCACGCATCAACACGACCACATCCTCAGCGTAGTTGCGCGCCAAGTCAGCTTCGACCGAACCGGTCTGGCTTTCCTTCAGGTGGTCGTCAAGAACTTCCCTTGCGCTACGCTTCTCAGTCCGGTCCATATCCTCTTCCTCGCAGGTGGTCCTGGTTGCAGCATGACTAACCGGCATGGCCGACGAAGTCACCCGCGGCATTCGGTAAGAGAGCGCCGCCTGACGGCGGCGCTCCAGTGACGTCAAGCAGCCATGCGGCGGCAGGCTTCCGCACAGCGCCGGCACGCCTCGGCGCAGCGTTGGCAATGCTCGCCGTCGTGCGCGGCGCATTGCTCGGCGCACCACTCGCAGATCTTCGCGCATAGCGCGCAGATCTCTTTGGCGAAGGGGCTGTTGCGCGCCATGGCATCGGCGCACAAACGGCAGATCGCCGCACACTCGATGCAGCAAGCCGGGCAGTCGTTCTTGCTTTCCATGCCGACCAGCTGGCTGAAACAATTACCGCACTCGGTGGCGCAATCGTTACAAGCTGCGATGCATTCCTTGACGGCCTGGGTCAGGTGTTGGCTCATGAGGATGACTCCTTGCTGGGTACGGACGAGATTCGACGCGTCCGCGACGCCGCCCCAAATGAGGCCCCGCCACCTTTTCCGGAGGCGGGGCCGTTGTCCATCAACTAGTGGGTAGCCGATTTGGCCCGCTGCGCAGCTTGATTGCACAGGTCTCGGGCCTGTTCAATCATTCTGGTGACTTCTGCATCCGCACCAGAAGACTGGGCCGCTCGAAGCGTTCCGTCGCAGCAGGTCGCACAACCCTGCAATATTTCGCCGAAGGCCTCCATATTTTGCGAAACGCTGCCTTGGTTTTGGTGCTGGTTCATCGTAGTTCTCCTACTCTTCATAGCGGACGAAAAATCGACGCGCCCGCGACGCCGCCCCCAAGTAAGAGTTCGATCAGTAATCGTCAGACGGAGCACCGTGCGCGCGCCCTAAGGCGCAGATTGCACGTTCCTCTAGCTCATCGGGTTGTAGCGGCAGTTCCAAAAAGGCTTCAACCACTGCCATCAGCTCGGCGATGGTCGCGCGGGCTCCAAGCAGGTCTTGCAGTTCGGGGCTGAACTCGGGACGGCTTTGCTGCAACGCCTGGATCCGCCGATCCAGCACCATCAGGATCCCCGTTGTGTCTTTCATCGTGACCTCCTCGGCGAAGAGCTAACGCTTCGCGCCTTCTCAGTGACTGTGTTCATTTCGCGCTGGCCATACCGTGCTGCCGCATCGATGTCGCCTCGTCGACTACGGTCTGCGTACCGTTCTGGAAGCGAGCCATAAGAAACGGCTCGATCGGATGCGACACCGGGTCACCCGCCGCCACGTCGGCGACGACCAGGCCGGTCAGCGGCGCATTGACGATGCCGGTGCGGAACAGGCCGGCAGCGTTCAAGTACCCGCGCAGCCCGTCGACCGGACCGAGAATCGGCAGCTCGTCGGGCGAGCCGGGACGCAGCCCCGACCAGACGCGCTTGATGTCGACATCGGCGAGCGCGGGCACGGCACGTATCGCGCCGGCGCAGAGCGTCTGGATCGCGGACGTGGTCACGCCGACATCGAAACCGACGTGCTCGGTCGTGCTGCCGATGATGACTTCGCCGTGGTGCTTCTGGGCGAGATAGCAGTCGCTCGTGGAAATGCAGGCCGTGGTCAGGTGCGGCAGCGTTTGCGTGCCGACGATCTGGCCGCGGACCGGGTACACCGGCACATCGAGCCCGGCCATGCGCCCGACCTGGCCCGCCCATGCGCCGGCGGCATTGATGACGATCGAACACGGCAGGCGGTCGGTGCTGGTCTGCACGGCCTGAACGCGGCCCTCGAACACTTCGATGCCGACGACCTCGGTATGCGACAGCAGCTTCGCGCCGTGGTGGATCGCACCGGCACGCAAGGCGTCGGCCAGCTTGTAAGGGTTGACCTGGTCGTCACCGTTAAACCGCAGCGCGCCGCGCAGCTCGCGCGTGAGCGCCGGCTCGCTGGCCGCGACTTCTTCCGGGGTCAGCCAGTCGATCAGCTGACGACCGCACGGGCAATCTTTCCAGAGCGTTCGCGCGAACGCTTCGTCGCCCTCGTCAAAGATCAGGAAGAGCAGCGAAGTGCGCTCCAGCTCGATGTCGATGCCGACGTCGTCGCGCAGTTCCTGCGCGAGTTGCGGGAACATCGCATTGGACTGCATCGCGAAATCGAGGAACGCAGGCGGCAGCTGCGCGGGACCGTTTCCGGGTATCGCGGTGCCGGCATCGAGCTGGGCCTTGTGAAAGATGACGCCGCAGCCCAGGCCCACCGACTCGCCCAGCGACCACAAGCCGCCGGCAGAGGCCGAGGTGGCGCGCCCGCGCTTGGGCTGGTCGATCAGGGTGACATGCAGGCCCTTGCGGGCGGCGTAGTACGCCACCGCGCCGCCGATGGCACCGCCGCCGATTACTACGATGTCGGTAGCGCGACTCATCGGGGGCCTCCATGCGCGAGCGCGGCCAGATCGGCATCCGCCGTCGCGCTGACATTCAATTGGGCCATCGCGCCAAGCGTGACCGGCTTGAGCGGCGGACGTGGGTTGATGCGTCCAGTGTCGGCGGGCCCACATCCGAGCTTGTTCGCCAGGTGCATCGCCATCGAGGGCCCGCAATTGCGTCCCTGGCACGGCCCCATGCCGAGGCGCGTCAGCAGCTTGACCGCCTGCAGGTCCTGCGCGCCTTGCTGGAACGCGCTGTCCACCTCCGACAGCGAGACCTCTTCGCAGCGGCAGGCGAGCGTGGATGGCGTGGCGAGCTCGCTCAAGCCCGGACGCAGCCGAGACATCTCGTCAAGCAGGCCGCGCACACGCGCGAGCGAATGCAGCCGTTGGAGCGCGGGGGCTCGTCGGCGATCGGCCTCCACGGTCGACAGCACGCCGGCGCGTTCGGCGGCGGTTATGCCTGCGATCCGCCCTTCCTGGATCGACACCAGCGCCCCGGCCACTCCGGCGCCATCGCCGACCGCGAACACGTCCGGTACGGTCGTCTCCATGTGCGGGGTGCGGACGGGAATCCAGCCGCCGACCTCGTGCACGTAATCGTGTCGGCATCCGGCCAGATCGGCGAGGGCCGTGTTCGGTACCAGCCCAAAGCCGACGACCAGCAGGTCGACCTCGACCCGCTGGGTCTGAGCGCGACGTGGACGCCAGGACACGGGATCGATCGGTCCGTAGCTCACGGCTTCGATTTCGCCGCGACCGTGCGCCTCGAACACCGTGTGATTGAAATGCACCGGAATCCGCGCCCGGCGCAGGCCGCGCCAGTACGTCCACGCATCATGCAGCAACTGCCACTCGCCCCAGACCTTCGGCAGGACGCGGGGCGACCACGTGGGCCGCCCGGCTTCGAGCACGGCAACGATCTCTACACCGGCCTGGTGCAGCTGGTTCGCTGCGACCAGTAGCAGCGGCCCGGTGCCGGCGACCAGTGCTCGGCGACCGGGCTGGACGTGCATGGTCTTGACCAGGGACTGCGCGCCACCGGCGGTCATGACGCCGGGCAGCGTCCAGCCCGGAAACGGCAGCGGCCGCTCGTAGGCGCCGGTCGCGATCACCAGCTGCTCGGCACGCAACGTGCCGGACGCCTCGCGCGAGGTCCAGACGACTTCGCGACCGCCTTCCAGCCCCACCACCGCGGTCTCGGAACGCAGTTCGATCCGGTCACCCACGGCCGCGAACTCGGCGCGCAGCGCGGCGCCGCGGCGATAATCGCGGTTGTGCATCTGTTGCTCGGTCAGTCGAAACTCGCGCGGCGGCTGCCGATAGATCTGTCCACCCAAGCGCGGCGCTTCGTCGAGCAGCGTGCACGCAAGTCCGGCCTTGGCCGCCTCGATGGCGGTCGCCATGCCAGCTGGCCCGCCGCCGATGATGACCAGCGGTGCCGTCATGTCGGTGCGTTCCCGTCCGGCGCTGGGCTGCAGCAGGGCAGCGGCACGCCGTCAACGACGATGGCCGGCAACTCGGCGAGGTGCAGTGCGCGCATGCGCGTTCGGGTTGCCTGCTGGGTCACGTCCCACACCCGCACGGTGCTTCCGGGTCGCGAGGCGGCCAGTTCTCGCGCATAGGCGATGAAGCCGGCGCAGGCGCAGCAGTCCTGGGTGAAGACTTCGATGGCGTAGCGAATGCCCATTGGCCCTCTCCTTGCTGTGTTTCGATATGCATCCCGTCGCGGACGGGGGTTTGGCAGGCCCGAATCCCCGGTCGGCCATCGATGACCATCACGCACTCGAAGCAGCTGCCGATGCCGCAGTAGAGTCCGCGCGGCGCGTTGCGACGGCTGGTCGTTCGCAGGGTCCGTTGACCGATCGCCAGCAAAGCCGCGGCGACGCTCTCGCCTTCATAGGCGCACACCGGATCACCGTCGACGACGATCTCGATTGCGTCGCCGCGCTCGATGCCGTCATCCGTGCGGCGTTGTGGCGACGGGGGAAGGGGCGCGCGCGACATGTCAGATCTCCACCGCGTCGTAGCCCGCTTTGCCCAACGCATCGCGGATCTGATCGCGCTCGATCCGGGCCGGTTCGTAGCGCACGATCACGTGCTTCTGGGCGATCTTCGGCTTGATTTCACGCACGCCCGGCAGCGGCTTGAGCACGTCGGTGATCTTCTCGGCGCAACCGCCGCACACCATCGTGGGAATGCGGAACTCCGTCTCGGCCAGCGCCACGGCGGGCGCATCGGCGCTGTCGTGCTGGCGCAGGTCGATCGCGCGGATGCGCAACGTGTTCAACATGATGGCGACGATGCTGGCGAGGATGAAAGCGATCGCCAGCACCGGGGTGATGAAGCCGGTCGCCGCCAGCACGATGCCGACCACGTTTGCGGCGACGGCCAATCCCACGTTCGTCTGCATGGTGCGGTAGCTGGCCTTGCCGAGAACCAGCGCGCCGGCGATGTCGCGAATACGGTCGCCGAGCATGATGACGCCCGCCGATTCAATGGCGACATCGGTGCCGGCTCCGACCGCGATGCCGACATTCGACTGCAGCAGCGCGGGGGCGTCGTTGACGCCGTCGCCGACCATGGCGACGTGCCGGCCGGCCTTCTGCAAGGCCTCGACCTGGGCGACCTTCTCGGCCGGCAGCAGCTGCGCACGCACATCGTCGATGCCGATCGCGTCGGCAACGCTGCGCGCGACGGGCTCGGCGTCGCCCGTCAGCAGCGTCGTGCGAATGCCCAACCGCTTGAGGTCCGCCATCAGCTCGCGGGTGCCCGGGCGCGGCGTGTCCTGCATCGCGATCACGCCGACAATCTGCCGATCGCGAGCTGCAAGCACGGCCGTCTTGCCGGCGACGGTGAACGCATCGACCGCCTGCCGCGCCTCGGATGACAGCTCGATGCCTTCCCGATCCATGAAGCGCGGATTACCGATGCGCAGCTCGCTCGTGCCCACCGTGCCGATCACGCCCTGGCCCGCGGTCGAGCGGAAGTTCGTGACTTCGTTCGGCTGGATGCCCTGGGCCTGCGCATAGAACGCGATCGCGCGTCCGAGCGGATGCTCGGACTTGACCTCGACACTGGCGGCCAACGCCAGCAGTTCGCGCTGGTCGATGCCAAACGTCGCCACGTCGGTCACGGTCGGGCGCCCGTAGGTCAGCGTGCCGGTCTTGTCGAACACCACGGTGTCCACGTGCGCCAACTGGTGGAACACCTCGCCCGACTTGACCAGCAGGCCGATGGTGATGCCCTTGCCGCCGGCGATCGCCGCGAGCATCGGCGTGGTCATGCCCAGCGCGCACGGGTAGCCCATGATCAGCGTGGCCAGTGCAATGACCGTCGCCAGCACCAGGTCCTGGGTCGCCAAACCCCAGCCGAGGAAAGCCAGACCGCTGAGCACCAGCACGACCGGGCCGTAGTAGTTCATCAGACGGTCGGCGAGCAGCTCCAGCGGCACCTTGCGATCGGAAATCTGGCTCATCAGCCGGACCAGCTGACTCAGGAAGCTCTCCTGTCCGACCTTGGTGACCAGGATCTCCAGCGCCCCGTCGACATTGAGGGTGCCGCCGATCACGCTACTGCCGGGCTCTTTGCCGACAGGCACCGACTCGCCGGTGAAACTCGACTCGTCGACGCTGGCCAGGCCGCGCACGACTTCGCCATCCAACGCGATCCGCTCGCCGGGACGCACGATGATCGTCTCGCCCTTCGACACCTGCTCGACCGCGACCTCGACCTCGGTGCCGCCGCGCAGGACGCGCGCCCGCGGCGGTTGCAGCGACAGCATGCTGCGCACGGCTTCGGCCGCTTTCAGATTGGTGCCGAGCTTGAAATAGTTCGAGAAGATGTGGAGCGACATCAGCCAGATCGCGACCGGCAGGAAGTTCGGCCATTGCGGACTGACGATCGACAACGCGCCCACGACCAGCGAACCCCAGGCGGCCAGCGACAGCAGGACGTTGGCGTTGACCACGCCCTTGCGGATCGCCATCAGCGTGCGCACCAGCACCGGCTTGCCGACCCAGATCAGCACGAACAGCGCCAGCAGCAAGCTGAAGATCGCCCGTACCGTCTCAGGCAAGCCGAACAGGTTCAGCGGGTCGACGATCACGTCGACGGCGGACAGCGCCAAGCCCAACAGGCCGCGCTGGCGCACCAGTTGATAGAACGCCTGATCCTTGGCCAGCTGTTGCGCCTCGGTCTCCGAGACGGGGTAGCCGAGCGCGTTGACCGCCTCGGCCAGCACCTGCTTGCTGGTTTTGGCGGTGTCGGCTTCCACGAGCACGACGCCGTGCACCAGGTTGACGAGCACGCTGTTGACGCCGGGCAATTTCTTGAGTGACTTCTCCACGCTCATGGTGCAGAACGAGCACATCATGCCCGAGGCTTTGATCTGGACGGTTTCGGTTGCCATGTCGGTGATCTCTTAAAGCAGGATTGCGAACGTGTTCGCGTAGTACAGGCTCACCCCGAGTAGGGCGAGCCCGCTGATGACATGCAGGGGGCGGCTCCACGCGCTCAGGCGAGTGAAGCCAGTCAATGCGCCCGCCGCCAGGCCGGCGAGCAAAAAAGGCAGCCCTCGGCCCAACCCGAAGACAAACGCGAGCACCAGCCCTTGCATCGGGCTGGCCGCGGCCGCCGAGACGGAAAGCAACAGCAACAGCGGCGCGACGGAGGTGCCCAGGCTGAAGACGAATCCGTAACCGAACGCGCCGGTTACGCCCGGCCGCCGCCATCCCGCCAACTGGCTTACCTTCAATCGCGGCGCCAGGAACACGAAAACAGCGCCGGCGAAAAACATGAGGGCCATGCCCAGGGACCAGTAACGCCCGAACTGTGCGGTCGCGAACGCACCGAGCCGGCCCGCGAGCATTCCGAGCACCGTCAGATTGACAACGATGCCGGTGAAGAACGCAGCAGCGATCGCCAGCCCGCCGCGCTTGGATTCGGTCTCGGTGGCGCCGGCGGCGCCGGCAACGCCCAACCCCACGGGCACCGTGCACGGGCAGACCGCGCTGGCCACGACGCCGGCCAGAAACACGATCCCCAGCCCGATGATCGAGAGCTCGTCGCTCAGGCCACCGCCGAACTGACGCAGGAAGGCGTCGAGGGTCACTTCGCCTCCACCGGCGCACCCGCTTTGTAACCCAGACCGTTGACCGCGGCGGCGATCTGACTCACCGCAATTTCGTTAGGCGCAAATTGCACGCGCGCATTGCGGTCAGCCAGATTGACTTCGGCGTCGGACACGCCCTTGAGGGATTCGATGGCCTTCGTAACCTTTGCCGCACATGACATGCAGGCCATGCCTTCGATCGGGATCAGAACGGTCTTCATGCCGGCTTCCTGTGTTGCCTTGGTGGGTTGCGGTGTGGGCTCGCTGCAAGCGGCGGCCGTGAGGGTGAACACGCCAATCAGCCCGGCAAACAGGGCCGAGATGACGGGACGGGAGGATGCGCGTTTACTGCTGGTCATGAGATGGCCTCGCTTGAGTGGGTAATTCGTCGTCGGGATCGTTGAGCACCGCGAGGATGGGGCAGCTCGGCCGCGCCCCGCATTCGCAGTCCTCCAGCATCCCGGCGAGCGCACTGCGCATGGCCTGGAGCCGGGTGAGCTTGCGGTCGATGTCCTGGAGCTTGGAGGTCGCGAGCGCGCGAACCTCGCCCCGGTGCCGATTGGCGCCGTCGCGGAGGCTGATCAGCTCATCGACTTCCTTGAGCGTGAAGCCCAAGTCCTGCGCCCGCCGGATGAAACGGATCAGGGAGACCGTCTCCTCGGGGTATTGCCGGTAGCCCGACGGACGGCGCGGAGGCTTGTCGATCAAGCCTTCGCGTTCGTAGAACCGAACCGTATCGGAGCCAACGCCAGCGCGCTTCGCCACTTCGCCGACAGTCAGTGCCTGCATGGATAGCCTCTTATTCCGTTTTGCACGGAGTGAGGCTACACCTTGGACAATACTCCAAGGTCAAGCGCTATTTGCCGAAGGCGAGCTCGCTTGCAGTTGCGTTGGGTTCCAAGCGGGGTTCTGACGCAAAACTAAAATCAGCGCTGACGGCGCTGTACCAAGCGATTCCGGCCAACAATAACAACCACTTAGTTCGCTTTTGGCTGTTTTTTACATGAATCCCTGCCGACCCTCAACCTCGTCAGTTCCGCCGTCATTGCGGTAACGCGCCGGATGATCGGCGCGTCGGGGTCAAAACCCGCCTCGCGCAAAAGCGCATCGGCCGGGGTTTCGACGCTCCAGGCATCGAGGATGCTCGCCAGCGCGCCGACCTGGTCGGCTGCCAAGCCCAGCGCCTTGGCGACGTCGCGAACGGCACTGCGACCGCGGTAGCTCGTCGCAACACAGGTCAGGGCCGCACGGTCTCGGCCGTAGCGGTTGAAGACGTACTGAAGCACTTCCTCGCGCCGCTCGTGCTCGAAATCGATATCGATGTCGGGCGGCTCGTTGCGTTCCTTGGAGATGAATCGTTCGAACAGCATCCCGATGAGGTCGGGCGCAATCTCGGTCACGCCCAGCGCAAAGCAGACCGCCGAGTTCGCCGCTGACCCGCGGCCCTGGCAGAGGATGCCTTGTCTGCGCGCGAAGCGAACGATGTCGTGCACCGTCAAAAAGTACGACTCGTAATTGAGGTCCGCAATGAGGGCGAGCTCCTTTTCGATGAGCGTGCGTGCCTTTTCCGACGGGCCGTCCGGCCATCGCCAGCGCGCCCCCTCCTCTGTGAGATGCCTGAGCCAGGTCGTCGGCGTGTGCCCATCGGGTACCAGTTCGCGCGGGTACGTGTAACGCAGTTCCTTGAGTGAGAACTGACAGCGCTCCGCGATGCGGCGCGTTTCGTCGAGCAAGTCAGCCGGGTAGATCGCCGAAAGCGCGCGGCGGCTCCGCAAATGGCGCTCGGCGTTCGGAAACCGAAATGCGCCGGCCCGGGCAACGGTGGTGCGGTGGCGAATGGCTGTCATCACGTCGTGAAGCGCGCGCCGTTGTCGCACGTGGTAGTGGACATCGCCGGCCGCGACCGCGCGCAAGCCGAGCGTCTCAGCGAGCGCCCGCAAGCGGCGGCAACGCCCTTCGTCGTCGATGCCGCGGTGAAGTTCGATGGCCAGCCAGCACCGCTGCGGAAACACCGCGCTCAACCAGCGTCCGTGTTCCGCATCGGGTTCCTTCGCCGGCACCCACAGCGCCAGCAGTCCGTCCGGCACATCGCGAACGTCCGCCCGCGTCAGTCGGTAGCTCCCCTTTTCCGCCGCGCGCCGAGCGACGGTGATGAGGCGGCACAGCGCGGTGTAGCCGTCGTGGTCGACGACCAACAAAACAACCTTTGGTCCGTCGTGCAGTTGGAACTCGCTGCCGATGATGAGGCGCACGCCCATTTCTTGCGCCGCTTCGTGCGCGCGCACGATGCCCGCGAGCGAGCATTCGTCGGTGATGGCGAGCGCTTCGTAGCCGACGTGTGCGGCGCGGTGGAACAACTCCTTCGCGATAGACGCGCCGCGCTGGAACGAGAACGCCGACAGGCAATGAAGTTCGGCGTACCCGGACAGGCTCACGCGAAAAACCCGTGAAGCATGAACGGCCCCCGCTCACCCGATGCCGCGTACACCCAAGCGACTTGGCCGGCGTCGGTTTCAACGATGTAGTAGTCGCGGCGCACGTCGTCGCCGTCCCACCAGCCGCTTTCCACGCGCTCCGGTCCGAAGAGGACGCGATGGCGCGCCCGGAAGAGAATGGGTTTCTCCAGCATCCAGGCGGGACGCGCATCCGCGAGCGCTGCCAGCGGTTCGTTGCGTTCGCGTTGACGTCGCCATGCCCGTTCGGGCCGATGGTCAAAGTCGGTGGCCATCCCGTGGACTTCGGTATCCCCGAGTCGCGCGCGAAGGCGCTCGCGAAGCTGGTCGAACGACAGTGCGCCTTGCGGGTGCTCCTCAAAGAGATCGCCCGACGGCGGCACGAATGGCGGCAGGTCATCGGCCACGATGGACACCGCACGTACGGGGGCCTTCAACGTAAGGCGATCCAAGCGATGGCAGGCGACGTCGAGCAAGCGCAAGGCGTCACGCTCCGGCGCCAGCATCCCCACGTCGAGCACGGTGGATTCGAAGCGGTCGTGCTCGAAGACGACTTGGAACCGTTGAACGCCCCCGTCTCGCGCGCGGACGAACGTCGCGAGATCGCCAACGAGTCGACGCAGCGGAAACAGCAGTCCGCTCGTCAGTTCGATTTCATGGTCGAACTCCATGCGCCGTTGGAACGTTGACGGCGGCCGGTACATGCGCAGCGGCACCACTCGTCCGCACAGCGCATCGACCCAATCGAGCACGTGCGGCGGAAACCGGCGCGCGATGCCTTCGCGCGGCGCGGCCATTACTTGGTTGAGGCGTCTCAGACCCATGCGCGTGAATGCCTCTGTCACATCAGGAGCGAAGCCTGCGGCGGCCACCGGCAAACGACCGATGGCCCCGGAAAGTTGCGGTGCATCGACGCCCAGGCCGTCGTGAACGTTCGCCAGGGTTCGCGCGGCCCACGCGTTCGGCGCCGCAACGATGCGGTGCCGGAAACCGAGGTCGTCAAGTTCAAGACGCAGTCGCCGCTCAAAGTCCGGCCACGGCCCGAATAGCGCGATGCTCTGCCCGATCTCGAGTACCAGGGCGTCGTCGAAGGCGAGAGACACCTGCGAGCTGAAACCGTAGGCCCAAGCTGCCAAGAGCTGCCGGTCGCGCTCCATGGCGCTCGCGTCGAACTCGACCCAGTCGCAGTCCGATGTCAACGCCTGCGCGGCCTGGACCGAGAGCCGGGCCTTCAATCCGCGCGCAGCGGCCGCGTCGTTGACCGCGTGAACCACGCGCCGGTGCGCGGGGCCCGTGAGCATAGCCAGTGGTCGCGCGGACGGCGGGCGCTGCCTCTGCACGCCATCGACGGCAAAATGGGGAAACAAAATACAGGCCCAGTGCATGGCATCGGTATCAGGCGAGCGCGAATGCGGGCATGGGGATGCTGTGCGGAGGCGGGTTCGCGCCGCGGCACTTCAACACACGGACGCGGCGTGGGTGCGCCTGGACGTGAAGCCGCAACGCAGCCGGCGAGGGGTTGTCCGCCGCGCGCTCCGGACGGAACACGAAACCTAGGGCGTGCCCGGTTTCCGAGGCCACCTGGAGGCGGCGTAATGCCTGGTCGGTCGGATTCTTGGGCCAACATAGCACCGCACCGCATGCGGACGAACGCAGGCACTGCTCGGCTGCCCACATCGCACGGGTGGCATCGGCGTGGACGACTGTCACTTTGTCGAGGGCCACTCCAGCGAGGTGCCAAGCCGGTGCGTATGGCAGGTACGGCGGCCCAATGACCACGACGGGGCGACCCTCTGCCGTGAGGCGCGCGAGCGTCGGCCACAGCAGCGACAGCTCTCCCAAGCCATCGCAGGCCACGAGCACCTCACTGAGGCTTGCTGGAGGCCATCCCGCGAAGGGGAGGGCCGCATCGAGCGCGGCGAGTCCCGTCGGTTGCGCGCGGGACGACGCTCGCGCGGGTGCCTTTCCGCGCCAAATGGTGCGCTCGGCGAGCAACTGGTCCAGAGCCACGACGGCGCCCATCAGTCGCCCGACCGGATGAGGCCACAGAAGATACCCTCGATGGCGAAGTCGGCGCCGCGGGGCACGCTGATGGGTTCGAACGCCGAATTTCGCGGTAACAACTGGATGTCGCGGCCCCGCGTCTTCAGGCGCTTGATGGTGACTTCGTCGTCGATTCGGGCGACGACGATTTGCCCGTTGCGCGCGGTGGTGCTGCGGCGGATGGCCACGAGATCTCCGTCGAAGATGCCGTCGTCCACCATGGAGTCGCCGCGCACGCGCAGCAGGTAGTCCGGCACGGGCGAAAACACCCCGCGCCCTACCTCGATCGCCTCGTCAGCCTCGACGCCTGGCCCGATGGGATTGCCCGCCGCGACACGCCCGAAGATCGGAAGCCGCAGCACATCGATCTTCGCCGAGGGCGGTAACCGACTGAGACGGATGCTGCGCGCCGCCCTTGGCACCCGCGTGATTTCCCCTGCCTCTTCCAACGCGCGTAAGTGGTATGCCGCCGTCGCGTTCTGCGCGAACCCGAACGCCGCACAGATCTCCAGCTGCGTCGGCGGAAAGCCGTCGAGGCGCAAGCGGTCTTCAATGAAGATCAGGATGGCGCGCTGTTGTGCAGTGAGGCTCATGATGACTAATAATAATCACAACACGGGGACTATGCACAAGTCACTGTGGGGCCAGCGAATTCCCCGGCTTAACTGCGTCGCTGCAGAGATTCGACACCACATGTCGCACGGAATGAGAAGTCGACGCGCCACAAGGCCCTTCTTTAGGAGACCCCTGATGTCCGAATTGGCCACCCGCGCCGCCCAGCGTGCCGACCTCAACGTCCGTCCGGCGGACGCATTGGCCGAGCGTCTCGCAACGAAATACCGCGGCCGCGTCACTGGATTTTTCATCCTGCCGGCCACGCTGGCAGATGAGCGTAAACGCATACTCGCTGCTTGAGGAAATTCCCAAAAATTAGCACATAACTTTTGGCACGTCTTTGTTGCTTTTGCTTACAATCGCGAGCACGCCTTCCGACACCCAAGCACCACCTCTGAGGTCTGCTATTTCATTCAATCTGGATCCAGCAAATCCTCAATTGCCCGAGCACCTAGCCGCCATCGCAGCTGTTGAGATCTGGCTTCGAGAGCTGGCACCGCCGCATCGACCGCTTCCAGACATCATCGAATTAGATCGAGACCTATTCGCCAACCTCTCTGACGGCGGCTATGCCTTGATTCGGCTAAAGTGACTATTATTGAGTAATGATTATGGGTGGCGTAGGAATTCGTGCGCCGACCTTTTTCGGCTTTCGGACACCTAGGCCGCCCCCACGCTAACAGATCAAAACCTGTACGGTTCAATGATAGACCCTTACTCTTTCGAATTGACCAGCACCCTACTTTCCCTGGCCGCGACATATCTCACTGGAAAGGAAAGCAGAGGGGAAGCGCTGGATGCCGCCACGTTCCGAGACTGGCTTGAGCATGAAGCCTTCCCATTGCTGCTTAAGCAGGCAGATCAAACGCTAGCTTCTGTAATTTCAATGAAGGCAGATCAGCACGAGCAGCTGCAAGAACTGTTGAACAAGGTTCATTTGATCTATGCGGCTGTAGTGACTCCGCATCCCTCAGTGACAATTGCCAAACTACAGAACTTAGACCGAGCGCTGATGTTGTACATGTTTGATCGCGCGAGCGACGAAGGGCCGTTCCAACACTTCGAATCAGGCGATCTTGAGTCAGCTTTAGGTGCCTCCAGCGCAAAAATCATTAGTAGCGTGCGGTGGCTAGAAGAGAATGGATGGATAGTGGTCGCGGAATTTTCGGGCGGCTGGAGCTGCTCGCCGACTGCGGCCGGCCTCGATTTCACGTGGACCGCAACCGATCCTTCAGCCCCCGAAGCGATTGAGCGACTCCGACGCGCACTGCCGGACAGAACCGCTAGCGAACGACTTGAAACTTTGGCGAATGCCGCTGAAATACCAATCGGCCTGGCATACAGCAAAGTCAAAATTTGGGCCGACCAAGGGCTTCTGATTTTCGAAGACAGCGTTTGGCCTCCAAGCGAAGGACTGGTGCACGGTGTTCAAGAATCCTTGCGTCGGGGATGGCCCGATGCTCCCTCGCACTCACATTGAGCGCCACTGTGTTGCTGCCCGTTGAAAATTGACCAGAAAACGAGGGTTCTGCTCGCTGAAAATTGACCAGGGTGTTCTGACCTAACCTGCCGACCTTTTGGACCGGCAGGGAGACGAGGTGCACACCATGGCAACG
>Ga0066256_1001099_pt1 | contig 41588 bp, 46 predicted proteins | sample ThiBio_1000_biof_FD_87107 | JGI IMG/M metagenome (GOLD analysis project Ga0066256, IMG submission 87107) | Wastewater bioreactor microbial communities from Cape Town, South Africa - Thiocy_expt_1000_biof (version 2) | ecosystem: Engineered > Bioreactor > Thiocyanate-remediating >... | reverse complement strand
CGGTCGCGTCGCAGTCCAGCGACGAGTTGATGCTCCATACCGAGAAGCTGTCGGCCGCGGCGACCAGCAGCCCCACGATCGTCACGCCAGCGCCCGCGACTACAACAAGGGTCAGCAGGCTCTTGATCGTCTCCCGGCCGGGCTCGGCGCGCTGTTCCCACGCCATCCGGGCACCGCCGATGATCACTGACAGCACGGCCAGCGCACCCATGTACCACCAGAGGCCCGCCTGCAGGAACGCGACTGCGCCTCCTGCGCCGCTCGGCCCCGCAGCGATGATCGTCGAGACGAGCGAACTCGCCCCGCTGATCAGGACCACCGCGCCCAAGATGATGCCGGCGCGGCCGACCGCCGCGATGCCCTCTCCTGACCGCAGCCGCGCGGCCACGATCATTCCTAGGATGATCATGGCGACAGCGCAGATGGCCAACGACACCCAGGTGACGTAGCCGAGCACCGTCGTGATGCCCTCCGAGTTCGGAGCCGACGAGCCCGCGGTGATCGACGTGGTGCCGCCCGAGCCGGTGAGGTTCGGGGTGCCGATGTTCACCCACACCGTTCCGAGCGAGGCCACAGCTTTGCCGAAAGCCTCCTGGACCGCCTTCGCCATGTTGTCGATCGCATTACCGATCGCGCTTGACGCGAGGTCTCCAACACAGGCCGCCGGATCGCCAAGTGAGCACGCCATCACTGCCCCCAGGCGGTGTATCCGGCCAGGTTCGGGACACCAGCGAAGTCGAACGGCGTGTCGTTGGCGGTGTTCAGCTTCCAGTCGCCGTCGCTCCACACGAGGTTGTAGACCGCTGAGAAGGTGACGTTCGTCCCGTTCGACGAACCGTTACCGCCGATGTCCACCTGGGCTGTCTTGCCGTCGTACGAGAGCAGGCGGAAGCCGGCAATCGATAGACGTGTGCCGGCCTGCGAGTTCCCGCTGCCCTCCTGCGCCAGGAGCTTGTCTCGATTCGGGCCAGGAGCCGCGAAGTAGCTCTGCCAAGCCTTCGACGCGGCCGGGTCACTGGGCGCGGCCAGGGCGTTTGCGGCAGCGAACAGAGCGCCTGTCGGGGAGTGCTGGAAGCAGTAGCGGAAGCCTGCGGGGTCCGTCTTGCCCGGCCCATAGGTGGAGGATGTCGGATAGGCCGTCGTGCCTTCGAACTTCCATGTAGCGGTCGGCGCCGCGGTGACGCTACCGGACAGCTCCGTTCCACCGAGGCCACAAACGCTCTCGTCGCCCGACACGGGGTCGGGCGACGAGATGATTGTGGGCGATGTACTCGCTGTGGGAGCTGCCTGGGGGCTTCCCTTGCCTACGTTGACGGCCACGAGGATGATGCCGCACACGACGATCAGTGCGACGACGATCGCCGCCGCTATGAAGCCCGGACGTGTGAACGGGCTTGGGCTCTCGCTCTGGTTCTCGTCGCTCACGACTACCTCATCCTCCTGCGATGGTGCCGACCCATGCCGCGCCCGCACCGATCACGATCGCGCCGGCCATCGGCCACAAAATCTTCGGGAGGGCGTCGTGGCCCTCACCACGGCGGAAGCTGACGGCGATCAGGATGCCGCCGACGATGATCGAACCGCCGACCACGGCGTATCCGATCCACTTCAACCACGCCATGATCGTGGTGATGCCGCCCGTGCCGGGTGGCTGCTGGGGGTCCGGGTTCGGCACGTCGACCATCGGGACGTGCGCCAGGAGGTCATTCGCCGCGGTCAGGATGCTGTGCAGCGTGCTCATCGGTGTTCCTTTCGGTAGGTGGTGCCCGTTGCACCGGGTGTGACCAACGCGCTCAGCTCGTCGACGAGTCGACGAACCTCCCGCGGAGCATCCGTGAGAGCCGGCGGCTCCCCCAGACGCCACGATTCGATCCACGGCACGTTCCACGTGCGCGGGACGCCCCCGCTGACGACCTGGGCCAGGTCGCGCAGGGGGCGCGGTATGCGGCCGGGTGCATCAGCAATGAGCACGAGGCCGAGCAGGTCGACATGAGGCACCAGTCCTGCCGCCCACTGGGTGGCGGCGGCCTGAGCGGCCCGGAGGCCGTGAGCGTTGGTGCGCGCTACGAGCACGACTCGAGTAGCGGCGTCGGCCGGCGGTCGTGGCCAGCCGTGATCGGCAGCCGGCCACGCCGGCACGAGCGCGGCAAGCGTGGACTCGCCGGCACCGCCGTGAGCGCCGAGCCACCAGAGGTTCGCCGCAGGCCGATCGTAGGTCGGCAGCTGGTCCACGCGATCAGGTGCACGCACGCCGCGCTGCGGCCCCAACGGGCCTGTTGGCGGCGCAACCGGTGGTGCGCTGATCGCCGGAGATGCCGGCTCAGGGTCAGTGGGTCGGGATATCCATGGATTAATGCCGTCGCTCACCGTTCCCCCCTCGATAATTGTGTTCGACGTCGCTAACGCGACAAGAATACTCGATCGTTCTACTGGGAGCAACAGCATGCTACAGGGATACACGCGTATAAACAGCGTGCAACAGAGCCGTTTTTCATCTACACTGTCGGCATGCGCTTGCGGCTTCCGGTGTTCCCCGTGACGTCAGGGCTTGATGCGCTGTTCAAGGGGCGCAAGGAGACACTGACCGTCCCGGAGGTTGCGGAAATGCTGGGCCTCACGAAGCCCGGCGTCTACAAGTGGCTCAAAGACGGAGTGATCCCCGGCTACAAGCTCGGAGCTACATGGTTCATCCTGCGGGATGAACTGAAAGAAGCTCTAGAGCAGGGGGCGAACTCACGGCGAGCACAGCCGCCAGCGCGGGGTGAGGAGCACGAGGAGGGGTAATGGGGGGAAAGCGCACGTTCGGTCTAGCCGGCGTCGTCCTGGTCACGGTTGCGCTGGCCGGATGCGCCGGTAACAGCGAACAGCGACCGACCGCGAGCCCTTCGCCCACGCCCTCCGGTGTGTCCATCCCGGACCTGAGCACCTTCACGCCGGCCCCGAACGGTACCGAGCTCGACGACGAGTCCGGTGGCGGAACGGTCAACGCGAAGCCGGCACCCGCCTGGGATGCGACGCAGCGCAGCAACGCCATCGCCGCGGCCGAGAAGGCGCTCACGGCGTTCGCGCGCCCGGACCTCAGCTCCACCGATTGGTGGGCGGCCCTCTCGCCGCTCCTGACCCCGCAGGCGCAGCAGGACTACCAGTCCGTCGACCCCGCGAACATCCCGGCGCACAAGCTCGCCGGTAGCGGGACCATCGTCGATGAGAGCAGCACCTACGCCGTGTCGGTGGAGGTTCCCACCGACGCCGGCACCTACACGATCATCCTCACGCGACGCGATGGCGCGTCGCCCTGGCTCGCCAGCCGATTCACGCCTCCTGCGGGGACACACTGACGATGGATCGCAAGTCTGGGGGGCTCGTAGCGATCATTGCCGTACCCGTGCTCATCCTCGCAACGGTGTTCGGCATGATGCTGCTCACGTCGTCGGCGTCCGCGAGCTGCAACCCCACCGGCAGCAGCGCCGCTGGGGTCACTATCGATCCCAAGACCGTGCCCGACACCACGATCAGCGGATACGGGCACGACCAGCTCGTGAACGCCGCCTATGTGATCCAGGCCGGGAAGGATCTCAACCTCAGCTCGCGGGACCAGACCATCGGCGTGATGACGGCGATGGGCGAATCCGGTCTGCGCGTGCTCAACTACGGCGACGCCGTAGGCCCTGACAGCCGCGGCCTGTTCCAGCAGCGCGCGAACGGGGCATGGGGGTCGCTCAGCGACCGCATGGACCCCTACATCAGCGCAACGAACTTCTTCAAGAAGCTGGCCACGATCACCGACCGCGACTCCCTTGCGCCGACGATCGCCGCGCACAAGGTCCAGGTGAACGCGGACCCGTACTACTACGCCAAGTACTGGGACGCCGCCGTGGCCGTCGTCGAAGGGCTCACCGGAGCCAAGCTCGGCCTGAGCACCGGCACCGGCAACCAGGTGTGCTCTGGCGTCGGCACCGGCACCGGTACCGTTAGCGCCCAAGGGTGGGCGCTTCCGGCCGCAGGACCGATCAGCGATCCCTTCGGGATGCGCGTGAACCCGATCAGCGGCGTGTACAAGCTCCACGCCGGCGTCGATATCGCCGGCGGCTGTGACTCCCCCATCTACGCCGCCCAGACCGGCACCGTCGTCGCCAGCGGCTTCGGCGTCGGCTACGGCTCCAACGGCACGATCGTCATCGACCACGGCGGCGGCGTGCAGACGGTCTACCTGCACATGTACGCCTCCGGAATCCTCGTCCAGGACGGCCAGAAGGTCACCGCAGGCCAGCAGATCGCCCGTATCGGCTCCTCCGGTGACTCCACCGGCTGTCACCTCCACTTCCAAGTGATGATCAACGGCTCCCCCACCGATCCCGTGGCCTTTATGAAGACCGTGGGAATCACCATCGGCGGATGAGCGGAAGGAGAAACACCCACATGAGCACGACAACAGAAGCGACCGCGTGGCCCCGCGCCACCGCGACCCTCAACGAGGACGGCACCGCCCAGGTATCCATCGGCGGCACCGTCACGGAGGTTGCGGCCGGCGACGTCGACGAGGCGCGCGCCCAGGTCGTCGCGATCGTCGCGGCCCGCGCTGAACAGCTCGGCCGACCGCTGCACGTCCTCACCCGCGACCCCGCCGGGGAATGGCCGCTGATCATCCACCCGGACCAGACCGTGACCGAGGACGACACCCGGGAAGCACGGCCGCAGGCCCCCGAGCCCGCGGCCGCCGAAGCGGCCCCCGCCGAGCCGGCGGCCACCGAGCCCGAGGCGGCCCCGTCGTCTCAGGCCGGTCCCGGCTCATGGGTCACCGCGGCCGCCCCCGCGGCGCCGAGTGCGGACCTTCCGACACGACGAGCCATGCGCCAGTCGTTCCTTGTCAGGGAGCAGATCGAGGAGCCGGCCACCACCGGGTGGCGCGGCCTCGCAACGCGCGCCGGTATCCGCATGAGCCCCAGCGAGGAGGAGCGCGCAGAGCGCGCCGACGTGCTCGCCGTCTCCCAGCACTGGCCCGGCCCGCGCACGATCGCGATCGTGAACGGCAAGGGCGGCGCTGGCAAGACCCCCAGCACTGTCCTCCTCTCGGGCGTGTTCGCCCGCTACGGCGGCGCGGGCGTGCTCGCCTGGGACAACAACCAGACCCGAGGCACGCTCGGCTGGCGGACCGAACAGGGGCCGCACGAGTCGACCCTGCTCGAGTTGTTGCCCCAGGTCGATCGGCTCCTGAGCACCAGCGCCCAGTCCGCGGACCTGGCCCACTACGTGCACCACCAAACCCGCGACCGCTTCGACGTCCTCCGCTCCAAGCCGATGGCGCTCGCCCAGGAGCAGCGCATCGAACCCGAGGACGTCGACGCCATCCATGCCGTCGCCAGCAAGTACTACCGGCTGATCTTCATCGACTCCGGCAACGATGAGTCCGATCCGATGTGGCGGCGGATGATCGACCACGCCGACCAGCTCGTGGTGGCCACCACCACCCGAGACGACCACGCCGAGGCCGGCGCGCTTCTCCTGGAAGCGCTGGCCGACCGCGACGAGCGATCGGCTCACCTGGCCGACAACGCCGTGGTGATCGTCACCCAGGCCGACCCCAAGGCCACCCCGGCCGACATGCAGCGCGTCGCCGCCGGCTACCGCGAAATCACTCGCGAAGCCGTCACGATTCCCTTCGACCAGGCAATGGTCGACGGCGTGCTGCACTACGGCGCTCTCCGACCCACCACGCAACGGAAGTGGCTGGCGGCCGCGGCCGCCGTCGCCCGCGGACTATGAGCGCCACACAGGCCCTCCGCGCATCAGAAGCCGTCGCGGACTGGCCCAAAGTCGTCGCCAGCATCTACGGTGCCAGCGACCAACTCAGAGACGGCCGGCCGACCTTCATCGGCAGCATCACGATCAACGGCACTGAGCGGCCCTGCGAGGCCGCGAGCGTCGAGGAGCTGCGCACCGGCATGATCGCCCGATGCGTGGCGATCGCCATCCGCCTGCACCGGCCGGTGCGCCTCACTGTCAAGGACAGCAGCCAGACGTGGACGCTCGGCGTTCGCCCCGAAGGCGTCGTGCAGCTCCTCGATGCCTCCGGCACGATCCCGCCCGCGGACGGGCTCACCGTCCATGAGGGACGATGCCGCGTCTGCCGGCGACTCCAACCGGTCACCGAAGCGGTGTGCGTCCAGTGCAAGACGCCGGAGCCTCACCGCGTCGAAGCCGACCCGATCGACGTCAAGGCCGTCGTACCTGACGCCGCGACCACCGTCGAGGAGCTGCCCGTCGTGCGCGCCGTGGTGGTCCCCGTCGAGGAGCTGGACCACACGGTGATGGCCAAGCCCACTCCCCCGCCCGTGACACGGCCGCGGTTGCGCCTGAGCTTCACCACCCAGGAGCCCGTGGACACCAGCGAGAGCGTCGTGCTCGGCCGCCATCCCGTAGCCGTGGGCGATCGCAAGCCGATCACGGTCGAGAGCCCCGAGCGAATGCTCTCACGCACACACGCCCTCGTCGACGTCGACGACGAGGGCCGAATCGTCGTCACCGACTACCACAGCGGCAACGGCATCGAGACGCAGACCGACCCGCCCCGCCGGTTCGAGGCCGGCGTGCCCTACACGATCGAGCCCGGCACCAGCCTGCGCATGGGCGACGTCGTATGCACGATCGAAAGGGTAGAACGGTGATTACGACACGCCGCCCACCTACGCCCGAGAATGCATACGTTAATCCAGGCTGGCGGCATGAGCGCAATCAGGACACGCGCGCGTCGCGCGGAAGGATCGCCCACCGTGCTCCTGCAGGGCCGCGTCGCACCGCACGCGCGAGCCGCTGTGCAGGAAGCCGCCGCCCGCAGCGGCGTCTCGATCGCCTACTACTTGGAGGCGCTCATTACCCAGATCGAAGACACGGAAGGCGCGCTCCCCACGATCGCGTCTCCGCGCCCCCAGCGTGAGGAGCTGCCTATACCGGCCGCTTAACGAGCGAGCCCCCGCCTCTACGAGACGGGGGCCGAAGCTAAGTGCCTGATCTGGAACTGTTTGGCGACGGGAACAGATCGGGCTCATTCCAAGAATCCGGCTGACGAGGCCGGGGCCTTGTCGTACCTGCAACACTTGAAAGTTGGTGCAATCATAACGCTGTCGGCGGATTATGCATACAGCGACGCTCAGGGCGCGTCGTGGCTGCTCACGCGCACCATTAGCCCCCGCCCGAGCGTGCGCGTCGCTGTGGCAGACGCCTACGGCGACGTTCAGAACCGCTACCCGGCCCACCGCCGCGTCGACGGCAAAGAGCCCGCACGCCCGTGGGCCATGTACCTGGCCGACGCCAGCGGACGCTTCCGCTTCCTCGGCTTCGACCTGGACGCCAAGACGCCGGATGCCGCGGCCGCGGCAGCTCGTGACGCCGAAGTGATCGCCGGCCTCCTCACGGACGCCGGCATTCAACACGTCGTCTGCGAGTCCGGCCCCTCACACGGCCGCCACGTCTGGGCCGCTCTCTCCGAGAGAGTCGACGCCGACACGATCGCCACCCTCGCGCACTTCCTGCGGAACGAGTGCCCCACACTCGACATCGTTCCCCTGACCAACCCACAGACCGGCTGCCTGCGGCCACCAGGTGCCCCGCACCGCCACGGCGGCCGCTCGACGGTGTTGCGCGGCGACCTCGGCACGCTCACCGCTCCCACCACCACGGCGGCGCAGGTGCGTGGCCTCGTCGAGGCCCTGGCCAAGCTCAGCAACGGCGCTGAGCCTGCCGGACGCATCGACCCCAAGCGCCCGATCCCCGTCGACGAACACGGCCGGCTCTACCTGCCCGGCCCGCGCCGCGAGCTCACAGCAGGCAGCGCCGCTGCACTTCGCGAGGACGCCGCCTCCGGCGACGCCTCCGCTGTCCTCTGGCGCATCCTCGTCGGCGCCGCGGCCGCCAGGTGGCGTCACGCCGACGTCGCTGCGCTCGTCGACGAAGCCCCCGGCCTAGAGCACGTCCGCACCGAGCGCGACCGCCTACAGCGACGCCCACGTGGCCGCGGAGGCGCTGCACACGTGCTGCGGCGGCAGTGGGACAAAGCCGTCCGATTCGTCGCCACCACCGACCGCCAGGTCGGAGACGACCCCACCTTCGACGCCCGCGCCGACGCGATCGCCGCCCACGTCCGCCACATCCAGGCACGAGCGGATGCGGCCGCCGGCCGCTGGGCCCACCGTGGCGGCCCAGCCGACCGCCGCGTGCTCGACGTCCTGTGCATGCTCGCCCTGAAAGCCCTCAGCGCCTCTCTGGAGGCCGATACCCGCCGGCTCGCCCTGTTGGCCGGGATCGGCCGGGAGACGGCCAGAACGGCCCTCCTACGGCTTGCCGCAGATGGATGGATCGAGCAGGCCCGCGCGGCCGATGGCCCCCACGCCGCGCACTGGACCATCGACCCCCAGTCGGTTATCCCCAGCCCTGCATCTACAAGTCGGTCACAAGCGGACCCGCGCCCCGCAGGGGCAGGGTCCGCTGAGCGATTCATCCTCCTCACTGCCCTTACGGAGAGAACCGCGGATGCCGCACACGACCTCTTCACGCTGGGACCGGGCATCGGCTTCCACGCTGGAAACATCTACGCCCGCACCACGAGTGAGCCTCAGCCTGTCGACGCCATCGCCCACTCCGCTGGATGCACCGTCGACCAGGTGCGCCCGACCCTCGACCGGCTCACCCGTGCCGGCGTCCTCGTGCACAACCGTGACGGGTGGCGACGCCGATCGGTGGATTACCGTCGAGCCGCCGCTATTCAGGTCGACGTCGACGGTCGACTGCAGGAGCGCGCCGCCCGCTACGCGGTCGAGCGCGAGCTATGGGCGTGGTGGCAAGCCGAGGAGACATGGATGCGCGCCCCGCGACGCACCAGCCCCAACCGCCGACCCGGCCGCGGGCAGCTCGCCCTCTACCCCGACGACGGCACCCACGCGTACGGCCCCCATCCGCGCCGGCCTGACGGCCGCCTCGACTGGCGCGCAGCTCGACGCGAGGTCGAGCACGAACGCAACGGCGTCGCCCGGCGTCCCTGGAACTCGATCGACCGCGCTAGCAGCGCCGACGCGCGCGACTCGCTCGACCTCCAAACGGCCTGACGCCCCGGATAACCTCGACATATGGACGAGTCGGAACCGTACGACGAGATCCTCGACATCTTTATGCGCGCCAATGGGTGGCAATCCCGGAGGAAGGCGATCGAGGACGGCGACACCGACGCCGACTTCTTCTTCGATGAGTGGACCCGAGGCGACCACCGGACGCGTTTCAGCATCCAAGCCATCGGCGGCGGACAGTTCGAGCTGCGGACCCCGCACTGGCGCAATGGCACTGGCAGCATCGCGCACGACAAGTGGGAGCGCATGACACTCCCCGATCGCGCTTCGGTGATGCGGTACGTGACGACCGGCCGCCCTTAACCGACCGGTCGAGCAGAACATCAGTGGACGGCCGCACGCGGCCGGCTGCTTCTCGCGCCTGCGGCGCTCGTTTTCTTGCCGTGAAGCCTGCGGCATTCTACGGGCCTCGTCGTCCGCGCAAGCGGCTTCGCCGCCGGCTCCTCCGAGACTTTTCGGCCGCGTCGCTCCGCTCCTTATTTCGGCCGAAAACTCTCTCCCCCACCGCCCTCCGGGTTGCACTCCCTCCTCTGCCCTGAATGGCACTACGTGCCTTCACGGCAAGAAAACGTGAGGGGGGTCTGAGTGGCCCTAATAGTACTAATACCGTCACCGGAGGTAGCGAGATGGCCCGCAAGATCACCAGCACCAAGAGCCCCGAGGAGCGTCGCGCCGAGGCCGAGGAGCTGCAAGCGACGATCGCGGAACAGGTCGAGGCGCTGCGCGAGTCCGAGGCATGGGCGCGGTTCCTCAACTTCGCCCAGTCGTTCCACCGCTACAGCCTGGGAAACCTCCTCCTGATCTTCGCCCAGCGTCCCGAGGCGACCCACGTCGCCGGATACCGGACCTGGCAGAAGCTCAACCGCCAGGTGCGCAAGGGCGAGCGCGGCATCCGCATCTTCGGCGGCCGCGAGATTCGCGAGACTGTCGAGAACGAGCGAACCGGCGAGGAAGAAGAACAGCGCCGCGTCCGGTTCTTCCCCGTCTCCGTGTTCGACATGGGACAGACCGACCTCATCGACGAAGAAGCTGGCGACCCCGCCGACATTGCGCGCCCCCTCACCGGAGACGACGCACGCGGCATCTTCGCCGCCACCGCCGACTACCTCACCGGCACCGGCTGGACAGTCGAGCGCGAGCCCATCGCGGGAACCGCCAACGGCTACACCGACCCCGAGGCCCGACGCATCGTCATCGACGCGAACCTCGCCGCCGCCCAGGCAGCCAAGACCGCCCTGCACGAGGCAGCACACGCGATCCTGCACGCGGAGGAAGATCACGCCGAGTACATCGAGCACCGCGGCGTGAAGGAAACCGAGGCCGAGAGCGTCGCCTACGTCGTCGCCGGCATTCTCGGACTGGACACCAGCGCCTACAGCGTCGGATACGTCGCCGGGTGGAGCAACTGCGACGCCGACACCATCAAGGCCACCGCGGCGAACGTGCTTCGAGCCGCCCACACCCTCGCGGACGCGCTCACCGAGCCCGCACCCGAGCCCGCCACCGTCTGACCCTAATAGTACTGTTGGAGGTAATCGAAATGACCGGTGAGCCGACCCTGTTCGACCTGGCCGAATTCGAGCGCGAGGCGGTCGCCGCCACCCCCTGGGATGGCGCGCCCCTCACGTACACGACCGACTACTACGAACCCGCCGCCCTCGTCGCCGCGTTCGAGCGCTATTGCGCCGAACACGGGCACTTCGGCTGCATCCCCCGTAGCCACATGTGGCACTCCGCGCACTACGGCGGCGGCCCGACCCTTACCGAGGGTCACGAGCTGCACATGTTCACCGCGGACGCCTGGTGCCGGGAGGCCGACCACGACCACAGCGCCGCTCCACTGCCCGGCGGCGGCCGGTATCAGGCGAACTGCCCCCGCTGCGCCTGGCACGTGATCACCGACAACGAGAACGCCGCCGTTGAGGCGTGGCACGATCACGCGCTCCCCGGCTGGCGCGAGCTGCCGATCCTGCCGCGCAAGCTGGCCCGCTTCGAGAACAAGCAGCGGATCGCGGCCGTCGCCGCGTGGGTCGCTGCCACCTATCCCGCCGCTTGGCAGCGGCCCGGCGCGCCGATCCTCACCGAGCGCGGCGAGCACGGACGCCGCCACGTCCCGGGCCGTTCCCCGCTCGGCGGCTACGACCTCGCCGCCGACTAACCCCAACACCACTATTGGAGGACTCAATGACCACCGAGGCGCACACCACCCCCGCATGCATGTTCTGTCACCAGAGCAGCGTCGTCGAGCTCACCGCAGAAGAAGCCGCCGCACTGCGCGCGGGCGCGCTGATTCAGGACGCTGCACCCACAAGACCAGCCGCGGAACGCGAGCTGATCCGGTCCGGCATCCACCCGCAATGCTGGGCCGACAACTTCGGCCCCGGTATCGACTGAACCCGTCCAGAGCGGTCGGCGTCGGACGGAGCCGGCGCCGACAACGGACGGCCGGACGGAGCCGGCCGACTGTACGGCCTTCGGCCCCTGTCTTTTTGCCGGGAAGCCTGCGGCATTCTACGGTCGGCGGCCTCCGCGCAAGCTCCCTCCGGGAGCCAGCTCCGCCGAGACTTTCCGCACGCGGTCGCAAGCTCCCTTATTTCGCGCGGAAATTCTCTCCCCCGCTGCCCTTTCGGGTTGCACTCCAACCGCTCTCCCTGAACGGCACTACGTGCCTTCCCGGCAAAAAAACATGAGGGAGAGGGAGAGAAGCGATGAGCACACTCATTACCAACACCAGCGACGTCACTCGATTCGCGGCGGTGTTCTCGGCCGGAGACCTGGCGGGCGACGTGGGACCACAACTGAGCTGCGGAGAGGTTGAGGCCCTGGCGGGGATGCTTCGAGCGATCGGAGAGCCCGCCAGCGCGGACATGTGGATCGAGGCGCACGCCGAAGGTGACGACGAGGGCGATGACCACTACCGCGCTCCGGTGGCGGAGTACGTGGTGCCGGTCGACCCGATGGAAGCCTTGCAGTGTGATAGCTGCCAGTGACTTGACCTCCAACGCTGGTAATAGTACTATTAGATGTAGACGGTAGGGCCGCGTAGCGGTCCGGTCACCATCCGCCGGTACGAACCAGCAGAACCCCAAATAGCCCTAACGACCCTAACAGTACTATTACCGTTAGATCACTCCATAGGAGAAGCCATGTCCAAGATCATCGTTACTCGACTCGCAGACCTGCGGATCGGGGACCGCATTCTCAGCCACGGCGGCCGGGTGTACTCCACGCCGCTGCGCGTTACGGACGAGCTGGGGCCGATCGAGTTCGGTTCACCCGTGCGCGGTGTGCGGGTTGAGAGCCCGAACCCCGCCAGCGGCATCGAGTGGGTGCTGTACCCGTCCCAGATGGACGGTCGAGAGATGGAGGTCGAGCGCTACTAGATCATTGCAACTCTATAAACCCCAACAGTACTGTTAGAGTCACCATCATTCTGGGAGGAATCGAAATGAGCTACATCACTCGCACTGGAAACCTGGCCGAGACGCCGACGCTCCGGGAGGGGGAGCACGGCCCGTACACCTACGCCCGCGTCATCGTGAGCGATCGCATCCGACAGTCGGATGGTTCGTACAGCGATGGACCCGCGACCGCCTACGACGTCGCCGTGAGCGGCAACCAGGCGCAGAACCTCGTGGACGCGGCCGAGACGGGCGGAAACATCCGCGTGACCTTCTCCGGCAGCTACCGCATCACCGAGTACAAGGGCGAGCAGGGCAGTCGGCTTCAGCACGAGGTCCGAGCCGACGAAATCGGAGTGAGCCTGCGGGGACAGAGCGTCACCGTGCAGCGCGCGACCGCCGCCGTCGACACCAACGACGAAACCCCGTTCTGAGCCGAGCATGGCCGGGGAGCTGCCCGACAGCTCCCCGGCCATGTCACGCCACGCGCGGACAACGCACCCGCATTGCGTGACGGTAACAGTACTATTAGACCCATTGGAGGTAACCAACGTGACCGCTCGAATCTTCGCCCTCTGCAACCAGAAGGGCGGCGTCGGCAAGTCCACGACCACGTTTCACCTGGCGCGCGCCGCGGTGCGCGCAGGCCGGCGCGTGCTCGCCGTCGACAACGACCCGCAAGGCAACCTGACGACGATCGCCGCGGCCGAGGACGTAGGGGAGGACCAGGCCGGCCTTGCCGACGCGCTCAGCTCGCGCGCACCTGAGACCATCCGCGACGTCATCGTTCCCGGCGTCTGGCCGGGCCTCGACGTCGTGCCAACCAGCGGCGTCACGCTCGGCTACGTGCGCGACGAACTCGTGATCGCAGGAGCAGGCCGAGAGGGCCGCCTGCGCGAGGCCCTGGCCAGCGTCATCGACGACTACGACCTGATCCTCATTGACTGTGCGCCCAGCCTTGACCAGCTCACCATCAACAGCCTGACGGCCGCCGACGCCGTCGTGATCGTCACCGAATCCAAGCTGTTCAGCGCCAACGGACTAGGCCAGCTCCTCGACACGATCGAGAACGTCAGAGCCTACTACAACCCCCGACTGAGCGTCGCGGGCGTCATCGTCAACAGACACGAGGAAAAGACCGTCAGCGGCCGTACATGGCTGGACGAGCTGGAACAGGCCATCACAACCCGAGGGCTGCGCATGCTCTCACCCGTTGTCCCCAAGCGCGTCGTCATTTCCGACGCGGCCGAGGCCGCCCGCGGCCTCGACGAGTGGGGAGGCTCCGAAGCGACAGAACTCGGAGCCATCTACGCCGACCACCTGACTGCGATCGAAGGAGCCGCATCATGAACCGACCAGCACCACGGAAATCCAGCCTCGCCGGATCGAGCCCCATCACGCCGCCCGCGGCCGCGCCGGCCGCCGTCGACGCCACCGGATGGACGCGGGAACAGCACGAGGACGCCGACCAGGTAGAGCAGACCCGCCGGGACCAAGAGGCCGAGCGCGCTGCCGCGAAGCCCGCGCCGCGCGAGCCCAAGTCACGGGCGAAGGTGTCGTTCTACCAAGACCCCGCCGACACCGACCGGGTGCGTGGTGCGATCCTCTACACGATGACCACCGAGGGCAGCCGCAACCTCTCGCAGTTCATCCACAAGGCCGTCATGGCCGAGGTCGAGCGCCTGGAAGCCAAGTACAACAACGGGCAGCCGTTCCCGCCCGTTGGAGCCCGCGAGCTGCCCCAAGGGGCCGCCGCGGCCAACCTGTAGGCCGCCGTCCTCGAGTATCGATCCGAAAGGACTACACGATGAGCACCACACTGCAGGCGGTCGAGGCCGCCGAGCCCAACCCGGTAGCCGACGCGATCGCCGCGCTCACCGCGGCCGCGCGTCAGACGCGTGTGCGCGGCGCCGGCACCGAGCAGGCCACCGTCGAGCCCGTCGACTTCGGAGAAATCGCCACCTACGTCCTCACAGCCGTTGCCGCCAACCTTGGCGGCGTTGAGGAGCTGCTGGCCGGCCGGCCCGGATCATGGGAAGCCGACTACGTGCGCCAGATCGTCCACAGCACCGCGGGCGGTGACGATGCGGAGCTGCTGCGCTACCGCACCGAGCCCGTGCGGCTGCCCTTCGACGCGGAGGATGCGTTCTACGACTTCGGTCTAGGCGACCTCTACGACGACGAGCGCGACGCGGCCGCAGAAGCCACATTCACCGAGGGAATGACCGAGGAGCAGGCCACGGCGGCGCAACAACTCGTAGACGACGTGGAAGCGCTGTTCGCGCGCGACCTGGCCGCGTACGCCGAGGCGTATCTCACGGCAGCTCGTCGCTATCTGACTGAGCGTGGGATCACATGCGACGTCGAGCTGGTCACCACTCCGGTGGGTGAGATCCCAACGTGGGATGCCTTCACCGACCAGGTGCACGAGTACGCGCGCATCCACGCGCCGTTGCCAATGACGGGGGATGCACCCGACTACAGCGAGGGCACGCCGGCCGACGCGCTGCGCCGTACCGGCCTGACCTATACCGAGCGCGCCCGCCAGTCGCGCTGATGGCCGAGCGCATCGACCCGACCAACGGAAAGCCGCTGACGCCGGCAGCGGCCGCGCTGCACGTACTCGAACGTCGTCCGCATCGGACCGCGCTGGCCTACCTGTTCGATCACCCGGACGCTACCCGCCGCGATATCACGGACGGCACCGGTCTTTCGAACCCCGCTGTTTCCACGGCGCTGGCCGACCTCGTGACGCTGCGATACGTAGCTGTCGACGAGGGCACCGGGGAACACGGGCACCCCGATCACTTCACCGCCCATCGGCCCGACTTTGTGTCGGACCTGACTGCACTCCGAGACTTCTACGAGAGAGGCGAGGACGAGAGGAAACGAGCATGACGAACTCACGACTGGCGGACGCCGCCCTTTCCAAGTACCGCAACGAGTTAGCCGAGATTGAGGCCAAGCGGGCGCAGGAAGCGGCGGAGCAAGAAGAACTCCGCTCCGAGTGGTTGGCGCAGGAGACGAGCAAGCTCGCTCCCACTTACACCCGTCTTTTCCTGGCCAAGATGGGGCTGCCGGCCGGCTCCGAGCTGGGCGATGACTTGCTCTGGTATCTGCCCCCAACGGCCACCACGGCAACCACATTCCAGCGACGCCAGGACGGCACTGTGGCCGTCGACGGGGCGGCGTTCGCTCTTGTCCGGCGTGATGCCCTCCTTGCGGATATCGACGCCATCACGATCCGCGCCGTCGTCGACGACCGCTCCGAGGACGAGAACCCGCTTCAAGTGACCCTCGTCGACGAGGAGAACCACGGCAACCCCGAGACCATCGTCAGCATGTTCCAGCTGGGCCGGCTCATCGCAGAGGCCCGCGAACGGCTCGAAGCGCAAGCAACAGCGCGCCGCGCTGAGAGCTAGCGGCGGGGAGGAATGGGCGGCCGGTCCCAACCTTCCTCGATCGCACCACGCCACACCCAGGCGGTGCGCACGATGCCGTTGACCGACGTCCAACGGACCTGCACCGCTCGGTCCGTCCAGGCGATCGCCTCGCACTCGGGCCGGATCACCGTCTCCGGGAAACGCACCCACGCCCGCACCGGCCGCGGCTCCGCCGGCCGATAGACGGGATGGTGCTCGACGTCGAGCTCCGCATCTGTCAAGCTCACCGGCTGCGCGCGGATCAGAATCTCCTCGATGCCTCGACCGAGCCCCATCTCCGGGTACCGGTGGTTCGTTCCCATGAGTCCATTAGACCAGAGATTCGAAAGTATGTTCGAATAGATTCGTGAGAACGATTCGGGTAGGGGAGAGCGACTGGCTCGTGCTCGACGACGCGATACAACCGCGCTTCCTCATCCACCACGGGCCGGCCGTGAACAAGCTCACGGGTGAAACGCTGATGATGTACCGCGTCGACCATTGGGTGCTGAAACGCGCAGAGCGGTGGCCGCTGGGCTACTACGACACCCTCGCGGCGGCGCAGGCAGCCGCTGAAGGAGAGCTGGGCGTGCCGAAGTTCCTTGCGCCGGTCACAGGGCCGGACGGGCAGATCGTGACGCCGGAGGAGCAGCGCCAGCGATGGGCGGCCGGCCTCGATCCCCGGAGTGGGAAGCCGCGCCTACTGCCGTGAAGCTTTCAGCCGGCCTGGCTGCCGCCTGGATGGAAGGTCGAGCCGCCGTCGTTGAGTAGCCGGCTCACGTCCGCGTTGAGCGTCATCACCCGTTCCGGGTCGTCCACGATCGCATCCACCATCAGTTCGAGGTAGGCGTACGCCTCCGGCGGCGCTGTAGAGGTGCCGCTGCGGGCGAAGCTGCGCACGAGCTGGCGTATCTCGTTGAGCTGCCACTGCTGCCGGGCGATCAGCAGCGCGTCCCGCAGGGCGGGGTTCGCTTCTGGTTGTTCGCTCATGCATCGACCCTCTCACACGCCCTCCGGCCGTGGGGAGGCGGCCTGGGACCTGTGGTCAGCGAGGGGGACCGTCGTTGCTGCCACCGAACCAGATGGGCACACGCCGCCAGATACCCATGATGAAGAAGCCGATCCCCGCGAGGACGGCCACGGCGAGACCGGCCCAGTGCACCCACGGGGCGATCAAGTCTCCGGTGAGGCCGAAGACGATGCCGGCGATGAGGGCGAGCCCGAGGATGCCGCCGAACCGGCCGAGAGCTTGGCCGCCCATGAAGGCGGCAATCAGGAGGATGACAAGCGCCCAGAGCACAGCGAGGCCGAGCCCTAGCGGAGGCAGGTCGTTGTTGTTGATGATGACGCCGACGAGCGCGATGACGCCGCCGATCGCGAAGCCGATGAGCATCGCGTAGATCAGCCCGCGCGTCCATCGTTGGATGGTGCGCTCGCTCAGCCGGTACCCCTGCGGCCGGCGCTTACCGGGCTTGTTCGAGGCCGGCCCCCGAGCTGCCGGGTTCCCGCGTTGGTGAGCTTTTCTCTGAGCCATCGCCGTCACTCTAGCTGTCGGGAATTGCTGTGTGACTTTCTGTGTTCAGTGGCGGCAAATCTTGCACACTACATGTCGGGGCGAGGTAAGAAACCCCTTGACGATGCTGTTCGTCACCGTGTGGCCACTTTCGATCTCGTCACCGCGACCCACCCATGCTGGCGGCGTCACAGTCACTATCGTCGATGATGGTCCCGGTATCTGCCTATCTGCCTATCTGCCCTGAGGACAAGCGATGCGTGTTCGAGCGCTCCACCTGCCTGGACGAAGCCCGCATCCGCGGCGAGAGAGGAGCCGGCCTCGGCCTGGCCATCATCCACGAAGCCGTTGCCATCCGCGGCAGCACCAGGTTCTGCGCGAACCGGCTCAATAGGTTCTCGCGGGTCGCTCGGGGAGCATAGGGGTGCTCCCCGAGCGATTGGTCATGCCCGCGGGTGTCGGCGGCGGCGTGCGGCGATCAGGAACGCAGCGCCGGCGGCGAGGAGAGCCAGGCCGGAGGAGATGATTCCCCAGCCGATGTCCGAGCCGGTCGTGGCGAGTGATCCGCCAGTCGCCACGGTCGGACCGGCCGGAACGACGGGCGGGACGGGCGTGAGGATGAAGCCGAAGTCCAGTGTCGGGTCCCGGTCGCCGTTGTCGTGCAGCTCCCCGGGCAGGGTCGTGGCGGTCCAGGTGGAGGAGTCGCCGGCCCGGTCCCCGACACCCGCCTGGGTGGGCACGTAGGGTGCGAGGGCTTTCGCAGAGGCCGTGCGATCGATATGGACCGTGTAGGTCTGGTTCCCGGTCAGGGCCGGCAGGTTATCGAATGTGTACATGCCGTTCGCGTCCGTCGTGGTAGGTCCCACGGGGTTGCCGTTGACATCGGTCACTGGGTTGCCGTCAGGGCCGGTGATGGTGAGTACGACCCCGGGGATACCGGGCTCGCCGGCATCTTGACGGCCGTTCCCGTTCTTGTCGAACCAGACGTAGTCGCCGACGGAGACCGACGCGACTTGCTCAATGGTCGCCGTGGCCGAGCCGATCTTGTTGACAATCGGACCGGTGAGGGAGGCCACGCGGACCGCGAAATATGTCGAGAGTGTGTCCCCGTTCGGGTCGTTCAGGACGGTGCCGGATTGCTGCTGGATCGTCACCGTTCGGGCGGTGTCGTCGTAGACGGCTTCAAGGTTGCCGCCGATGTCGGTGGGACCCGATGACGGGTGGGCTGCACTGGTGTCGTTGGCTTGGACGAATCCGAGGAAGGTGACCCCTGTGGGCAGGTTATCCACGACGTTGCTGATCGGGATGGCGTTGTAGCCGCCGTGCGGGATGAAGTCGACACGGTAAATGTAGGTCGCCGCACCGTTCGTGGTCGCCTGCAGCGTGCCCGTGTAGGCGCCGGTCGAGGGGTCATACAGGGCCTTGTTGACCTCGGCTTCGCTGCCATACGACGTCGTCGTGCTGGTCATCGTGGACACGTACGGCGGCTGGCCGGTGGAGCCAGTGAGGGAAGCACTGTTCGTGATGGTCTTGGTCACCTTGCCGTCAAAGGGCAGCGTGGTGAGGGTGAGGTTCAGCTGGAAGGCCTTGTCGACGCCCTGAGCGGTGACGATTGCCTTTCCGGCGGTACTCAGGACGATGACGAGATTCCCGCTGGCGTCCGTGCTCAGCGTGAAGTCTGCGGCAGTCATCGCCTGGCCGTTGTAAGTGCCGGTCGGGTTCAAGGTGGCGGTGTCGATGGTGCCGAAGATGGCCTGGTCGAGGAAGTCGGTGATCGTGCTGGTCGTGAGATCGATGCCCTTGCCCGCACCGACCTTGAATACGTAGGGGATCTGCGCGGACTGCCCCGGGTTGACGGAGGTCGGAGCTCCGGTCGCCGTCTTGCTGAAGGTAGCCGCGTCGGTGTAGCCGCCTCCGGGGTTCGCCGGCAGCTGTGTCACCGTGATCGTCTTGTTCGCGGTCGCCGGGCCGGTGCCTCCGTACGTCATGCTCGCCTGGTTGGGGAACTGGTATGGGGTACCGCCCTGGGCCCCGGCGGTACCGCCAGAGGTCAGGCCGGCAACGCTGTTCACGAGTGCTTTCGCGTTCAGGGTGACGTTCATGCTCTTGGTGTTACCGAGGTTGACCAGCAGCGTCTGCCCGCTCACACACCACTGGCCGACGTAACCGTCGCCCGCGAAGGTGGCTGCGGCCGGGCAGTCCGCCGCTTTCGTCAGCGTGGTACCGGTGATGAACTGCGGGTCGGTGCTGTTCCAGCTGAGACCGGCCGGCAGCGGGTCGCTCAGGACGACGTTCACCGGCAGTGCCGCGTCCGTGGTGGCGACCTTAGCCGTCAGAGTGTAGATGATCCCCTGCGGCGGGGTGAGGTTCCCGCTCGCGTCGGTGAGCACGTTGCGTGAATCCCAGCTTGAGGCCTTGGTGAGGGTGTGGGTGCACAGTCCCGTGCACGGGGCGCTCGGGACGGTGCCGCGCACGTTCACGGTCGCCTGGTCGGTGTGGCCGTTGAAGTTCGCCGTGTTCTGCAGTGCCACGGTGTAGCTTGTCCCACCGGGCTTGCCCTGTAGTTGCGCCTGCAGGGCGCTCGCGAGCCCGCTCGGGTCGGTCACGTGCACGGTGTAGGTGATGGTGAGGATCGAGGGGCCGGGGACACTCGTCGTGCTGGTGAACGAGTTTCCCGTGACCGTCGCCGGGTATGGTGTCGGGGCGGACGTGGTCTTGTTCAGCCCGTTCGCATCCCAGGTGGTCAGCGTCGAAGTGAAGGAGCCGGCGTCGTACCCGAGATAGCTGGGCAGCTGGTCGGAGATCGGGAAGCTGTTCTGCGCCTGGGTCGAGTTGAGGGTCAGCGTGTAGCTGATCGCCTGGCCGGCGATCGTCGGGTCAATCGTCACCGTGCCGTCGGCGGCCACGTGAACGTAGCTGTTGAGGTTGGTGGGACTGACGGACTTGCCGTCGGACGGTGTCGTCGGGGGCGGGGTGTCGCCGGTGCGTTTGATCGTGACCGGGATCGAGGGGCCGCTACCGTCGATCTTCCAGGCGATGCTGCTGGGTCCGCTCTGGGCCGGGTTGTTCACCGTCAGGCCGATATCGAACACGCCCTGGTTGACGTCGGCGGGCAGTGGGTTCTTGAAGGTGATCGAGACTACGCTGCCGTTCTGGCTGACTGAGGCGATCGAGGTGTTCGCGGCCGGCAGGTTGGCCACGTTGACGTTGGTGCCGACATCGAAGGTGACCGTGGAGCCGGGGACCACCTTGGTGTTGTCGTACTGCACCTTCAGGTCGAGGGATGCCCCTGCGGTGAGCACCGTCCCTGGCTGCAGGGCGCTGCCGTTGTACAGCATGGTCGAGGTGATCCCCGGCGCGTCCGCGTTGGCCGCCTGGGCCATGCCGAACAGTGACGCCAACGCCAGCACGGAGGCCACCATGGCCACGAGAACCCGGTGCATACGAGCAGTGGTCGTGGTGCGGTGACGCATGCTGGAAAACCCCCTGAAGGCTACAAAAAGTAGGCGGAACCCTGCCGCCCCCGGCGAGAACGACGGTGAAGTCCCGTAGCGAAGGACGCACAGCGCCCCGCACCAGTCTGTAATTATAGCGATAACGACCAAACGGCTATATGCCGACCATGATTCAGCTGATAGGTGCGCATCAGTGCGCACCTCAGACGGGGTGCCCGGCTGGCGGGCAGCCTGCTGTGCGATCACCGGCGCGATATTCATCATCGCGTTTCCCAAGCGGTCGACGCATGAGCTTGACGTCTCGTAAACCTATAGCTGAATGAGACACCAGTTCTCTGTCGCGTGCGTGGGGCGCCGGTCGCGTCTGTGACTTTCTGTGTTCAGTGGCGGCAAATCTTGCACACTACATGTCGGGGCGAGGTAAGAAACCCCTTGACGATGCTGTTCGTCACCGTGTGGCCACTTTCGATCTCGTCACCGCGACCCACCCATGCTGGCGGCGTCACAGTCACTATCGTCGATGATGGTCCCGGTATCTGCCTATCTGCCTATCTGCCCTGAGGACAAGCGATGCGTGTTCGAGCGCTCCACCTGCCTGGACGAAGCCCGCATCCGCGGCGAGAGAGGAGCCGGCCTCGGCCTGGCCATCATCCACGAAGCCGTTGCCATCCGCGGCAGCACCAGGTTCTGCGCGAACCGGCTCAATAGGTTCTCGCGGGTCGCTCGGGGAGCATAGGGGTGCTCCCCGAGCGATTGGTCATGCCCGCGGGTGTCGGCGGCGGCGTGCGGCGATCAGGAACGCAGCGCCGGCGGCGAGGAGAGCCAGGCCGGAGGAGATGATTCCCCAGCCGATGTCCGAGCCGGTCGTGGCGAGTGATCCGCCAGTCGCCACGGTCGGACCGGCCGGAACGACGGGCGGGACGGGCGTGAGGATGAAGCCGAAGTCCAGTGTCGGGTCCCGGTCGCCGTTGTCGTGCAGCTCCCCGGGCAGGGTCGTGGCGGTCCAGGTGGAGGAGTCGCCGGCCCGGTCCCCGACACCCGCCTGGGTGGGCACGTAGGGTGCGAGGGCTTTCGCAGAGGCCGTGCGATCGATATGGACCGTGTAGGTCTGGTTCCCGGTCAGGGCCGGCAGGTTATCGAATGTGTACATGCCGTTCGCGTCCGTCGTGGTAGGTCCCACGGGGTTGCCGTTGACATCGGTCACTGGGTTGCCGTCAGGGCCGGTGATGGTGAGTACGACCCCGGGGATACCGGGCTCGCCGGCATCTTGACGGCCGTTCCCGTTCTTGTCGAACCAGACGTAGTCGCCGACGGAGACCGACGCGACTTGCTCAATGGTCGCCGTGGCCGAGCCGATCTTGTTGACAATCGGACCGGTGAGGGAGGCCACGCGGACCGCGAAATATGTCGAGAGTGTGTCCCCGTTCGGGTCGTTCAGGACGGTGCCGGATTGCTGCTGGATCGTCACCGTTCGGGCGGTGTCGTCGTAGACGGCTTCAAGGTTGCCGCCGATGTCGGTGGGACCCGATGACGGGTGGGCTGCACTGGTGTCGTTGGCTTGGACGAATCCGAGGAAGGTGACCCCTGTGGGCAGGTTATCCACGACGTTGCTGATCGGGATGGCGTTGTAGCCGCCGTGCGGGATGAAGTCGACACGGTAAATGTAGGTCGCCGCACCGTTCGTGGTCGCCTGCAGCGTGCCCGTGTAGGCGCCGGTCGAGGGGTCATACAGGGCCTTGTTGACCTCGGCTTCGCTGCCATACGACGTCGTCGTGCTGGTCATCGTGGACACGTACGGCGGCTGGCCGGTGGAGCCAGTGAGGGAAGCACTGTTCGTGATGGTCTTGGTCACCTTGCCGTCAAAGGGCAGCGTGGTGAGGGTGAGGTTCAGCTGGAAGGCCTTGTCGACGCCCTGAGCGGTGACGATTGCCTTTCCGGCGGTACTCAGGACGATGACGAGATTCCCGCTGGCGTCCGTGCTCAGCGTGAAGTCTGCGGCAGTCATCGCCTGGCCGTTGTAAGTGCCGGTCGGGTTCAAGGTGGCGGTGTCGATGGTGCCGAAGATGGCCTGGTCGAGGAAGTCGGTGATCGTGCTGGTCGTGAGATCGATGCCCTTGCCCGCACCGACCTTGAATACGTAGGGGATCTGCGCGGACTGCCCCGGGTTGACGGAGGTCGGAGCTCCGGTCGCCGTCTTGCTGAAGGTAGCCGCGTCGGTGTAGCCGCCTCCGGGGTTCGCCGGCAGCTGTGTCACCGTGATCGTCTTGTTCGCGGTCGCCGGGCCGGTGCCTCCGTACGTCATGCTCGCCTGGTTGGGGAACTGGTATGGGGTACCGCCCTGGGCCCCGGCGGTACCGCCAGAGGTCAGGCCGGCAACGCTGTTCACGAGTGCTTTCGCGTTCAGGGTGACGTTCATGCTCTTGGTGTTACCGAGGTTGACCAGCAGCGTCTGCCCGCTCACACACCACTGGCCGACGTAACCGTCGCCCGCGAAGGTGGCTGCGGCCGGGCAGTCCGCCGCTTTCGTCAGCGTGGTACCGGTGATGAACTGCGGGTCGGTGCTGTTCCAGCTGAGACCGGCCGGCAGCGGGTCGCTCAGGACGACGTTCACCGGCAGTGCCGCGTCCGTGGTGGCGACCTTAGCCGTCAGAGTGTAGATGATCCCCTGCGGCGGGGTGAGGTTCCCGCTCGCGTCGGTGAGCACGTTGCGTGAATCCCAGCTTGAGGCCTTGGTGAGGGTGTGGGTGCACAGTCCCGTGCACGGGGCGCTCGGGACGGTGCCGCGCACGTTCACGGTCGCCTGGTCGGTGTGGCCGTTGAAGTTCGCCGTGTTCTGCAGTGCCACGGTGTAGCTTGTCCCACCGGGCTTGCCCTGTAGTTGCGCCTGCAGGGCGCTCGCGAGCCCGCTCGGGTCGGTCACGTGCACGGTGTAGGTGATGGTGAGGATCGAGGGGCCGGGGACACTCGTCGTGCTGGTGAACGAGTTTCCCGTGACCGTCGCCGGGTATGGTGTCGGGGCGGACGTGGTCTTGTTCAGCCCGTTCGCATCCCAGGTGGTCAGCGTCGAAGTGAAGGAGCCGGCGTCGTACCCGAGATAGCTGGGCAGCTGGTCGGAGATCGGGAAGCTGTTCTGCGCCTGGGTCGAGTTGAGGGTCAGCGTGTAGCTGATCGCCTGGCCGGCGATCGTCGGGTCAATCGTCACCGTGCCGTCGGCGGCCACGTGAACGTAGCTGTTGAGGTTGGTGGGACTGACGGACTTGCCGTCGGACGGTGTCGTCGGGGGCGGGGTGTCGCCGGTGCGTTTGATCGTGACCGGGATCGAGGGGCCGCTACCGTCGATCTTCCAGGCGATGCTGCTGGGTCCGCTCTGGGCCGGGTTGTTCACCGTCAGGCCGATATCGAACACGCCCTGGTTGACGTCGGCGGGCAGTGGGTTCTTGAAGGTGATCGAGACTACGCTGCCGTTCTGGCTGACTGAGGCGATCGAGGTGTTCGCGGCCGGCAGGTTGGCCACGTTGACGTTGGTGCCGACATCGAAGGTGACCGTGGAGCCGGGGACCACCTTGGTGTTGTCGTACTGCACCTTCAGGTCGAGGGATGCCCCTGCGGTGAGCACCGTCCCTGGCTGCAGGGCGCTGCCGTTGTACAGCATGGTCGAGGTGATCCCCGGCGCGTCCGCGTTGGCCGCCTGGGCCATGCCGAACAGTGACGCCAACGCCAGCACGGAGGCCACCATGGCCACGAGAACCCGGTGCATACGAGCAGTGGTCGTGGTGCGGTGACGCATGCTGGAAAACCCCCTGAAGGCTACAAAAAGTAGGCGGAACCCTGCCGCCCCCGGCGAGAACGACGGTGAAGTCCCGTAGCGAAGGACGCACAGCGCCCCGCACCAGTCTGTAATTATAGCGATAACGACCAAACGGCTATATGCCGACCATGATTCAGCTGATAGGTGCGCATCAGTGCGCACCTCAGACGGGGTGCCCGGCTGGCGGGCAGCCTGCTGTGCGATCACCGGCGCGATATTCATCATCGCGTTTCCCAAGCGGTCGACGCATGAGCTTGACGTCTCGTAAACCTATAGCTGAATGAGACACCAGTTCTCTGTCGCGTGCGTGGGGCGCCGGTCGCGTCGTTCGGGCCGCCAAGCTGTCTCATTAACTTGTCTTGCTGCAATTCGTCTCGGGTAATGGACGACTGGGGGTTTTCGAGCCAGACTGGTGGGATGAGATCGCTGGGATACACGCGGGTGAGCACGGTCAGCCAGGATGCGCGCCTCCAACTCGACGCGTTGACGGCGGCAGGCGTCGAGCCGCGGGACGTGTTCTCCGATGTGACATCCGGGGCACGGACCGCGATCACACGCCCCGGGATGAAGAAGCTCCTCGACTACGCGGACGGTGGCGACACGGTGGTGGTCTGGCGCATCGACCGGCTCGGCAGGTCGCTGATCGACGTGTTGAACACCGTGAACCTGTTGCGCGAACGCGGCGTGAAGGTGCGTTCCATCTCCGACGGGATCGACCCCGAGACCTCATCGGGGCGGATGATGCTCGGGATGCTCGCGACACTGGCCGAGTACGAGCGGGAACTGATCACTGAACGAGTGAACGCCGGGATCGCCGCGGCCAAGTTGAACGGGACGAAGTTCGGCCGGCCGCCGGTGAACCCAGCTGTCGTCGAAGAGAAGCTGGCGATCGTGCGCGACGCGCGCGCGAAGGGCCGTACCGCGGGGGACGCGGCACGGTTGGTGGGCTGGTCGCGGGCGACCCTGTACCGGCACCAACGCGTCGCCGACGCGTCGGTGCCGGTTGCTGAGCCGGTGTGACATGGATGCGCTGGCGCGGTGGCGGATACTGCGGCTCCACGTTGAGGACGCGATCCCGCTGACCGTGCTGGCGCAGGAGACCGACGTCGGCCTACGGACCCTGCAACGGTGGAAGAAGGCCTACCGCGCCGGCGGCATCGACGCGCTCCGCACTGGCGTGCGGGCCGATCGCGGAACGCGACGCACGGCGCCGGAGCTGGTGGTGTTCATTGAGAGGTTGGCGCTCACCCGGCCACGGCCATCGATCGCGACACTGCACCGCCTCGCCTGCGCCGAAGCTGAGCGAGGCGGCATCGCGCAACCGAGCTACTCTGCGGTTCGCTCGATCGTGCAGGGCCTGGACCCGGCACTGGTGACGCTCGCGTTGGAAGGGCCGGCGTCGTATCGGGATAAACACGAACTGGTATTCCGCCGGCGGGCGGAACGTCCGAACGCGACGTGGCAGGCCGATCACACTGAACTTGACATCCTCATCCGAGGGGCGAACGGGAAGCCGGAGCGGCCATGGCTGACGGTGATCCTCGATGACTATTCGCGGGCGGTCTGCGGGTACACCGTGTTCACGGGGGCACCGTCGGCGATGAACACCGCCCTCGCGCTGCGGCAAGCGATCTGGCGCAAGAGCGACCCCGCCTGGGCCATGTGCGGACTGCCGGATGTCCTTCACGTCGACCACGGCAGCGACTTCACTAGCCACCACCTGGAATACACGGCCGTCGCGCTGAAGATCCGGCTGGTCAATTCCACGGTCGGCAGGCCACAAGGGCGTGGGAAGATCGAACGCTTCTTCGGCACCGTCAACACCGAACTCCTCACCCGGCTGCCCGGCCATCTCGCGCCCGGATCACGCTCACCGGAACCGCATCTCACGCTCGCAGACCTCGATCAGGCGATCGGCGATTTCATCGCGACATACAACGAGCGCACACACCGTGAGATCGGCATGAGCCCAAAGACAGCATGGATTGGTGAGGGCTGGTTGCCGCGCATGCCGGACAGTCTCGACCAGCTCGACGGGCTCCTTCTCACGGTGCCGAAGAACCGCATCGTGCAACGAGACGGCATCCACTTCCAAGGCCAGCGCTACCTCGCCCCGACCCTGGCACCGTTCGTCGGGCACAGCATCACCATCCGATACGACCCGCGTGACCTCTCCGAGATCCGTGTCTACGACCACGACACCTACGTCTGCGTCGCCGTCGACGAAGCACACCCCAACCAGAGACTCAGCCTCCGAGACATCGAGGCTGCGCGCCGTGCGCGCCGCCGGAACCTGCGTAAAGACATCAATGACCGCATCCCCCGCACCGCTGCGCGCGAAGAGCCACACGGCGATCCGGCCCCCGTGCGACGGGTGAAATTGCGCACTTACGAAGAGGATGAGCCATGAGCCGAGACTTCATCATCACGAAAGAACACCGCCGCTTCACCGAGTTCGCCAACGCCGTCCGCAAGGAACGAACCATCGGAATCTGCCACGGTGATGCCGGGGTCGGCAAGACCCAATCCGGCCGCCGCTACGCCCGCTGGGACAGCATCGAACCCTTCATCACCGACTGGGGATCCCGCACCGATACAGACACCGAGCATTACGCCGCCGCGCACCGTTCGCGCACCCTGTTCTACACGCCACCCGTGCTCCCCAAACCCGCCCAGCTCATCCGTGAGATCGACCACATGCAGACCCGCCTGGGGATCTGCATCGACGAACACCTACGGGCGGCCGGGAAGGTCACCGATCCCGTCGTGCGTTCCGACCTGCGCAAGAACGTGGAGCTGCTCATCATCGACGAAGCAGAACGGCTCAACGCCACAACCCTTGAAGTGCTCCGTGACCGCCACGACCGAGAACACATCGCGATCATCCTCATCGGCATGCCCGGCATCGACCAACGCTTCCGCCACTACCCCCAGCTCTACAGCCGGCTCGGCTTCTCCCACCGCTACCGCAACCTCGGCCGAGACGAACTCCTCTTCGTCCTCACCCGCCACTGGAAACGCCTGGGCCGCACCCTCGACCCCGACGACTTCACCGACGCGCAAGCAATCGCCGCGATCGAACGCATCACCCGCGGCAACTTCCGACTCCTCGAACGCCTCTTCCCACAGATCGCACGAGTCCTCAAAATCAACGAACTCGAAACCATCACCGACGACGTCATCGAAGCCGCCGCCAGCACTCTCGTCATCGGCACCTAAACAACCGCCACTCAGCGCCAAAAAACACCGTCACAGAGCGCCAACACTCACAGCGACACGCCGACTCTCAGTGCACCGAAACTCTCCACCGAAACTCTTTCCAACCGAAACACCAATATCCCCGTTTTCGGTTGGTTTCTGGTAGAATGGAAGCAGCTCACGGAAGGGGCGCATCATGGCTCACACGATCGCAACCGCCCGGCCCACTCAGGCCGACGTCGACGAGCGCGTGGCGTTCGCTGACGCCGCGCTCGCCCTGGCCGGCCACGAGGTAACCGACCCGGAGCTGCGCGCCATCTTGGAGCGCCAGGCACGGCACGAGCTGACCGGGGACGAGGCGCGCGAAGCGATCCGCCGACACGTCCAGGGCTGATGCCCCGCGCAACTACCTTCCGTACCTGGGATGACTACTTCATCCCAGGTACGTCTGTGTTGCGGAACAAGTTCACCGCTCCGGGCAAGCCCTACGGCGAGACTGACCCCGACAAGCTGCGCACGCTAGAGGAGGCATACGCCCACTCGCGTGTTCAGGAGTTGGCGGAGACGCCGATCGAGGGTCGATTCGACTACGACCACATGAAGGCCATCCACGGGCACATCTTCCAGGACGTGTACGAGTGGGCCGGCCAGGAGCGCGTCGCTCCGGTCGGGCAGTTCATGACCAAGGACGGCCACGCCTACTACGGCGCCGGCCCCCACCTGACCGCGGCCGCGGAAGCCGAGTACGCGAAGCTGGCGAGCAAGAACTACCTGCGCGGTCTAGAGCCGGCCGAGTTCGTCGACCAGCTCGCGGAGAGCTGGGGCGAAGTCAACGTGATCCACAGCTTCCGCGAGGGCAACACCCGAACCCAGTTCGTGTTCTTCTCCCAGCTCGCGCAGCAGGCCGGCTACCGCATCGACCCGGCGCACTTCGCGCCAGGAGCGCCGCTGCGCGACGCATTCGTGGAGGCCCGCTTCAACAGCCAAGACACCGGCCGAAACGACCAGCTCGCCGCGGTGCTCGGGCAGGCGATCGCCCCTTTTGAGCCAGGCTCCCGCGAGACGCCAGCCGGAGCCGAAGCGGGGCGCGCCCTCTGGCAAGTGAGCTTTCCACGATCCGCAAACGACATCACTCGAGTGGCACCCGCAACACCGTCGCAGGAGTCACGGCCGAGTACTTCTCGGATGGCGGAGCGCGGGTACGAGGCAGGGCAGGAAGGGCGATGACGAACACCGTTGAGACGACGCCGGCCGAGCGAGCTCGCCAGGTTGCTGACGGCATCCACAGCGCCGAAATGGAGGGACTGTCGCTGTCGCCTGCGATGCTGGCGGACGCGGACCTGTACATCGCGGGAGACATTGACGCGGACGAGCTAGTGGAGCGCACCCGTCAGCGCTACGGGCTCGTCACCGTCGAGACGAAAGAGGATCGAGCGTGAACATCGTCGGCTACGCGCGAGTGAGTACGCGGGAGCAGAACCCGGATGCGCAAGAGGCCGAGCTGCGGGCGGCCGGCGCCGGCCGCGTGTTCGTCGACCGGGGAGAGTCCAGCAGGGTCGCTGATCGGCCCCAGTGGGTCGCGTGCCTGGACTTCCTCCGCGAGGGCGACACGTTGGTGATCCGGGCGCTGGATCGCATCGCCGGATCGGAGCTGATGGCCATCGAGTTGATCCGTGACCTGGGCCGCCGCGGTATCCGGCTGCGGAGCCTCACCGAACCGTTCCTGGACGTGGACACGTCCACGCCGATGGGGGAGGCCATCGTCGGCATCATGGCCGTTCTCGCCCAGTTGAGGGTCGCGACGATCCGCGACAACACAATGCGCGGCCTCGCTCACGCTCGGGCGCAGGGTCGCGTCGGCGGGCGGCCCTCCGTGATGACACCCGAGCGCGTCGAGGAAGCCGCCCGGATGCGCGCTGCCGGCGTAAGCATCGCGAAGATCGCGCGCACCTTCGGAGTCGGAGCATCCAGCGTCTCCCGCGCCCTCGCCAAGCACGACCAGGCGCGTCAGGGTGCGGGGATCCCAGCGTGAGCGCGTGGGTCTCGACGGACACCATCGTCGCTGCCGTCGCAGGCTTGTTCGGTGGTGCCGCGGGCGGCTTGCTCACGGTCGTGCCGATCACCCGATTGGGGGAGCGGACGAAGGAACGCCGCGCCGCCGAGCGCGCGATCGTGAGCGTGGTGAGTGAGTACCGCGCGCGACTGGTGCGCGATCGTGCCCGGTTCTATAAGGACAGTGCCTACCCGAAGTCGTACGGCGATATCAAAGGCCAGGAGCAGTTCGCGCGCGAGGTGATGACGCAGGCCGAGGACCTAGCTCCAAGGACGGCGGCACGCATCCGGGCGCAGGTCGAGCTGCTGGTCGGAAAGTTCGCTCTGGCCGAGGCCGAGACGCAGCTCCATCTACCGGCCAACGTCTTTGACGAGGCAGAGGAGGATCAGCGCCAGGCATTGGAGCTGTATCGGGTCATGCGCGAAAACCCGACAGACTCCCGAGGGCTCATCGGCACACTGCTTCGAACCCAGAACGAGCCCACCGCAGAGGCGGACTACAACGCAGCACTGAGAGCCCTAGACGCGCTTCTAGCGATCGTCTCCTAGGCCGACTCTGTAACCTCCTCATCCAGCCACTCCGCGACCTCCGAGCTGAGGTATCGGACGGTGCGGGGAGTGATGCGAATGTAGGCCGGCCCGATGCCCTGTTCACGTAGTCGGCGCAGGTGCTCGACGTCGACGCCGAGCTGCGCGGCAAGTGTCTTGGGTGTGAGCATCGTGGGCCGCTTCTGGTCGTCGTTCACTGGCACGAGTCGCACCCCATCTCGTCCATCGGGTCGACAGGTACGACGTACCCTCCGACGTTCTCGCTCTGCGCGGTTTCCCTGTCCATCGTTCGGCCTTCCAGTTGTTGTGTGTCCGATTGAAAGTTGGCAGTTCGGCGCGTGCGCCGAGCTGGCTGCTTTCAACGGAACACTGGCCGACTTGCACGCATTGGAGAGGCGGTCAAGGGGAGCCCGGAGGGCTCTCCCGAAGGGACGCGTAGCGCCCTTGACGGCCTCGTAGCGGAGTGCAACCCCGCACCGCGGGGACATGCGAAAGGCCCCACGCCGCAGAGCGGAACGCGGGGCCTTTCGTGGATGCGGGATCAACCCTCCGAAGAAGTGTCCTGTTCCGAGGCGGGAGACGCATCGGGGGTCGTCCGTGTGGCTGGCTTGCGCGTGGAGCGGCGACGGACACGAGCCTTCTTGTCGGGCTCGGAGAAGCCGATCTTGCGAAGCTCGTCCGCGGTCCATCCGGCGCTCACCGCGGCCGAGTAGGCGCGCACGTCCTCGCGCTCCGCGTTGGCGATCCTCTCAGCGATCCGCGCTTGCAGCGCGGACAGCTCGCGGTCGGTTTCCTCGCGCACGTCAACGAGCGCCTGACGCGCCTCCGCCACCCCACGAACGGCATTCAGCCGCTCGTCCTGTAGACGCCGTGCGCGCTCGATTGCTTCCTCTGGTGTCAGTTGCGTAGCCATGCACTCATGGTACGGAGTGGAGCGCTTCTCGTCGACGCCCGTCGACACATTCACAAGCAGGCGCGGCGAAGCCGCGACCACTCCCGTCTGCCGACGCGAGACATAGGAATCAGCGTCCCAGACGGAGCAAGCTATACGATCCGGTGACCGGATCGGGCTTGATCCTCGACACGGGGTCGAGGATGCGGCACACTGGATGTGTGGTCCCCGCGTTGTGCGGGGTCGCTGCGCTGGGCCGGGAGGGGGTGACGACATGGCCGTTTCTGATACTGCGGGGGAGCAGGAGCCCCGTCGGCAGGCGCGCCGTCGTCGCGTCGAGGGTGGTCGCCGGCATCGGCATGTTGTGCGTGTCACTCCCGAGGAGGAGGGGCAGCTTCTTGCGCTCGCGTTGCAGTACAAGGTGAGCGTGCCCAAGTTGCTGGTGGACTCCGCTCTGGCGGGAGGGGCTGCGGCGGCCGCGTCCAATGCGTCGGTGCGGCACGAGGTCATCGCTCAGATGTTCTCCACGCACCGGCTGCTGGCGACGATCGCGAACAACGTGAACCAGATGGCGAAGGCGACAAACGCGACCGGTGACGTGCAGGCCGAGATGGTGGCGACGCTGCGCAAGGTGCGCGAGGTAGCCGACCGGATCGACGCATTCGTCGACGAGCTGAGCGGTGCAGCGTCATGATGCCGAACGTTGTCCGCGGCGATCGCATGTCGGGACTGATGACCTACCTCACCGGTCCGGGCCGGTCGAACGAGCACACTGAGCCGCATCTGGTCGCGGGTGATCCGGCGCTCATGGCGTGGCACGATGACGCGGAGCTTGGACGCGATGCGGCATTGTCGATCGCGCGCCACCTGGATAAGCCGCGAACTGCATTCGGTGTCGAGGTTCCCGGCGGTCATGTGTGGCATTGCTCACTGTCGCTGCGCGCCGACGAAGGCATGCTCACAGATGAAGACTGGGGGAAGATCGCCAACGACTTCATGACGGCGATGGAGTTCGACGACAACGAAGGAGCGAAGGCCCCGTGCCGGTGGGTCGCCGTCCGGCACGGTGTCTCGTCGAACGGGAACGACCACATCCACATCGCCGTGAACCTGGTCCGAGAGGACGGCACCAAAGCATCCATCCACAACGACTTCCACCGCGCGCAGGTAGCGACCCGAGCGCTTGAAGTGAAGTACGGATTGGAGCAGCTGGAATCGGTGCGCGCCGAGCGGTCGACGCGCGGCTACGACCCGGCCGAGCGGGAAGCTCAGGCGCGGTCGCGGGCACGTGCGAAGTACGAGCGCACCCGTCCGCAGTTGGGCGAGGACGCGCCGCGGTGGGAACACCTGACCGGGCCGGATCGGCAGGCGCGGATCAGCGCCGAGGTGCGCACCGATCAGCCCCGCTATTTGCTGGCGTTGAAGGTGCGCGGGTGCGCGACCGCGGCTACCGACGAAGCCGAGTTCGTGCGCCGCATGCGACGCACGGGCTTGCTTGTTCGTCCCCGCTACGCGGATGGACGTACCGACGTCATCACGGGCTACTCGGTGGCCGAGCGACCCGCGGCCGGCGAGCGTCCGATCTGGTACGGCGGGGGTCACCTTGGGCGCGATCTCACGCTGCCCCGGCTGCGCGACGGGTGGCCGGATACCCCGACTGGAGCGAGCGATGCGGCCGCCGAGTGGAACGCCGCCAAGCGCGGCCGCCGCGTGGTCGCACCGGGAGCTGAGACGCGGGAACCGGACCCCGAGCTGTGGGGCCGGCGCAACGACGAGCTGCGGCAGCTCGTAGACCGGCTGCGGTCGGTTCCCGTCGACGACAGGGACACGTGGGCCACGGTCGCGCGACAGACAGCCGGCGCATTCGCGGCCTGGTCCAACGCGACCGAGGAGACGCCCGGCGACCTCGCCGCGGCGTCGGAGGCCCTGTCACGATCGGCGCAGACGTACACCCGCACGGTGCGGCCGCATCGCGCGGGCACGACCGCTATCTCCGGGGCGGCGATGCTGCTGGCCAGCGCCGCACGTGGCGGTCAGGGCACGGTGGCACAGGCCGCGATGATCCGGCAGCTCCTCCGCCTTACGCAGGCGGTCTACGAGGCCGCCCAGGCGGCCGAGCAGGCCCGGCAGGCTCGACTGTTGGCTGAGGACGTGCGGGGACGTCTGACGCGCGTTCGTGACGCGCTGCCGGCGGTCAGCGCGGAGGCGTCGTCGACGACGGCCGCGCCGGCCGCGACGCTGGACTCGGAGACGCAGGCGATGCTGGATCGGCTGCGGGCCGGGCAGGCTCAGCCGGCGACGGCGGCGACGTCGCCGGTGCCGAACAAGATCGAGCCGACGAAGCCACGACAGAGGACGGGGCCGGGCGCAGAGCACGGCCCGGAACGATAGGAGAGGGGGGCCGATCATGGCCGAGGAAAGCGACGGGATCGCGGAAGCGATCGAAGGGCAGATCAGGGTCGCGGTGACCGCTGCGGGACAGGTGGGCGAGCGCATCGCCCGAGCGCGGGAGGACGCGCTGCGCCGAGCGCAGGCGGCGAGCGAACGCGAGGCGCGCGAGCTGCGGACCCGGTTCGAGGCCGAGCAGCGGACGGCGCGCACCGAGTACGGCAACGTCTACCGGTCGGACTGGTGGGAGCGGTCGACGCCCGAGCAGATCGGTCGCACGTACCAGACCACCCGCGCATGGTCGCAGGACGACCCGGAAGCGGCCCGCGCCGAGGAGCGGATGCGTGAGGAGCTGCGCACCCGTTACGGCGTCGACGCGGCCGACACGGGCGCCGATGCGGGCGCGGTTCGCGCCGCGGTCGAGCGTGCCGAGCAGGGGCGTGCGCAGGCCGACGTCGAGCGGCAGCGCTCCGCGGTCGAGAACGTCGAGGCACAGCAGCTCCTCGCGCAGGCGGACCAGCAAGACCGGCTGGCCGAGCAGGAGCGCGCCGCGGCCGAGTACGAGCCCGACCCGGAGGAGCGTACTCGAGCACAGGCCGAGGCGGACGAGCGCACCGTGACGGCCGACGCTGCCCGAGAGGACAGCGCGACCGCGTACGACAGCTCCGAGCGGCGCGCGTCCACCGCGGCGGACTTGGAAAGCAAGGGCATCGATCAGGAGGTCATCGCGACCCGGATGCGCGCCGACGTCAGCCAGGCGAAGCCGGCCACCGCCGCGGTGGCCGCAGGCGGCCCCGCCAAGGCACCGAAGGCGCGCAAGACCCGCGGCCGCGGCGTCCAGGTGCAGCGCAACGAACAGAGCCGCTGAACCGGACAGCAGACAGGAAGAAGGGCCGCGCTGGGGGAGCGCGGCCCTTCTTGTTTCCCCGTCGCTAGGGGGGAAGCGACGTTGGGTCAATTATGGTGCGACCCACCGACAGAGAACACCCCTAGTCGGCGGTCGCCTCGCGGACGTCGGGGAACAACCCTTCCGGCGGCCGCTTGTAGGGCAGCGGATCGCCCTTGCTGCACTGGTTCTCCGGGTCCATCGCGTCGGCCGGCGCGAACGGGCCTTGCGGGTCCATCAGCACGGCCATGTGCGTGTCGGCGTGGTCACGCCACCACACACTCATCCCGGTCGAGGGATCGCGGCGCAGGAACTCCCAGGAGCGCCAGAGCGCTTCGAGACGGATCACCGCCTCGTCGTACTTCCACCATTCGGCCGCCCACACCCGGTTCTTGCCGTCGATCTTGCGCCGGTACACGCTGCGCAGATACTCGCGCAGGAACTCGTCGACACTCCCGTACGTCAAGACGGGCTCTGCCACGTCCGGTTCATCGGCCGCGGCATCATCGTCGAGCCCGGAATCTTCGAGCTGCGCAGCGATCGCCGCCGCGGCCGCCGTCTCCGCCCGATCGCGAAGCGCGTCCAGCACGTCGTCGGTCAGGGCATCCTTGACGGCTTCGGCGGCGACGGTCGACACTTCCTTGCGCACCAAGGACTTAACCGCGGCATCCACCAGCTCGTCGGCCAAGCTGCCGACGTCGATCCCGAACGCGCGACCGCCGGACGGAGCTGCTGCATTCGTCGACGAGCTGCCGGCGTCCTGCGGCTCGTACTCGTCGTCGCCCCAGTCGCTCACGATCGCGCCTCGCTCCCGATGGTCGCCTCCACGGCCGCGACCTCGTGCTGCGCCTCACTGATCGTTCGTTGCGCCTGCGGATCGTGCGCGGCGATCGAGGCCCGCACGTCGGCCGCGTGCGGGCCGGTCATCCACGGCTGAGTGCGGATCAGCGTCGGCCGAGAGCCGGAGGAGAGCACCACGGCGCGACCCTTCGGCATCGCCGCCAGGTCCGCGACGTCCAGGATGCGCTCACGGTGGAGCTGCTGCGACACCGTGCGCTGCCCGCGCCCGCTCGACGTCGACGACGAGAGACGGTCGTAGTCACCGATGACCCGCGACAGGTCTTCCAGGAAGCCGGCCTCCGAGACGCCGCCGCCGTAGACCTTCACGTTGGAGGCCGACCACAGCTTGCGCATCCCGGACTCGCCCCAGACCTCCACGCCCTGCGACCAGCTCTGCAAGATCGTCATAAGCACGATCCCGCGCGAACCGTAGTGCGAATAGAGGTTCGGCAGGTCACGCCACCGGCACACGTTCGCGGCCTCATCGAGCACGCCCAGGAGCGGCGTGGTGAGGCGGCCGCCGGCCGACCGCGCGGCCAGCTCCTCCGCCGCTTCCACCACGGCGACCGTGAGCGCCGTCACCAGAGGACCGGCCGTGCCCTGACCCTCCTTGGAGAGGCTGTAGAGCGTGCCACCGTCGCGCACGAATGCCTCCGGGCTGAACTGCGGACGCCGGTCGCTCGTGTTCCCGCCGAGCGGGGTCACCCAGCGGGCCACCTGGCGGTTGGTCAAACAGGACGCCATCTGCTGGGCGGTCCCGTAGACGCCGCCGCGCTGCTTCTCCGGCGCGTCGATGACGCCGGCCACCTGGTCGGCGGTCAGCGGGAAGCCGTGGTGTCGAAGGATCTCCACCGCTGTGTCGTCGGCGGGCCGGGTCAGCCACGTGTACACGTCCGTGATGGGCCGGTTGTCCAGCGCCGCGGCGAGCAGAAGGCCGGCCAGCAAGTCCTTGCCGGAGGAGTCGAAGAACGCTTCGGTCTTGGCGTCCGCGTCGCGGGAGCCGGAGGCGAAGTGCTGGGCCATCTTGGCGGCGCGTACCTCGTCGGTGACGTAGCTCAGCGGGTTCCACCACCAGGTGGGTTCCTCCAAGGCGATGCCCTGCGGATCGAACACCCACACCGGGCCGGCCTTCTCGCGCACGTCCCGGGTGGCGTCTACGACGTCGCGCTTGTTCGAGGTGACGAGCACGCCGCCGGGAGCGGCCAGGATGGCCGGGACGGCGCGGCTGGTCGTCTTACCGGTGCGCGGCCCCCAGATATCGATGTGCATGTCCTCCCAGGAGCCGTAGAGCGGCTGTCCTGACGCGACGGTGCGCCCGATGGGAACACCGGGCGCGTCAGCCACGCCGAGGCGCTGAGCCTTCTCTAGCGCGCTCTTGCGGCTGAGGTCTGCGACGTCGCGGCCGCGACCCATGTACTGCGCCGATCGGTCGACGCGGGTCCGCCCCTTCCGGTAGCGGGCGATCGCAACGATGATCAGCACCGCGAGGGCGATCACGATCGCCGCGACCACGGCGATGATCCACGTGCCCGACGCCGGCCACGGCACCTTCCCCATGAGGACCTGGAACGTCAGCGTGAACGGGTCACTGCTGAGAGTGACCCCGGTGTGGTCGAGCTGGTGGCCGAGGCGAACCGCGAGGTTCACCCCGACCACCCCGACGATGACGATCACGATGCCGGCGGCGAGCAGCATCGACTCCGCTGACAGGCCGCCCGGGTCGCGGCGGCGGTTGTTGGGCGTGCTCACGACGCTGCCTCCTCCGGCTCGACGGCGTGCAGGCGGCGACCGACACGGGATTGCGCGTGCCAACGCTTGTTCGTGTCGTTGGTCGAGCGCTCCGTTTGGGTCAGCTTGACCGTGATCGGGATGCCGGGGCGGCCACCGACCTTGATCAAGAACTTGCCGCGGCCGGGAGGCTCCGTCTCCTTGCCGGTGGTGGCATCCCACGACGGCGGCGCAGACCAGCCGGTGAGGAGACTCTGCTCGGCCTGCGAGAACGGCACGGCCGTGGTCAGCAGCGGCATCTCCGAGTGCGGGAGCCCGCCGACCACGACCATGCCGGCACGCTCGACGAACCCGCGCGCCTTCATGCGGTCCTCCTCCGTGGGGAGGGCGTCGAGGTCGCGCATGGTGTGGGTGATCATCGCCTGGCCGACACCGAACTGGCGGTTCAGTCGGGTGAGCGAGTCGACTCGATCGACCATGCCGCTGCCGGAGCGGAGGGCCTGCCACAGCTCGTCCATGATGACGAAGTAGTGCCGCTGTGGTTCCAGGCCGGCCTCAGCGAGAGCGTTCGCCACGTTCACCGTGGCGAACCCGTTCGACCAGCACGCGAGTAGGGTCGCGGCGCGCAGGTCGACGTCGGTCTCTTTCAGCCCGGAAATGTCGTAGACCACCGGACGGTCACGCCGCATCGGGTTGGTGGTCGGCCGGGAGAACGTCTCTCCGAGGCGGCCGCCGCGGGCGAGGCTGATCAGCGATGCTTCCAGCCCGCGCGTGGTGCGCTGATACTCGGCAAAGTCGCCGCGGTCGACCGCGACCTCGCGCAGCTCGGCCGGGCCTTCCTGGACGATCGTAAGCAGGTCTGCCAGGACCGGCACCTGGTCGACGAACCGGCGATCCAGGATGCGGAGCGCCTGGTCGACGATCGACTCCTCGACGTCGGACGGCGGCTGCTTGCGCAGGATCGTGAGCAGGGCGGAGACGATGGTGAGGCGGCGGCCGTGGGCGTCCGCCTCAACCTCTTCCGCCTCCTTCTCGTACCCGGCTTCGCGCAGCCGCACGGCGGCTTCTGTCGACTCGCCCGGGTCCAGGACGTTCAGGTGGCCGCGGCCGCGGCCCAGGCGGATCACCTGGCCGCCGAGCGCCTCGATCAGGTCAACATAGTCCGGCTTCAAGTCTCCGAGGATGAACGGGATGGAGCCGAAGCCGGCGAGGCCGGCGGCCATGCGTCGAACGGTCGTCGACTTCCCGAGGCCGGGCAAGCCGAGCACGAACACGCTCGGGTTGCTGATCAGCTTCGCGCGCTGGAACCACGAAATCGGGTCCGCGCACACCGTCGCTCCGGTGTAGAGGTGCCGCCCGAGCGGCACGCCCACGAGCGGCGCGCCTGTGCCCACCGAGAACGGCCACAGCCCACACACCTGAACGGTGGTGCCGCGGTACTCGACGGGTGCCTGCACGTAGCCGGCAGTACCGCGGCCGCGACCGATCCAGCCGCGCCCACTGGGGCGCAGCGGGCGCGGCTCGGTCGTGGTCTGCGGCTTCTGAGCGGGGCTCTTGGTGCTCTTGCGCTTGTTGGTTGCCATCGTCATCACAGCCGATCCCGGAGCGTGGAGGGAACCTGAACATGCTTGGTCGGGATCAGGCCCAGCGGCAACGCCATCGCGAAAGCCGAGTCCTGCGACCCGTACACACGGCGCACTCGCAACCGCGCGCCGGCCGAGAGGTTGTCGATCGCCGCGGCCGCCTCCGGCTCCTTGGCCGGATCAAGCACCGTGGCGGTGACCAAGATCGCGAAGTTCACCAGCCCGGCGCCGGACGCCTCCTCCTGTGCGGTCGCGGCCGCGGCGCGCACCGCGAGGGTGTCGCGTGCCTGCGGCTTCCGAGTCGCGCTGGCGCGGAACTGCGCAGCCGTCAGGTCCGCCTCCACGAGCCCGGCCGCACGGGCCGGGTCGATCGGCTTGTAGAGGATCGTCACCCGCTTGCGCGCGATATCGCGATGTGGTGCCAGCAGCCGGGCAAGAACGCCCGATTGGACCGTGCCGCGCGGGGCCTGAGTCATCGCCCAGGTGACCGACGTCGCGGAGTCGTGGCGGTAGTCCGACCACGACGCCTGATGCGCGGTCGGTCCGACGTCTGGCCACGAAAGCTCGGGCGTCTCACCCTGCGCGTGCGCTTCGTCGATGAGCTGGGCGGCGGCAGGGTCGTACGCGATGCGGATCGTCTCGCACAACTCTTGGGCGGACATTGGCCGCGCGGCACCCGCCCCGGTGGCCTGCAAGTTACCGGTCAGGCCGGGAAGACGCGCCGCGAGCTCGCGCGCCATCTCGTCGGGCTTGCGAGGCTGAGCGCCCTTCCGCGGAATCGCGGAGAAGGTCAGCGTCACGAACGCCTTCACCGTCGACGAGCCGGCGGGGTAGGTGTCGATGACCTCCCGCAGCATCGCCTGGGCGAACTCGGGCGCGTCCGGGTCGAGATTCAGCTCGACCTCACGACGCAGCCGCGTGCCCGACTCCGGGGCCGTCTCGATCGTGACCGCAGCGCCCTCGATTCCCGGCTCGTCGGCCAGGTGGGACAGCCAGTGCCCCCAGTCCGCCACCCACGTGTCGACCTGCAACGGGTCGACCAGCGACGCACCATCAGGCTCCGTGCCGATCACCACGGCGTAGGTCTTGCTGACCGGCGTGTAGACGAGCGCGAACGGACGCCCGTAGGAGTCCGTGTGCTCGCTGAGCCGGGTCGCGGCCGCGACGCCGGGAAGCTGATACGTGCCCCACTCCGTGCGGCCCAGAGGGCCGGAACGGTACAGGTGCGACCCGCGGGAACGGGTAGAGAACCATCCGATGCGGTTCGAGGCGCGGGAGAGGACACTGCGCCCGTCCGCGTTCTTAAGCACGAGCAGCAACAGCAGGCCGCCCGCGATCGCCGCGGTGAGCAGAGCCGGGAGGATGCCCCCGGACATGAGCGCAATAAGGATCGCGAACAGAGCCACGAACAGCAGCCCCGTCCCGACCGTCCCCAGACCAAGCAGACCGGGCGACGCCGGACGCCGCCAATTGCCGTAGGTCCGAGGGCCTTGCTGAGTTGAGTCAACGGCCGCCACTGGGGCCTCCCTCCGTAGATTGTTCGCCAACGTTCTCGACGGCCTGCGAAGCCTTCTTCGCGCCGTCAGCGACTAGGCCAGCCGCTGCCCCCACACCGATCCCGATTGGCCCAGCGGCCGCGCCCGCGGCCGCACCACCGGCAGCGCCGCCCGCAGCAGCGCCACCGCCGGCTGCCGCGCCGCCCGCAGCGGCACCGCCTCCACCGGCTGCCGCGCCCGCGGCTTCACCACCGGTTGCGGCTCCGGCACCCTCCGTGGCACCGGTCCCTGCACCGCCGCCGCCCGGCGCCGCACCGCCGCCCTCGTTACCCGCAGGCGAGTCGGTGCCGGTCGGTCCGGTTCCCGTGTCGTTACCAGTCGGCCCCGCGTCAGCAGGAGCGGCGTCACCGCTTCCACCTCCGCCGCTGCCCGAGCCGAGGCGTCCCAGCGCAGCAGCTCCGCTCGGAAGGGCGGCCAGAGCCGCCACACCCATAGCGCCGCCTGCGCCGCCGGCCATCGAGCCGACCAGGGGGGTGACGAATCGCATCAGCGCCGGCATGGCGAACAGGGCGATGACCATCAGCATCAGGCCGGTGAGCACGGCCAGCAGACCGGTTCCGTCGTCCTTGAACACGTTCGTGCCGACCAGTTGGAACGCGGCCGCGTAGACCAGCGCCGCCGCGGGCTTGTAGAGGATGAACGCCAGCAGCCAGCCGACGTTCTTGCGGAACCACGCCTTACCGGTTTCGAGGTTCGTGAACGACGCAGACAGCGGCAGGATGCCCGTCAGGATGACGAGCATGCCGCCGCGGGCGACCATGAGCACGATCTGGAACGCCGTCGCGAGGATGGCGATCAGTCCCAGGATGATGATCAGCAACGAGCCCAGGCCGCCCGCGGCCGGGTTCGTCGTCAGTGCCAGCAGGTTCAGCACGTTCGTGCCGAAGCACGTTGACCCGGGCGCGGATACATCACAGTCCAGCGACTTGTTGATGACCCACACCGAGAACGAGTCGGAGGCCGCGACCAGCAGGCCGACGGGCGCGTAGCCCACGGGCGCGGCGAGGGCGCCCGGCAGGAACACCGCCCACACGCGCGTCGAGCCCTGGTTGCCCTGCAGGCGGATGTGCGTCGTGTAGGGAAAGAGAGGAGATCTCGGCGGTCGCCGTGACGGTGCGGGAGTGTACCGCCATCAGCGTTTAACTCCCCTTAGGGCTGCGGTAATCATCGGGAGTTACGATACGCACTCTACCGATCTCCA
>Ga0066256_1001096_pt1 | contig 41643 bp, 39 predicted proteins | sample ThiBio_1000_biof_FD_87107 | JGI IMG/M metagenome (GOLD analysis project Ga0066256, IMG submission 87107) | Wastewater bioreactor microbial communities from Cape Town, South Africa - Thiocy_expt_1000_biof (version 2) | ecosystem: Engineered > Bioreactor > Thiocyanate-remediating >... | reverse complement strand
GCGCGCGCCCGCGGGGGGGAAGTGCCGGGCGGGCGTGCCCGGGGGGGTCGACAGGGGCCGGTCGGCGGGGTGGCCCCCCGCCCCCCCCCCCCCGGCGCCGCCGCGCGCCCCGCGGCGGGGGCCGGCCCCCCCCCCCGGCCCCCCGGTCTGGCGGGGGCGCGCCGCGGTGGGCGGGTTGCCCACGCCCGCGTTGGAGTCCCGCCGCGCGGGGACCGCGCCCGCCTCGACGTCCTCGCCGACATTGTGGGTCGGCTCGAACAGGCCGGCGCGCGGCGAGAAGACATAGGCCTTCGGATCGCGCACCATCATGTGCCGGGTCTTCGGCGCGCCGTCTCGCTGCGCCGTCTCGGGCGCGCCCTCGACGATGCCCATGTGCTTCATGATGTTGTCGACGCCGCGCCGGCCGATCCGCACGCCCTCGATGTTGACGCGGCCCCAGCCGCCCAGCTCGGTGCCGAGCGAGACCTTGCCGCGGCGCTCCACGCAGGAGGTGAAGGTCGAGCCCTCGTCGACACCGCCGAAGACGACGTTGTAGGGCGCGCCGAAGGCAGCGGCAGCGGCCATCGTCTTCTCGCGCATGGCCGGGTCCGGCAGGGAGTGCATGTTGGTCGACAGCGCCGAATCGGCCGAGTGGCCGGCCGTATGCATGTCCACCGAGAGGTCGGCCTTCGGCAGGATCACGCTGTCGAGGAAATGGGCAAGCATCGGCGTGAAGCTGCCCTTCGGGTTACCGGGGAAGGTGCGGTTGATGTCCCAGCCGTCGATCGGCGACAGGCGCGTGTCGGCCGTGATGGCCGGGATGTTGACGGCCGGCATCATGATGACGCGACCCTGCACCTTGCCCCAGTCGAGAGTCCGCGCCAGCCGCGAGATGGCGATCGGCCCCTCATATTCGTCGCCGTGGACACCGCCGGTCAGCAGCAGGGTCGGACCCTTGCCGTTCTTCACCACCACGATGGGGATTTCGACGATCCCCCAGCCCGCATTGTTGCGGGACAGCGGCGCGCGTGCATAGCCTGCCTGCCTGCCGTCCTTGTCGAAATCGATGTCGCAGACGATCCGGCTCCGGGCCGTGGCATCGCTCATGGGGGAGATCCTGTCGAGAAGATAGCTTGTATCGTATGATTGTATACTATATTGAACTCTGTCAAGGCGCTTCTCGGCCGCCGGTCGGCAATTCTTCACGGAGCAACACCCCATGCACTCGCGCGTCGATGTGGCGCCCCCGGCCCAGGACAACCGCTCTCCAGCCACGGCGCGGATCACCGCCATCCGCGTCGCGCCGCTGCAGGGGCAAAGCCCGCAGGGCGGCTGGAGCAACGAGATCGCCGAGGAGGATTCCATCCATGCGCTCGTCGCGATCCACACCGACGCCGGGCTTTCCGGCTACGGCAGCGCCTTCACCAGCGGGAAGCTTGCGCAGGCCGCGGTCGAGGTGCTCAAGCCGCTGCTGATCGGCGAGAACGCGCTGGAGCCGGAGCGGGTCACCGAGAAGCTGCACCAGAACACGTTCTGGATGGGGCGCGGCGGCACGCTGACCCATGCCATCAGCGGCATCGACATCGCGCTGTGGGACATTCTCGGCAAGGCCACGGGCCTGCCGATCGGGCAACTGCTCGGCGGCCGCTACCGCGACCGCGCGCAGCCCTACTGCTCGCTGCTGATGGACGAGCCGGAGCGCATGGCCGACATCCTGCTTCCCCACCACGAACGCGGCTTTCGCGCCTTCAAGATCGGCTGGGGCCCGTTCGGCCGACGCGACGATCCGCGGCTCGACGAGGCGATCGTGCGCGCCGCGCGCGAGGCGGTCGGCGACGGCGTGCGGCTGTTCGTCGACGCCGGCGCCAGCGACGCCTACTGGCCGAACGGCCTGAAATGGGCGCTCAACACGGCCCGCATGCTGAAGGATTACGGCGTCGGCTGGTTCGAGGAGGCGCTGAAGCCGGACGCGATCGACGACTTCGTCGAGCTGCGCAAGGCGAGCCCCGTCCCCATCGCCGGCGGCGAGGTGCTGACGCGCAGGCAGGCCTACACGCCGTGGCTGGTGCGCGGCGCCCTCGACATCGTGCAGCCCGACGTCACCAAGGTCGGCGGCATCAGCGAGCAGCGGCGCATCGCCTGGATGGCGCAGGAATTCGGCGTCCGCTATGTCGGCCACGGCTGGAACACGGCGCTGGGGCTTGCCGCCGACCTCCAGCTCGCCTCGGCCTTCCCCGATTGCGACCTCGTCGAATATATCGGCGGCAGCGCCTATGTGGACCGGCTGACGCGCGAGCCCTTCGCGCTCGACGGCGAGGGCTATCTCGCCATTCCCGACAGGCCGGGCCTCGGCATCGAGCTCGAGCCCGAGCATCTCGCCCGCTACACGCCGGACCCCGCCGCCTTCTTCGCCGGCTGAGCCAGAAGCCGCGCCCGCCCACATCCTGCGCATGTGCCTCCTTCAGCCGGCGCCGCGCTGCGAGGCCAGCCGCGGGTCGGTGACGTCGCGCAGCCCGTCGCCCATCAGGTTGAGCCCGAGCACGGCGGCCGCGATCGCCATGCCGGGGAAGAAGGCGATCCAGCTCGCATCCTGCAGGTAGCTGCGCCCCTCGGCGATGATGTTGCCGAGCGAGGGTGCCGGCGGCGGCGGGCCGACGCCGAGGAAGGACAGGATCGCCTCGGCCAGGATCGACACCGCGAACACGAAGGTGAGCTGGACGATCAGCGGCGACAGCGCGTTGGCCAGGATGTAGCGGACGATGATGCGCGCATGCCCCGCTCCGACCGCGAGCGCGGCCTCGACATAGGGCAACTCGCGGATCACCAGCACGCTGGAACGGACGATGCGGGCCGTGCGCGGGGTGAACGTGATGGTGAGCGCGATCACCGCGTTGAGCGCGGAGGGGCCGAGGGCGGCGGCCAGCGCGATCGCCAGCAGCACGCCGGGAAAGGCCATCAGCCCGTCCATGAGGCGCATCAGCGCGTTGTCAAGCCAGCGCACGTAGCCGGCGAGCATGCCGAGCACGACGCCGAACAGGCCGGTCATGACGACGACCGAGATGCCGATGCCGAGCGAGATGCGCGTGCCGTGGATGACGCGACTGAAGATGTCGCGCCCGAATCCGTCGGTGCCGAACAGGTGCAGCATGGAGGGCGGCGCGAGCAGGTTGCGGTAATCGTTCTTGTTGGGGTCGTAGGGCGCGACGAGGTCGGCGAACAGCGCCAGCAGCACGATCACCGAAAACAGCGCGAAACCGACCTGGAAGGAGCGGTGGGAGAACAGCCGCTTCAGGAAGCGCATCCAGCCGCGGCGGCGCGCCCGCGCGATCTCGCGGCGCAGCGAGGCGGTGTCGGCGTCCGCTTCAGCCGTCATTGCGCACCCGCGGGTCTAGCCATCCATAGGCGAGGTCGACGAGGATGTTGACGAAGACGAAGGTGGCGGCGGTGATCAGCAGGCCGCCCTGGATGATCGGATAGTCGCGCCGCTGGATGGCGCCGATGATCAGCCGCCCGACGCCGGGCAGCGAGAACACCGATTCGATCACCACGGCGCCGCCGAGCAGCACGCCGGTCATGACGCCGACGACGGTGACGATCGGGATCAGCGCGTTGCGCAGCGCGTGCTTGAAGATGACGACGTGGCGGCGCATGCCCTTGGCGCGGGCGGTGCGGATATAGTCCTCGCCCATGACCTCCAGCATCGAGGCGCGCGTCATGCGCGCGACGACGCCCATCTGGGTGATGGCCAGCGCCAGCGCCGGCAGCGTCATCGAGCGCGCCCAGCCGACGATGCTCTCGCTGGCGGGCACGTAGCCGCCGGTCGGCAGCCAGCCGAGCTGGACCGAGAAGACGACGATCAGGATCAGCCCGAACCAGAAATCCGGGATCGACAGCCCGAACAAGGCGAGCGACATCGAACCCTGGTCGAGCCAGGTGCCGTGGCGGATCGCGGCGAGGATGCCGAGCAGCACGCCGAGCGCGACCGCCATTACCAGCGCCAGGCCGGCGAGCGACAGCGTCACCGGCAGCCGCTCCAGCACCGCCTCCGTGACCGGCCGGTTGAGCAGATAGGATTGGCCGAGATCGCCCTGCAACAGGCGGCCGTACCAGCGCAGCGCCTGCTCGACCATCGGCTTGTCGAGGCCCAGCCGCTCGCGGATCTCCGCCCGCTGCGCCTCGGTCGAATCGGCGCCGGCGATCTCGGCCGTGACGTCGCCGGGCACGATGGCGATGATGACGAAGCTGACGAGGGAGACGACGAGCAACACCGGCAGGGCGCTGAGGAGACGTCGGGCCAGGAAGCCGATCACGAGCCGTGCTCCGCTGAGGAAAGTCGCTCCGCATCAGAGCGGAACGGCCGGTCCGATGGGGTCCGGGGCGGATGATGCCCGTCCCGGACCTTTGCGCAAGACCGATTCTCGCGGCTACTTCTTCTCCAGCCAGACATTGTAGAGGCGCGGGAAGCGGAACGGCTTGAAGCCCTGCACGTTCGCGCGCGCCGCCTGCATCAGGCCGGTCTCGCCGACCTTCACGATGCCGAAGAACTCGTAGAGGCGCTTCTGGATCTTGGCGAACACCGCCTTGCGGCCGTCCACGCCGTCCGTCGTGATGAGCTCCTTGTAGAGCGCGTCGAGCTCGGGATCGTTGGCGCGGAAGTGCGGCGCGGCGCCGGTGAGCGTCGAGATCAGCGCGGCCGGTCCGAGATAGGGCTCGATGCCCATCGCCAGCGTCCAGCCGTTCCAGCCGCTGTCCTGCAGCCGGATCTTGAGGGCCGTCGGCCAGTCGACCTGGTTGACGACTGCGTTGATGCCGACCGCCTTCAACTGCTCGGCGATCACCACGGCGGCCTTGCCATGCTCGGGGATGTTGGAATCCGTCAGCAGCGAGAACGGCTCGCCATTGTAGCCGGCCTCCTTGAGCAGCGCCTTGGCCCGCTCGGCGTCGTGGACGTTGTAGAACTCCTTGCCGATGTCGCCGGCGTCGTAGGTCGAGCCCTCATACATCCAGCCGTGGTAGAGGTTGAACAGGCCCTCGGTGGCGATCGCCATCACCTCCTCGTCATTGAGGGCGAGCGCCACTGCTTCGCGGAACTTCACGTTGTCGGTCGGCGCGGCCTTCATGTTCATGATGAAGGTCAGGAACGCCCACGGCATGTTCTCGTAGGTCTTGATGTCGGGGTTGGACGCCAGCCGGCGGGCGGTCGGGACCGGGATCTGCTCCAGCACCTGGACCTCGCCGGTCTCAAGTGCGGCCACCGCCGCGCCTGCCTCCGGGATCACCCGGAAGGTGATGGTGTCGAGATAGGCGGTCTTCTTGCCGCCGAAGCCGTCGATGTCCTTGTAGTCCTCGTTCGGCACGTAATCCTTGAAGCGCTCGAGCTTCACGTGGCTGTCGGGGACGTATTCGACGAACTTGTAGGGGCCGGTGCCGATGAAGCTGATCTTGTTCGGCTCTTTGGCCGCCTCCTCTGCGGGGATGATCACCGCCGGCGCGCGCGGCGAGGCGAAGCTCTCCATGAAGGTCGGCGTCGGCTCGGAGAGCCGCAGCGTCACCTCGTAGGGGCCGGTGACGTCGATGCTCTCGACCGGGGCCAGCATGGTCTGCGTGCCGCCGACCTTCTTGTAGCGGTCGAGCGAGGCCTTGACGTCCTCGGCCTTCATCTCCTTGCCGTTGTGGAACTTGACGCCCTCCCTGAGCGGGATGCGGTAGGTCTTGCCGTCGGGCGAGATGTCGACGCTCTTGGCCAGGATCGGGATCGGCCGGATGTCCTCGGAGAAGCCGAACAGCGTCTCGTACATGTTCATGGTGATGTTGCGGGAGGCCTGCGACGTCGTCACCATGGCGTCGAGGCTGGGCGGGTTGGAGTTCTGCACGAAGACGAGATCGCCGCCGGCCGTCTGGGCCATGGCGGTCCACGCCGACAAGCCGATGAACGCTCCTGCCGCGGCTGCCAGGAAAGCGCGCCGGATGAGCCTGAGCCTGCTGGTTCTTAGCATTTTCCTCTCCCTCTGGTATGTGAAGCCCCGTATATCAAGCGCGGCTTGCCGGCTTTCCCGAGCGGGTCGGTGAGCATGCAACTTTGCACTGATCGTATAATCGTATACGAATTTGCAGGAAGATCAAGAGAAGCGCGAGAACCGGAACATGTCCGAGACCCGAGCCCGTCCGACCAGGCGCAGCCTGCCGAAGCTTGCGCCGCTGGAAACGCGGACGCTGGTCGACCAGGTGGTCGACGCCATCGTCGAGGCGACCGCGACGGGCGTGTTCCTGCCCGGCGACCGGGTGGTCGAGGCGGAGGTGGCGCGCTCGCTGAACGTCAGCCGGGTGCCGGTGCGCGAGGCGCTGCGCATCCTCGAGAGCCAGGGCGTGGTGGTGAACACCCGCTACCGCGGCATGCGGCTGATGGACATCAGCGACGACCGGCTGGAGAAGATCCTGAAGGTGCGCACCGCGCTGGAGACGCTCGCCGTCCAGGAGATCCTGGAGCGCATGAAGGACGACCCGTCGGTGATCGCGCCGCTCGAGGCGACGGTGCGCGAGCTGCACGAGGCGGTGCGGCGCGGCGACCCCTACGGGGTGGCGCGCCTCGACACGGAGTTCCACCGGACGCTGTGCCGGCTCTCCGGCAACGACGTGCTGCTGCACATGTGGGAACCGCTGGCGCGCCAGCTCACCATCATCTTCGGCCTGTCGACGCTGCAGAAGGAGCTCGACCTGATCGTCAAGGAGCACGACGAGCTGCTGGAGAAGCTGAAGGCCGGCGACGCCGAGCAGGTCGTCCAGCTCGTCAAGGTGCACATCCTCGACTACACCCGCGCCCTCGACTACGAGGGCCTCGTCGAAGCGCGCCGCTCCGAACGCGACGGCCGCCCCTGACGGCACGGTAGACGGATGATGATGATACCAAGTGCGCGGAAGCCGCTTTAAGCGGCCTCACGCCCCGGACGCGTGGCGGGCTCTCAGCTCGTTCTTCCGGACCTTCTGCGTCGCTTCCGTCCGGGGCAGTTCGGGGATCAGTTCGACGAAGCGGGGGACCATGAAGTCGGCGCTTCTCGAGCGGACGAAGGCGATGACGGCTTCCGCGGTGAGGCTCGCGCCCGGACGGGCGACGACGAAGACCTTGATGTCCTCCTCGCCGAGCTCGGAGGGGACGCCGATCGCGGCGCATTCGGCCACGTCGGGGTGCGCCAGCACCTCCTGCTCGATCTCGAAGGAGGAGATGTTCTCGCCGCGCCGCCTTATCGCGTCCTTGATCCGGTCGACGAAGTAGTACAGCCCGTTCTCGTCGACCCTGAACGCGTCGCCCGTGTGGAACCAGCCGTTGCGCCACGCCGCGGCGGTCTCGGCCGGCCGGCCGAGATAGCCGGCATTGAGCGCCCACGGCGTGTCGGTGCGGCAGACGAGCTCGCCGACGACGCCCGGCCCGACCGGGTTGTCGTGCTCGTCGACGATGCGGATGTCGTAGCCGGGCGGCCCGGGACGCAGCCGGCCGCAGCTTCGCCAGTCCTCGATCACCCAGCCGCTGTGGAGCGGGATGCTGATCTCGGTCATGTTGAAGTCCGTGCACACGCGCACCCCGAAGCGGGACTGGAAGCGCCCGTAGTCGGCGGGAACGGGGTTCATCAAGACGTCGCGCAGCGGGTTGTCGCCGTCGCCGTCCGAGGGCGGCGCCGCCATCAGGATCGAGATCATCGCCGAAACCAGCGCCGTCGTCGTGCACCCGTAGGTCGCGACGTCGGACCAGTAGGCCGATGCGCTGAAGGCATGGCGGATCACGGCCGGCACGCCGAAATGAATGCCCATGCCGGGGAAGAGACGGCCGCCTATGTGGTTGGGCGGGAACGGGCCGTAGAGCACCTTGCCCGGCTCCAGCGTGCCTTCCGGGAAGACGCCGGTGACCGTCGCATGCACCTGGCCCCACGGGATCAGGACGCCCTTCGAGGGGCCGGTCGTCCCGGAAGTGTAGAGCACCATGGCGAGGTCGTGAGGGGCGGGTTCGCCGCGCGCGGCCTCTTGCTCCGCACCATCGCCGGGTCCGGCCGCAAGCTCGCCGAGCGGCATCGTCTCGACATGGCCGGGCAGGTCGACGGCCCGGCTCCCGCCCCGGACGACCACCCGCTTCAGATGCGCCACGTCCCTGTCGCGGAGGACCTGCGCGATCGCGTCGAGGTATTCGCGGTCGACGACCAGCAATTTCGCGCCCGAATCGTCGAGGATGTGCTCGAGCATGCGGCCGCGGTAGCGCGTCCCGATCGGCACTTCGAGGGCGCCGAGCCGGGCGAGCCCGAACCAGATGCGATAGGTATCGATCGCGTGCGGCAGCATCGTCGCGACGGTGTCGCCGGCGCGCACCCCGAGCGCCTTCAGGCCGCGGGCCACGCGCTCGGCATCGTCGGCCAGCTCGCGATAGGTGACGCGCCCGCCCGTCTCGGCCTCGATGATGCAGGTGTCGTCGGGAGAGCGCTCGGCCCGCCGGGCGAGCATGGCGGGCAGCATCGCGGGGTGGGATCGCGACGAGGACAGGATGGACTCAGTTGTCACGCGGGGAGGCTCCGTTCGGCTCCGGGTTTGGCGCGGGCCGGCGGTTGGCCCGGCGCCCGATGCGGCGCCGCGTGCTCGTGGCCGGCGAAAGCACGTCGCGCAGCGAATCGCCGAGCGCGTTGAACGCGAGCACCAGCAGCGCGATCGCCAGGCCGGGCGGATAGACGCCGCCCGGGTTGAGCGAGGTGAACTGCGCCGCGCTGCGCAGCATCACGCCGAAGCTCGGGTTGGGATACTGGACACCGAGCCCGACGAAGGACAGGCTCGCCTCGGCGAGGACGGCCAGCCCGAGCATGAACGTCGCCTGGATCACCACGGGCTGGATCGCGTTGGGAACGATGTGGCGCACGACGATCCACCATGACGGGCTGCCGAACGACACCGCGGCCTCGACATAGCCGCGCTCCCTGGTGACGAGCACCTGCCCGCGCATCAGGCGGGCGATGCTTGGCGGGAACACGAGCCCGGCCGCGCCCATCGCGTTCATCAGGCCGGACCCGAGCCCCGCTGTGATCGCGATCGCCAGGATGATTCCGGGGAAGGAGAGGAACGTGTCGACGATGCGCATCAGCACCGCGTCCACCCAGCCGCCCCGGAAGCCGGCGACGAGGCCGATGGGCACGCCGATGCCGACCGCGATGCCGACGGCGATGAAGGCGGCCAGCAGCGAGGCGCGGGCGCCGTAGACGAGGCGGGCCCAGACGTCGCGGCCCAGATCGTCGGTGCCGAGCCAATGGTCCCAGGAGATGCCGGTGAAGGGCATCGCGTTCTGCGCCGTGGGCGAGTAGCGCGCGACAAGCGGCGCCGCGATCGCCAGGATGGCGACGGCGAGCAGGAACGAGGCGGCCAGCCGCGAACGGCCGTCGCTCAGGAGCCAGTTGCGAAGGACGCCGCCGCCGCTCATCGGATCCTCGCCTCGACGACGACGGTCGCCCCCAGCAGCCGGCTCACCTGCAGGCCGATGATCGTGACCAGCGGGACGGCGGCGCCCCTGAGGGCGTGGATCCAGACGATGCGGCTTTCCGAGAGGCCCTTGGCCCGCAGCGTCCGGATGTAGTCCGAGGCGAGGATCTCGATCAGCACGCCCCTCAACTGGCGCGCGATCTCGGCGGCGCCGACGGCCCCGAGCGCGACGGAGGGGAGGACGAGGTGCCGAAGCGCCCGGACGGGATCGGCCGCGAGGCTGACGAAGCCCGTGGCGGGCAGCCAGTCGAGGCCCAGCGCGAAGATCGATACCAGCACGAGCCCGAGCCAGAAGCTCGGCATCGCCGCGCCCGCCGAGGAGACGGAGGCGATGACGGCGTCTGTCGCGGTGTCGGCCCGGCGCGCCGAGGCGACGCCCGCGATCACGCCGAAGACGATGGCGACTACGAGCGCGCCGAAGACGAGCTGCAACGTGATCGGCAGCGTCCGGCCGATCGCGGCGGCGATGCTCTCCTGCGTGATGATCGACTTTCCGAGATCCCCCCTCACGGCATGGGACAGCCATGTCAGGTATTGCTCGATCAACGACCTGTCCAAGCCGAGGCTGCGGCGGATTTCCTCGATCCGCTCCGCGGTGGCGTTCTCGCCGGCGAGCGTGATCGAGGGGTCGCCGGGCGCGAGCTGGATGAGCATGAAGACCACGAAGCTGGCGAGCAGCACCGTGGGCACGAGCGCGGCGAGCCGGCCGAGGAGCATGCGCTTCAAGCGCGCCTCCCCTCGAGCACGAGCTCCTCGGCGAAGTGGCACGCCACGAGGCCGCCGCCGTCGACGGGCCGCAACGGTGGCTGCTCGGCGGCGCAGCGTTCCCGCACGTAGCGGCAGCGGGTGCGGAACCTGCAGCCGGACGGCGGGTTGGCGGCGCTCGGCACCTCGCCGGCGATCAAGGGCGGGCGGGCCGCGCGATGGGTGGACGGCCTGGGCTCCGGCTCGGCGGCGAGCAGCGCCTCGGTATAGGGGTGGCGCGGACGCGAGGTGAGGGCCTCCGCGCTCGCCACCTCCGCCAGCCGCCCCAGATACATCACGCCGACGCGGTCGGCGAGGTGGGCGACGACGCCGAGATCATGCGAGATGAAAAGCACGGAAATCCCGAGCTCCTGCTGCAGGGACAGCAGGAGGTTGATGATCCCGGCCTGCACGGAGACGTCGAGGGCCGATACCGCCTCGTCGCACACGAGCAGCTCCGGGCTGAGCGCCAGGGCCCTGGCGATGTTGACCCGCTGCTTCTGCCCGCCGGACAGCGTGTGCGGCTTGCGGTCGAGATGGCTCTCGTCCAGCCCGACGCGCTGGATCAGGCTGGCGACGAGGCCGCCGGCGTCGGCCGGGGGCGCGTCCTGCATGCGCAGCGGCTCCGCGATCGCCTGGCGCACGGTCATGCGGGGATCGAGCGAATCGCTGGAATCCTGGAACACCATCTGCACGCGCCGGCGATGCCGCCTCAGCTCCCGCCCCTGCAACTGGTCGAGCCGCGTCCCGGCGAGCGTGATCGCGCCCGCCGCGATCGGCGCAAGCCGCATGATGGCGCGCGCGACGCTCGACTTGCCCGCCCCGGACTCGCCGATCAGGCCGAAGATCTCGCCCCTGCCGATCTCGAAGGAGACCCCGTCGACCGCCTTGAGCGTCGCCTTCGCCCCCGGCAGGTCGAACTGGACGCAGAGCGCATCGACCGAGAGGAGCGGACCAGCGGGCATGGCGCCGTCTTGAAGGAGGCCCGTCATTGCGGCACCCGCTCGACGGCGCCGGGAAGGGCGAGCTGGTCGTGACGGACGCAGCGCACGGCCCGGTCGCCTAGGTCCAGAAGAGGCTGCGGCGCCTTGCAGATCTCGGCTGCGTGGGCGCAACGCGGCAGGAAACGGCAGCCAGAGGGCCGCACGTCGGGGGACGAGCCGCGCCGCCGCGGGATCGAATGGAGCGGTTGCCGGTGGCGCCCGGCGCGCGGGATGCACTGGATCAGCGCCGAGGTGTAGGGGTGCTCCGGGGCGAGAAGGGCTTCGTCCACGCCGCATGCCTCGACGATCTCGCCGGAATACATGACGTGGATCCTGGAGCAGGTCTCCGCCACGACGCCGAGATCGTGCGTGATCAGCACGACGGCGGTGCCGTGGTCCCGGCTGAGGCGCCGCAGCAGGCCGAGGATCTGCGCCTGGACGGTGACGTCGAGGGCGGTCGTCGGCTCGTCGGCGATCAGCACGGCGGGCTCGGAGACGAGCGCCATCGCGATCATCACCCTCTGCCGCATGCCGCCGGAGAGCTGGTGCGGATAGGCCCGGCTGCGCGACGCGGCGTCGGGGATGCCGACCTCGCCCAGGATCTCCACCGCGCGCGCGGCCGCCGCCCGCCGCGAGACCCGCTGGTGCGCGCGGACGGTCTCGGCGATCTGGTCGCCGATGCGGAAGAGCGGATCGAGCGCCGACATCGGCTCCTGGAAGATCATGCCCATGTCGCGCCCGCGGACCCTGGCGAGCTGTCGCGGCGAGAGCGCGAGCATGTCGACGCCGGAGACCATGGCGGACCCGCGCACGCGGCTCGACACGACGGGAAGCAATCCCATGATCGCAAGCGCGGTGGCAGACTTGCCGCTGCCGCTCTCCCCGACGAGGCCGACGATCTCGCCGCGCCCGACCTCGAAGGACACGTCCCGAACGGCCTGGACTTCACCGTCGACGGTGAGGAAGCTGACCTCGAGGTTGCGGACGACGAGCGCCGGTCTCTCCGCCATCATCGTCGTCCGCATCAGCCCCGGAGGATGGGTGGGAAACGGATGCCCTCGCCCGGCGGGCAGGGGCATCCGCGAACATCGCGCGACAGGACGTCAGTCCCGCGACAGGAACGAGACATCGATCTTGCCGTAGAAGTTCGGAACGAGCCCGTGGATGTTCTTGTAGATCGCCGTGTTGTTCGGCTGGCTCAGCAGGGGCAGCCAGATCACGTATTGCTGGTTGAGTGCGGAGACCTTGCCGAAGGCCGCGGCCCGCTTCGCCGGGTCCTGCGCGGAGGAAGCCTCGGAGAGCGCGACGTCCATGCCGGGCGCGAGATAGCCGCCGGCGTTGAAGAACGACTTGGGCGAGAACAGGCTCTCCGCGGTCTGGCTCGGGTCGGGCCGTCCGCTCCAGCTCGAGCAGATCATGTCGTAGGTCTTGTCGGTGAAGAACGACTTCGCCGCCGTCGGGATGTCGGTGACGTCGAGCGTCATGTTGACGCCGACGGCCTTGAGCTGCTCCTGGATGATCTGCGCCTTGCGGACCTCGCTCGTGCCCTGGAAGGCGATGCCCTTGATCTCCAGCCCGTTCGGGTGCCCGGCCTCGGCGAGGAGCGCCTTCGCCTTCGCGGCGTCGAACGGGAACGGGTTCGCGAGGTTGGCATCGGTCGCCCAGTAGCCGTTCGGGAAGACCTGGCTCGTCGGCACCGCGAGCCCGAAGGTGAGCAGGTTGCTCAGCGCCTGGCGGTCGATGGCCGAGGCGATCGCCTGGCGTGCGACGACGTTGCTGAACGGCTCCCGCGAGAAATTGAAGTAGCAGCCTTCGGTCAGCAGCGACGCGCGGCTGACGACATCGAGGTCGGAGACGGCCTTCAGCGGCGCCACGTCCGCCGCCGGCACGTTGAGCTGCAGGTCGGTCTCGCGCGCCTTGAGGGCGTTGGTGGCGGTCTGCTGGTCGGTGAAGTAGCGGAAGGTGATCCGGTCCAGCGACGGCTGGTCCTTCTGCCAGTAGTTGGCGTTCTTCGCCACCACCATCCGGTCGCCCGGGGCGTACTCGACGAAGTTGAACGGGCCGGTCCCGACCGGATGCTGGCCGTAGGCATCGCCCCACTTCTCGACGGCTGCGGGCGACACCATCATCCCGGCGCGGTCCGCCAGCGTCAGCACCAGCGCGGCGTCGGGCTTGTTGAGGTTGATCTTCACCTCACGGGGCGAGACGACCTCCACCGAATTGATGCCGCCGAGGTCGGTCTTCACCGTCGACTTCGGCAGCGATATGGCGCGATCGAGGTTGAACTTGACGGCGGCCGCGTCGAACGGCGTGCCGTCCTGGAAGGTCACGCCCTCCCGCAGCGTCAGCGTCAGGACCTGCGGCTCGGTGTAGGTCCATGCGGTCGCGAGGCCTGGCGCCGGCGCCAGCGTCTCGGGGTCGAAATTGATCAGCCGGTCGTAGAGCGGATACAGCGACATCGCGTCGCCGCCGGACGTCCCGACGATCGGGTCGAACGACGTCGGGGCCAGCGTGACGCCGACCTTGATCTCTCCTCCCGCTTCCGCAACCACGGCTCCGGCCGCGAGCGACGTCGCGGCCAGCAACAGAACTATCGCCTGCTTGTACATTGTGCCCTCCCACCGGTCACTGCCGGCCCATTCAGGTCACGGCAGCCGATCACATCGCACGAATGCCTCTAAAAAGCAAGTGACTTTCAAAAGTGTCTCGATGTCAATTGCTTGCGAGCGTCAATCTGTAGCACATGGCCCGAGGTCAGGAACGCCGGCTGCGCGCCTTTGCCTGCGGCGCCGGCGGCCTCGCCCGGAAAAGCGACGGGACCTGCGCCGCCGTGTCGGCCCGTGAGCCGAGGCGCATCGCGACGAAATCGACGACGGCGAGGCACATCTCCGCCAGGTCGCCCTGGCCGCCCGACCGGAGCCACTGGATGTAGACGGCCTCGTTGCCGGCGACGAGGAGGGCCGCGAGAAGCCGGCCGTAGAGATCCTCGTCGGGGTCGACGCCGGCTTCCGCGGCGAAGGCCTTCGCCAGGTCGTCCTGCTGGTCGAGCTGGATGCGCGAGAGGAGCCGGAGCAGGCCGGGCACGGAGACGATCAGCCGCCGCTCCTCGCTGTAGCTGTCGAACGAGCGCAGCGACATCGCCTGGTCGACGATGAACTTGCGCCAGCGCTCCACGACCGGCTTGCTGTCGTCGGCGAGGTGGAGCCGGCACGATTCGAGGTGATCGATGTGGTGGGCGAGCGCAAGCTGCTCCTTGCTGCCGAAATACCGCAACAGCGAACTCACGGACATATCCGCCTGGTCGGCGATCTCCTCGAGCGTTGCCTGGTCGAAGCCCCGCTCGCGAAAGATGCGGCTCGCGACTTCCATCGCCTGCAGCCGGGCGCGGCGCTGCTTGCGGGCCCGCAGCGCCAGCGGCTTGCCGTCTTCGGTCGTCGTTCCTTGCGTCATGTCCTTGCCCTCGCCCTCAACAGGAATTGCCATCGTCGGTGGATCCTAGCATGCATCGCGGCTTGCATGACGCTTGTCTTCTAATGACATTGATTGTCTCATGAAAATCTGCCACATAATGATAACGCTTGTCTAATGAGATCGATTGTGCATACGCTATCACCGTTCGGACCATCCTTCCATCGATCATGCCTGTGGGGAACTGCAGCCCGGCTGGGCGCGTCCGCAGGCGCGGTGGGAAGGCCCTGCCGGACGTTGCGGTGTCGGAGACGGATGAATGAAGCTACATGTCGATCAACTCGCCGACAAGGTCGGCCGGGACCTCTCGGTCAGCGACTGGCTGACGGTCGATCAGGACCGGATCGACCGGTTCGCCGATGCTATCGACGACCATCAGTGGATCCATGTCGACGCCGAGCGCGCGAAGGCCGGCCCCTATGGCGCCACCATCGCACACGGCTACCTCACCCTGTCGCTGCTTTCGATCTTCCTCGACCCGATCCTCGATTTCGACGGGCTCTCGATGCGCATGAACTACGGCTTCGACCGCGTCCGTTTCCCGGCGCCGGTGCCGGTCAACTCCAGGCTCCGCGCCCATGTCGCGGTCGAGTCGGTGGACGAGACGCCGCACGGCGTTCGCGTCGAGCTCAAATGCGTGCTCGAGATCGAGGGGGGCGACAAGCCGGCCTGCGTGGCACAGGCGGTCGCGCTGCTGGTCCGCGCCGACGCCGAGCCTGCCCGGGGCGCCGCGTCGGGACGGCGGTCGGCGAAGCTGCCCCGACCGCGTCCGGGCTGGAAGGCGCCCGCGTCCTCGTCACCGGAGGCGGAACCGGAATCGGACGGGCGACGGCCCGCCGGTTCGCCAGCCAGGGCGCGCACGTCGCCGTGCTGGGCAGGACACGGGAGACGCTCGAGGAGACCGTGCAGGAGATCCGGCAGGCGGGCGTCGAATCGACCCTGTGCGTCGCCGACATCCGCAACCAGGAAGCCGTCGCCGGAGCGTTCGCCAGCCTGAGCGAAAGCTGGGGCGGGCTCGACATCCTGGTCAACAACGCCGGAGGCCAGTTTCCGAAGCTCGCGATCGACATATCCGTCAACGCGTGGCGCTCGGTCGTCGACCTCAATCTGACCGGGACGTTCATCTGCAGCCAGGCCTTCGCGGCCGCGGCCATCGCCCGGCAGGCCGGGGGGCGGATCGTCAACGTGGTGACGGCGGCCGCGATCCGGCCGTCACGCGGCCTCGCCCACGCCGTCAGCGCCCGGGCCGGGGTGATCGCCCTGACGCGTGCGCTGGCGCTCGAATGGGCCGAGCACCGCATCACGGTGAACGCCGTCGCGCCGGGCATGATCGACACGTCCGGCCTCGTCGACGCCGAGCTCGACGGAGACGCCTCGATCATCGGCAGGCTCGCCGCGGAATCTGTGCCGCTCGGACGTGCCGGCACGCCCGAGGAGGTGGCCGCGATGATCGCCTTCATGGCCTCGCCCGCCTGCGCCTACATGACCGGCGAGACCATCCTCCTCGACGGCGGCTACGCGCTCGGGCCGGGCATCCACATCGACCGCGACGGCAAGTACGCCTGAGACGCCAACCCGCAACGAACGAGGCCGCACATGCGCTTCTTCCACTTCAACGTCGTCTGTTCCGACTTCGACAGGTCCTACGACTTCTATACCAAGGTGGTCGGGCTGCATCCGCTCACGAGTTCGAGCGCGCGGACGGACGCGGCAGGAAACAGCGACGGACCATCGCGGGCGGGAATGCGGCCGGGGGAAGGTCGATCCGGTCCGAATGACGGCCCCGCGATCGCAGCGGCGCTCGGCTTCGAGGGTACGGGCGAATACCGGGGATGCTTTCTCTACTTCGGATCGAGCGCAAGAGGTCCCTACATAGACCTCCTGGAGTGGAAGGATCCGGCCCCGCCGGTGGAACGGTCCGCCCGCAACATCGGCCTCGCGCGTGTCGCGTTCGAGGTCGACAACCTCGAGGAACACCTCGAGCGGCTCGAGCAGCATGGCGTGCCTCTCGTGTCGCCTCCCACCGACGTTCTGCTCGGCGTCACGCGCCTGCGCGTCGTCTGCTTCCGCGACCCCGACGGCGTTCTCCTGGAGTTCGTCGAGTTCGCGAAGAAGGCGTGGGGCGCCTGAGGGGCCCAGGTGCTATCGTCACCCGCGTATCGGGCGACCATGGCGGCCGATGCTCGAGATATACGCCCCGGCCTGGGCGCGCGTCCCGAAGATGCCGCCGATGTAGCCATCCGGGCGCAGGAGGAAGACATGGCCGTCGCGTTCCAGCCCCGCGAAGCCGGGACCGCGCAATAGCTCGAAGATGCGCCGGCCGCCCGGCGCCCCCCCGTCGGGCATGCGGTCGCGGGGCCGCACCCCGCCGCTGCCCTGCCCGGCGCAGAGCGAGCTGCCGCGGTAGGTCAGCGTCAACTGCCGTTCGTCCGCGCTGCGCTCGAGCGCGTCGGGATCGCCGGCGAAGCCCTTGCGCAGCAGCTTCTCGCTGAGGCCGAGCACATGCGCGGCAATGGGCAGCCGCTCCTCCTCATAGGTGTCGAGCAGGCCATCAGGCGCGCCGGCGAGCACGGCTGCGAGCTTCCAGCCCAGATTGTGCGCGTCCTGCACGCCGGTGTTGAGGCCCTGGCCGCCTGCCGGCGGATGGACATGCACGGCGTCGCCCGCGAGGAGTACGCGGCCGGCGCGGAAATGCTCGGCCATGCGGATGTTCGGCCGGTAGAGCGAGGCCCAGCCCATGTCGGAGAGCACGATGTCCGTCCGCCCCGAGCGCGCGTCGAGCAGCGCCTGGAAGGCTGCGAGGCTCAGCTCCGGCTCGCCGTCGGCCGGCAACGTCGCCGTCATCTGGAATGCGTCGGTACACGGCAGCGGGCACAGGCTCGCCACCTCGCCCGGCCCCTTGGCTCAGTCGTGCCACCATATCCGGTGGGGGCGGCGGGCGGGGGGGCCCGCTATGGGGAGGCGTCCGGGGGGGGGGGGGCCGCCGCGGAGGCGGAGGCCGCCCGCGGGGGGGCGGGTGCTGTGCCCGCCATCGGCGCCGACGAGCCAGGCCACGCGCAGCGTCTCGCCGGTGCTGAGCCCGGCCGTCACGCCGCTCTCGTCCTGCGCCAGCCGCTCCAGCGCCACGCCGCGCTCGATGTCGCCGCCCAGCGCCGCAAAGCGCTCTGCCAGGATATCCTCCGTGCGCCATTGCGGCAGCATGCGCAGGTTCGGATAGGGCACCTCGCTCGTCGGCGCGCTCAGCTCGCTCATCCGCTGCTCGCGCACCACCCTGTCGCCGGCATAGGCGCGGATCACCGGATAGTCCGAAGACGCCGCCATCACCTCGTCGATGATGCCGAGCGTGTCGAACACCTCCAGCGTGCGCGGCTGCAATCCCTTGCCCTTGGAGGCGAAGACCCGCTCGGGAAGGCGCTCGATCAGCCGTACATCGACACCGGAGCGTCGCAGATCGATCCCCAGCGTCAGGCCGGTCGGTCCGGCTCCCACGATCAGCACGTCGGTCATATTGCCCATCTCCGTGCATCATACACGGATATACCCATACCCCGCGGCGCAATGGACTGTCCAGCAGATTCGTGCATGATGCACGGGCATGAGCACGCGCGACGACGAATGGGCCGACGAGATGCACGCGGCCTTCATGGACATGGTGGGGTTGTTCAACAGGCCGGAGCCCGACGCGGCGATCCTTCAGGCTGCGGGGGTCGAGCTCGACCGGGCGCTCTTCCCGCTCCTATCGCGGATCGGGATCAAGGCGCCGATCAGCGTGGTCGAGCTGGCGGCTATCGCCGGCAAGGACCACTCCACCGTCAGCCGCCAGGTCGCCAAGCTCGAGACGCTCGGTCTCGTGAGACGCGTTCCCTCGGAGCTCGACCAGCGCGTGCGCTACCTCGCGCCCACCGAAGCCGGGGACGACATCATCGCGCGCATCCGCACGGCCCGCCGCAAGGCCATCGCCGGCTGGGCCAAGGAATGGGACCGCGCCGAACGCGAAAAATTCCTCGAGACCCTGAAGACGATCGTCCGCGTCGGCACCGAAGTGGTCCGAGAGACGGGCGATCGGTAGGTCCGGCGAAGTCGCGCGGAAAGTTCAAGCGGTTCGTGATGGTGCCCGAGTTGATCTCCCGTCGAACCCGTCGACTACGCGCTTTGCGCGAAAGCTTTCTCCGGATTCAGCTTCGACTTGAGTTCCGTCGCCGCCAGTGCCTGTCCGAGCAAGGCCGCCTTGTCGGTCGTCAGTTCGCAAAGCGGGGGCATCATGCGGCGCCATGCGGCTTCGCCGGTCAGCAGCGCCAGCGAGGCCTTCACCGCTGCCACCAGCGGAAACTTCGCGATCGCCGCGCGGATTTCGACGGCGGCGGCCAGGCCCGCAGCCCTGGCGGCAGCATCCTTCCCGCTCCAGCCGGCCTGCGCGAAGGGGCCGGTGACGTTGGCGGTGGCCGAGATGCAGCCGGCGAAGCCCAGTTCCCCGGCCCGGGCGAGCGAGGCTTCCGCGCTCGGGAAGACATCGAAGCCGGGCAGCCGGCGCACCAGGCCGGCCGCATAGTCGAGGTCGCCCGAACTGTCCTTCAGCCCGAGCAGCGCGTCGGGCAGCCCGTCGCGCAGCCGCGCGACGACGTCGGCCGTGTAGGGCACGCCCGAATTGGCCGGGAAATGATACAGATAGAGCTTCAGCCCGTCCCTGCCGACCCGACGCGCCAGCGTGTCGACGTAGTCCAGCAGCCCCTCGGCATCGATGCCCTTGTAGTAGAAGGGCGGCAGCAGCAGCGCGCCGGCGAAGCCGAGCGCCTTTGCCTCCGCCGTCAGCCTGACCGCGTCGTCGAGGGCGGCGGCGCCGGTGCCGACCATGAACCGGTCGAGCGGCAGGCCGGCACCCGCCACCGCGCGCATCGCAGCAAGCCGCTGTTCGGTCGAGAACGAGGTCGCCTCGCCAGTGGTGCCGAGCAGGTTGATGCCGTCGCAGCCGCCCTTCCCGAGAAGCCAGGCGCAGTGCCGCACCAGATGGTCGAGGTCGATCGTCAGGTCGCCTTTGACCGGCGTCGCCGCGGCGGCGATGACGCCCCTGAGTTGAGCCATTGGAAATCCCCCGGTTACGGCAGCGTGTAGGCGGTCTTGACGGTGGTGTAGAACTCCGGCGCGTAGCGGCCTGGTTGGCGCGGGCGGTGGGACGAGCCTTTGCGGCCGCCGAATGCCACATGGTAGTCGACGCGGGCCGTCGGCAGGTTGCCCATCCCCATGCCCGCCTCGGCGTTGCGCCTGAAATGCGCGGCGTGCCTGAGGCTGGTCGTGCAGATGCCAGACGAAAGGCCGAAGGCGGTGTCGTTGGCGACCGACAGCGCCTCGTCGTAGTCCCTGACGCGGATGACGCCGGCGACCGGGCCGAAGATCTCCTCGCGGTTGATCCGCATGTCCGCGGTCGTCTCGGTGAAGAGCGCCGGCTGCAGGTAGTAGCCGGGTGCGGCCCGGTTCAGCCGCTCGCCGCCCCAGGCGAGCCGCGCGCCCTCGGCCTTGCCGATGTCGATGTAGGAGATGTCCTGGTCGAGCTGGCTCTGGTCGACGACCGGGCCGATATGGGTGCCGTCCTTCAGCGCGTCGTCGACGACGAGGCCCTTCAGCCGCTCGGTGAGGGCTGCGACGAAGCGGTCGTGGATGCCCTCGGTGACGACGATCCGCGACGAGGCGGTGCAGCGCTGGCCGGTGGAGAAGAAGGCACCGTTGGCGGCGCATTCGACCGCCGTCGCCAGGTCGGCGTCGTCGAGGACGACCAGCGGGTTCTTGCCGCCCATCTCGAGCTGGAACTTGCGCATGTGCTCGACGCAGGCGGCGGCAACCTTCCTGCCGGTCGCCACCGATCCGGTGAAGGTGACGGCGTCGATGTCGCGGCTCGTCAGGATCGCGTCGCCGACGACCGAGCCGCGTCCCATCACCAGGTTGAACACGCCTGCCGGAGCGCCGGCGCGGACGATGATGTCGGAGAGCGCCCAGGCCGAGCCGGGAACCAGATCGGCCGGCTTGAACACGACGCAATTGCCATAGGCGAGCGCCGGCGCGATCTTCCAGGCGGGAATGGCGATGGGGAAGTTCCATGGCGTGATGATGCCGACAATGCCGACCGGCTCGCGCGTGACGTCGACCTCGATGCCGGGGCGCGTCGAGGCAAGCTTCTCGCCCGCCAGCCGCAGCGTCTCGCCAGCGAAGAAGTCGAAGATCTGGCCGGCGCGGACGACTTCACCTACGGCTTCCGGCAGCGTCTTGCCCTCCTCGCGGGCGAGCAGTCGGCCGAGCTCGTCCCTGCGCGCCAGGATCTCGGCCGAGACCTTCAGCAGGATGTCGTGACGCTGCTGGATGCCCGAGCGCGACCACGCCGGAAAGGCGGCCCGCGCCGCCGCGATCGCCTGCTGCGCGTCCTCCCGCGAGGCGCGCGCATAGGCGCCGATCACGTCGTTGGTGTCGGAGGGGTTGACGTTGTCCGCGGCTTCGCCGCCGTCCACCCTGCGTCCGGCGATGAAGTTCTGATGCACTGTCATGTCAGGCGTGTTCCTTGCTCTGGGCCGAAGCGACCTCGGGATGGTCCTTGTCGGTCCGGTATGTCGGGGAAGCTCCTCCGGGATCTCCCCATCCGGTCACCTCCGGGCCGAAGAACTCGGCATTGATCCGCCGGAAGCGCTCTTCATGCCCCGGCAGATCGTCCTCCTCCCAGATGGCGTCGACCGGGCAGACGGAGAGACACAGCCCGCAGCTTATGCACTCCACCGGGTGGATGTACATCATCCGCCCGCCCTCGTAGATGCACTCGACCGGGCAGACGACCTGGCAGGCGCCGTCCTTCACGTCGATGCAGGTCGATGCGATGACGTAGACCATGGACCAGGCCTCAGCGTCCCTGCCAATTCGGCTGGCGCTTTTCCTGGAACGCTTTGACGCCTTCGTTCTGGTCCTCGGACTTCAGCGCCTCGACCAGTTGCGGCACGCGCAGCATCTGCGCCTCCCGGGCGCTCATCCGCTCGCCGGCCCTCACCATCGCCTTGATGGCGCGCACCGACAGCGGCGCGCAGGCGAGGATCTCGCCGATCCAGCGATCCACGGCCGCGTCGAGGGCGTCGGCGGCGACGACCTCGTTGACGAGGCCGAAGGCGCGCGCCTCCTCGGCGCCGATGCGGCGTCCCGTCAGCAGCATGCCCATCGCATCGACATGGCCGATGCGCCGCGTCAGCATGGCGATGCCGCCGTCGAGCGCCAGCCGGCCGACGCGCGGCTCGGGCAGGCCGAAGGTGGCCTTCTCCGACGCGACGACGATGTCGCAGCCGAGCACCATCTCCATGCCGCCGCCGAGCGCATGGCCGTTGACGCGCGCGATGACCGGCACGTCGAGCGTGTCCCTCAGCGCGATGCCGCCGAAGCCGCCGGGCCGCGGCGCCGCCCAGTATTCCAGACCCGACAGACCGCTCGACTGGCCCTTCATGTCGGCGCCGGTGCAGAAGGCGCGATCGCCGGCTCCGGTCAGCACGACGACGCGGATGCCGCGGTCCTTCTCGATCGTCTCCCAGATGCGGACGAGTTCCGCCTCGGTCGCCAGGTCGACCGCGTTCATGCGGTCGGGCCGGTCGATCGTGACGCGCGCGACGTGGTTCTCGACTGTGAAGCTGACGGTCATGCCGCCTCGCCGCGCTTTTCGCCGGCGACGATGCCGGCCGAGATCAGGGCCTCGATCCGCTCGGGCGGGTAACCCGCCTCCTCGAGCACGGCGCGGCCGTCGCCGCCGAGGTCGGGCGCGGCATGGCGAACCGCAAACGCGCTTTCGTCCGGGGTGGGGGGGGGGGGGGGGAGCTGGTTGGCGCCGCGCCGGCGGGGGCTCCGGAGGCCGGGGCGGTTCGCTTGGGTGGGGCGGTGATCGGGCGATGGCGGAGGCGTCAGTCCGGGCGCGCAGAGCACGTCCTGTTCCTCCAGCTTCGACAGCCAATATTCAGTCGAGTTGGGGGCGAAGCGCTCGCGGAACCGCCGGTGCAGCTCGGCCTTGTGCTCGACCTGCCCGGCGAAGGTCGAGAGCCGCGGCTCGGCCGACAGGTCGGGCAGCCCGAGAGCGGCGCAGATGTCCTTCAGCGGGTTGGCCTTGAAGGCGCCGACCATGACCACCGCGCCGTCGGTCGTCTCGAACACGCCCGTCAGCGGGAAGGCGCCCCAGTTCAGGTGCCTGCCGCGCTGCAGCCACATCGCAGCTTCCTGCATCTGCATGGCGAGCGTCGATTCGAACAGCGACACCGAGACCGACTGCCCCCTGCCCGTCTTGCCGCGCTGCAAGAGCGCCAGCAGGATCGCCTGCACTAGATGCATGCCGGCGGTGTAGTCGCAGAGCGCCGTCGGATAGATGGACAGCGGCGTCGCCTCGTCGGCGCGCCGGGCCATGACGCCCGACAGCGCCTGGGCGAGGATGTCCTGCCCACCCTTGTGCGACAGCGGGCCGGAGGGTCCGAAGCCCGAGCCGAAGGCGCAGATGATGCCGGGGTTGATCTGGGACAGCCTGTCGTAGCCGAAGCCCATGCGCTCCATCACGCCGGCGCGGAAATTGTTGACCACCACGTCGGCGTTCCTGACCAGGTCGTAGACGACCTCCTTCGCCTCGTCCTTGCGCAGGTCGAGCGCGATCGAGCGCTTGTTGCGGTTCAGGCTGCGGAACACCGGATTGTTGAGGCCGTCGGGATCGTCGGCGATGGAGGTGCGGGAGAGGTCCCCCGCGCCCGGCCGCTCGATCTTGATCACGTCGGCGCCATAGTCGGCGAGCACCTGCGTGCAGCAGGGGCCGAGCATCACCTGGGTGAAGTCGATGACCCTGATGCCCGAAAGCGGCTGGTTTCCCGTCGGCTGCATGAAATCCTCTCCCGTCATTCCGCGGCAATCTGCACGTTGGCGTTGGCGGCCGGCCGGTCGCCCGGGTCCGCGCCCTGGGCACGCAGGACCCTTTGCAGCTCGGCGACGTCGACGCGGTCGACGGTGACGCCGGCCTTCATCGCCAGCGCCGCCGCGACGCCGGCCGCCTCGCCCATCGCCATGCAGGGCGGGATCTCGCGCGAGATGCGCTGCGCCGCGGCCGTCGAGGAATAGTGCCGGCCGGCGACGAGCATCTGCTTCACTTCCTTCGGCAGCAGCGAACGGTACGGATAGTAGTAGTCGCGGCCGCGCGCCACGCTGTCGCGGAAATGCCGCCGGTTCGCCACGTCCTCCTTGGTCATGACGTATTCGCCTTCGAGCAGACGCGAGGTGCGCACGCCGACCTGCGGCGCGACGTCGACGACGAAGGCATTCTCGAAGCCCGGAATCTTCTCGCGGACATAGGCGACCAGCTCGGCGATGCGCTCGCGGCCGCGGAAGTCGGCATGCGTCAGGTCCTCGACCGAGATTCCGTCGAGGCCGCCCATATGCGGGCAGTTGCACCAGACGATCCCCGGCAGCGGCGTCTTCAGCCACCAGCGCTCCCACGAGCCGCCCATGATGCGCTTGGCTTCGCGGTCGACGACGGCGAAGGCTTCCGGCTCCTGGTATTCGAAGCGCTCGGCGGCCTCGGTGTCGATGCCGCCCAAGCGGAACACCGTCGTGACGATGAACGAGCCCCGGCTGAAAGCCGCACCGGCGGACGCCGCGACGTCGAGGTCGCCCGTCGCGTCGATCACGGTCTTGCCCAGCACCGCCTGGCGGCCGCTCTTGGATTCGCAGATCACGCCCTTGATCGTCCCGTCCTCCACGATCGCCCTGGAGAACCAGCTATGCAGGCGCAGGTTGACGCCCGCCTCGGCGATCATATCGTTGGAGGCGCGCTTGAAGCCATCCGGATCGAAGGCCGACGCGTAGCAGATCGGCTGGGGCTTCTGATGCGAATGGAAGTCGTAGACGCCCCATCGCGCCCATTGCTGGAACTTCGCGGTGTCCGAGATCCAGTCCTTCTCGGGCGGCGTGACGCAAAGCCCCATCGTCGTCATGCGGTCGATCAGCTCGGCACAGATGCCGCGCACCGTCATCTCGGGGCCGTTGGACATGTCGTCCAGAACCAGAACCATGCCGCCGGAAGCGAGGCCGCCGAGATAGGCGTAGCGCTCCAGCAGCAGCACGTTCAGCCCGTTGCGCGCGCCGGCGACCGCGGCCGAGATGCCGGCGGGCCCTCCGCCCACCACGACGAGGTCGGTCTCCGCCACGACCGGGACCTTGCCGCCCGGCTCGTCGATCATTGTTGCAGTCGTCATCGGAAACTCCGGATCTAGAGGTCGGGAAGCGCCGCGGATCAGGTCCGGGCGACGTTCCACGTGAGGACGCGGGACTCGGCCCAGGAGATCACGCCGAAGAAGGTGGCGGAGAACACCGAGCCGACGACGATCGTCGCGTAGAGAAGCGGCGAGTCGAAATTGTAGGTCGCCTGAATGATCAGCGCGCCGATGCCCTGGGTGGAGCCGATCCATTCGCCGACGATCGCGCCGATCACCGCCGTCGACGCCGCGATCTTCAGCGCCGAGAACAGGTAGGGCAGCGAGTTCTTCAGCCGCACCTTCTGGAACACCTCGCGCGGTGAGGCCGACAGCACGTGCATCAGCTCGAGCTGCTGCGGGTTCACGTCGCGCAGGCCGCGCGTCATGTTCACCAGCGTCGGGAAGAAGCAGATGATCGCCGCGATCGCGATCTTCGGCTCCATGCCGTTGCCGAGCAGCAGCACCAGGATCGGCGCCTTGGCGACGACGGGAATCGTGTTGACCATCACCGCGATGGGGAAGAACGCCTCTTCCAGCGTGTCCTTGTAGGCGAAGGCGGTGGCGATCGCGATCGCAGCCAGATTGCCGATGAGGAAGCCGGAGACCGCCTCGATGGCGGTCGGGAGCAGGTTGACCATCAGGATGTCGAAGCGGCTGACCAGGACCTTGAACACGGCGCTGGGAGCCGGGGCGATGAACGGCCGGATGCCGAACGCGATCACCGAAATCTCCCAAATCACGAGAAGGATCACCAGCGCGGCGATCGGCAGGAGGCGGCGGCGCCACATCATGCGCCGTTTGGCGGCGAGATAGATCTGCTGCGCGCCGTCGTCGTCGACGAAGGCGCCCATGCCGGCGGTATCGGGCGTGGTGACGGACATCAGCATGTCTCCAAGACGCGTCGCAGATGCGAGACCAGCGAGACGAATTCCGGCGTCTCGCGCATGGCGATCTTGCGCGGGCTGGGCAGGTTGACGGGAACGAGCTCCTTGACGCGGCCGGGCCGCGCCGCGAGCAGCAGCACCTCCTGGCCGAGGAACGCCGCCTCGTAGATCGAGTGCGTCACGAACAGGATGGTCGTGCCGGTGCGTTCCCAGACCGCGAGCAGCTCCTCGTTCAGCCGGTCGCGGGTGATCTCGTCGAGCGCCCCGAACGGCTCGTCCATGAAAAGCAGCTTGGGGCTCGAGATGAGCGCCCGGGCGATCGACACGCGCTGGCGCATGCCGCCCGAGAGTTCGTGCGGGAACGCCTTTTCCCAGCCGGCGAGCCCGACCAGCTCGAGCAGTTCGTGCGGATTGCGCGCCCGGCCGCCCGGCGCCCCGCCGCCGACTTCCAGCGGCAGGGTGACGTTTTCGAGCACCGTTCGCCAGGGCAGCAGCGCGGCATCCTGGAAGACGAAGCCGATGTCGCGCCGCGACCTTGCCGCCGAAGGCGCGCCGCCGAGCACCCTGGCCGAACCGGAGGTCGGCTTGGTGATGTCGGCGACGACGCGCAGCAGGGTCGACTTGCCGCAGCCGGACGGACCCAGCAGCGTCAGGAATCCGCCCTTGCGCACGGTGAGGTCGATGCCGTCGAGCGCGGTGATGGTGCCGCGCTCGGTCGTGAACCGGACCGAAACCTGCGTAAGCTCGACGGCGGCTTCGGAGTGGCCCTCCATCGCCGTCGGCTCCCTTGTCTCGTAGTCGAAGGCGGCGAGTGCCATGGCCTCTCTCCCGTCAGCCGATCTTCGGGCGGTCGGCTGCGGTGGCGTCGAGAACCGCCGTGGAGATGACGTCGTCCAGCGCCGGCGCTCCGGCCGAGAACTGGCCGAGCTCGTCATAGAGCTTGATCTGCTCGGCCCAGTTGGCCGGATCGAAGGTCGCCCAGCCGTTCTTCTTGGTCGCCTCGGTGAAGACATGCGCCAGCATGATCTCGGCCGCCGCCAGCTCGTCCTTCTTGACGAGGTTCGGGAACTCCTTGATCAGCAGGTCGACCGCGGCCTCGCGGTTGGAGTTGGCGTATTCCCAGCCCTTGCCGGCAGCGCGGAAGAAGCCGTCGAGCGCCTCGGGATCCTTCTGCAGCATGTCCGAGGTCGTGTAGTACGGGTTGGCGTAGAGCTGCACCCCGTGGTCCCACATCTTCATCGCGACGACCGGCTGCCCGACGCCGGCGATCGCCGTGGTGTTGGTCAGCCAGCCGGTGACCGCGTTGACCTGGCCGGTCGCCAGCGGCGTCATGTCGGCGCCGATCACGACCACTTCGACCTGGCTTTCGGGGATGTTGTGCTTCTTCAGCAGCGCCGAGAGCAGGATCTTGCCGGTCGCCTGGATGCCGATCTTCTTGCCGATCATGTCCTGCGGCGTGTTGATCGGCGCGGAGGCCAGCGAGAAGAACGCGTAGGGATGCTGCTGCGCGCTGACGCCGATCGCCTTGACCGGGATCTTCTGCGACGCGGCGAGCATCAGCGACGGGCTGGACGACACCTGGCCGATCTCGTAGCGGCCGGACGCGACGATCGCCACGCCGTCGATGGAAGGGCCGCCCGGCTGGATCGCGAGATTCAGCCCTTCCTTCTCGAAATAGCCCATGTGCTTGGCGGCCACCTCGCCGAGCTGGTTGCCGCCGCCCAGCCATCCGAGCTGCATGTTGATGGTCTTGGTGCCGGATTGCGCCAGCACGCGGCTGGAGACGAGCGCCGGCATGGCGAGCGCGCCGGCAAGCCCGGCGCCGGTCTTCAGGATATGGCGACGCGAAAAACGTGAGTTCATCATCGGTGTTCCCCTTGTTTGGGTGCCCTCGCTCGGGCCCCGTCACTTCACACTCTTTGCCGGCGGCCGCTTCTTCGAGCTCCCATTCGCCGGCAATCTTTTTCGAAGCTGCTGCGACTTTAGTTGTGGCAGGGCGCGCGCAGGAAGCATAAAGATTCGAGAGAGGTGATGCCGAATTGGCATCACCTGTGCACGAGGGGATGCGCCATGCACGCAGCGGCCCTACGCTATGTCGACCAGGTCGCCCGGCTGGGCTCGATCCGGCGCGCCGCCGGCGTCCTCAACGTCGCGTCTTCCGCCGTCAACCGGCAGATCCTCAAGCTCGAAGCCGAGATCGGCACGCCCCTGTTCGAGCGCGTCGGCAACGGCGTCAGGCCGACCGCCGCCGGCGAACACGTCATCCGCCACGTCCGCGAGACGCTTTCGCGCTGGAACGACGTGCGCGGAGAGATCGCCACCCTGTCGGGCGACATCCACGGCGAGGTGCGCATCGTTTCGATCCCCGCGCCGCTCGTGCGCATCCTGCCGATGGCGATCGAGGATACCGCCAGGCAGCACCCGCACATCTCGTTCCGCGTCATCGACGCCGCGCCCCGCGAGCATACCGAAGAGATGCGCGCCCGCAGGGCCGATATCGCCATCCTGTTCATAGACCGCCGGCATAGCGGCTACGACGTGGTGGCGCGCATCCGCATGCGCATCGGCGCCATCATGCGGCCCGACCATCCGCTGGCCGGCAAGAAGGAGGTCACGCTCACCGATTGCGCCGACTATCCGGTCTGCATGCTGAGCGACCCGTGGATCCTGAACGCGACGGCCGAAGCCGAGTTCACCCACAGCGGCGCGCAGTTCAAGTCGATATTGCTGACCAATTCCCTGCCGATGACCAAGCACGCCATGCTCAACGGGCTCGGCATCGGCTTCTTCACGCCGACCGGCTTCGTCGACGAACTGAAGCGCCGCGAACTGGTGCATGTCCCGCTGGCCGAGCCCGATCTCTCGGCGAGCGAGATCGGGCTGCTGATCCACCGGGACCGCCATTCCTCGCCCGCGGTGCGGGCCCTCGCCGGCCGGCTCATAAAGGAGTTCGCAGACCTCGAACGCGACTTCGGCGAACTGAGCCCCGCCCCTCGCCGCTCCCCCCCAGCCGGGTCTCGAGGCGAGCGAGGCGGCGGCGACTGAGGGTCGGGCGCCGGGCAATGGCCCGTCCGATCCGGCCGAGGCCCCATATGCCGACTGGGCGCCCCTTCAGCGAGCGTGGCGAAAGCGGATAGGTACCTTCGGCCGGCCACCTGCCCGCGCGCAGCCGGGACTGCGCCTTCGAGAAGCCGCGCACCGCGTCGAGAAGCAGCCAGACGGCGGCGTCTGCCACCTCGTCGTCCAGCCCTGCGGGGGGTGGGTGCCGGCGACCCCTTGGCGGTGGGCAGGGGCGGGGTCGATGCTTTCATGCCCCACACGGAGGCGGGAGAAAGGTCGGAGTTGGGGGGGGGGGTGGGCTCGGCCCGGTGCCGGGCCCCCGCCCTCGCTCGCTCGGCGTCGAGCTTTTGGCCCAGCCGGGCTGGATGCTGATTTTTACCGCCACTACAACATTGGCGCGCACGGCATCATATCCGCAACCTAGGTACTAACTCCCGGAAAACCGATCAGGAGCCCCCGGGCCGTACCAATGCGGAAGGCGGCAGCTCTATTCCGGCCCATACAGTCCCGGTCTACTGATCTCCATTGTAGCGGCGCATTGCCGAGAGTGCGGCAGCGGAGAGCCTGTTCGACGCAGGGATGTCGGCCACGCTGAGTGCGCCGGCAGGCGCCGGCGCCTGTGCGGCAAACAGTTCGGCCAGGATCGATTGCCCACCACGATCGACATGCTCTACCTCGGCGCAGGGAAGCGCGAAGCTGAGCGCCAACGCCCAGGGCTGCTCCGTCGTGTTGTGGAAGATGAGCGGCACGGAGAACTTCCGCGCAAGTTCGGCGATCCGCAAATTCTCGGTGATGCCACCGCTCCACGCGACGTCGGGCTGGAGCGCTTCGACCACACCCATCTCGAGAAACTGTTTTATTTCCGCATAGGAGTAGAGGAAATTGCCGACCGAGAATTTGTGTCCAGCTTCCGCTAGTTTCCTGAATCCTTCGATGTCATTGGGCAGGAGTGGGTCCTCGATCCAGCGCATGCGGTATGGCTCCAGGCGCTCAATCATCTGCGCGGTGTAGCCGGCGTCCCAGCCGACGAAGCAGTCGAAGCTGACATCGGCCCCGGTCCCCAGCACTTCGCGCGCGGCGGCGACGTCCATGCAGTTCTGCCGCATGCCCTCTTCGCCGCTCTCCGGACCATACCGCGCCGGCATCTTGACGCCGGTGAACCCGCTTCCGGCCATGGGACGCGCAGTGGTGATGTAGACGGGCATACTGTCGGTCCGTGCGCCACCCAGCAGGTCGATCAGCGGCTTGCCCGCCTCGTCGGCGCACAGATCCCATATCGCGATGTCAAGCGCGGCGAGCCCCATGCCGACGAAACCCGAACGGTCCCAAAGGGTGATCGATCGCATCATCAATTCCCAGAGGTCCTGCGGGCTGTCGACCGTTTCACCGCGGATCAGCCAGCCGAGGCGGGAGGCGATCGCAGCAACCACCTCGCCTCCATTGGTGATTGAGACGCCTTGCGCACCGTTGTCGGCGCGCACAACTGTCGCCACTTTCGCGGTCGGCCAGATCCACGACGACCGCGTCTCGGCAAAGCGTGGAAATCTGCCCATGGGTGATGCGGCGCGATCCCTGATGATCTTGGTTCCGAGATACCCGGACTCCAGAATATGAACCTCGACCTCGGCGATCTTCATCTCGCTTTAATCCCAGCTTTAACGGCCCCTGTTCCAGGGAATCGATCGTCGCACCCCGGGGGGTACGGCTCAGTGAATGACATACACGCCATTGATGCTGTACGTGTATCATTGTCCATCAATTTCGCAAGCCGACGCGAATTGCCAGGGAAGGACGAAAATGGCCGGCCTGCTCCACCCGACTCGGGTGCGCGGCGGACGCGACAGGCCAGCTCAGGTCGAGGCGCGCCAGACCAACTGGTGACCGACCGCTATGACCTTGCCTTCATGCGAGGCCTCGCCGAACAGTGCCGACAGCACCTTGCTGCCCGCCAGGCGGCCGAGTTCGTACGCATCAACGTGGACGGTGGTGAGCGCGGGCGTCAGGCACGCCGAAAGTTCAAGGTCGCCGAATCCGGCGATTGCGACCCGGCCGGGCACGGCGATTCCTTCGGCGCCGGCGCGCAGCAAGGCGCCGATCGCATAGTGATCGCCCGGGCAAAAGATGGCGTCGATTTCCGGCGCGGCCGCCAACAACTCCATGAAGGCGTTGCCGACCTCGACCATCCGCGCCGGCGCGTCGATCTCCTTCAGCCAGCTCTCCGATAGCGCGACGCCACGCTTCGACATCGCGTCGAGATAGCCCTGGCGGCGCGCCCGCACGATGTCGTTGTATCTGGAGTATCCGCCGAGGAACCCTATGCGCGCATAGCCGCGATCGAGGAGGCCTTCGGTCATCTCGCGGGCGGCGCGCCGGTTGTCAGGACCGATGCTCATAGAGTGCGGATGCCGCGCCTTGCTCCAGATATTGATGACAGGCACGCTCGCGCGCTCCAGCATGCGATCCGTCGCCTCGTCCCGGCTGGCGCCGGTCAGCACGATAGCGTCGGGCCGCCTGCCGAGAAACGCCGACAAGAGCTTGCGCTCGACCGATGGATCGCGGAAGTCGCCGATGCTACCGACCATAAGCTGGTAGCCTTCCGGCTCGAGCACGTCGAGCAGACCCTGCGCCGTCGTCGAGAACGCGGAATTTTGAAGTGACGGCAGCAGAAGCGCGACGATGTTGGAGCGGCTCTTCTGCAGGCTTCTTGCCGCGAGGTGCGGCACATAGTCAATTTGCGCGATCGCGCGCTCCACCCGCTCGCGCGTTTCCGGCCGCACCTTCTGTGGCTCACGCATCGCACGCGACACCGTGATCAAGGAGAGATTTGCCACCCTTGCCACGTCGCGCATGTTGGGCAGCCGCCTGCCGTCGTCGTCCCGCATCTTTACCCAAGCCCGAATCCGCCGGTAGGCCGCACACTGGCACCGTTGACACACATCGTCAAATGATATACGTATATCACATATATCGGGAGGATGGTAGGGCTTTGACATTCCTGTTGATTCGCCCGGTTTGGGTGACGCTGGTCTTGGTGCTGCTGCTGGGAGGCGCGGCGCTCGACCAGAGGTCAGGTTCGCGCGCCAAGCTGACGGATTCCGAGGCCGCCGAGATCGAGCGTTCGGGTGCCGAAGTGGTGTTGCGGTTCCCGCCGGAGACATTCCATATGGACGCGCTCCAGAAGGTCGGCCGCGTCGTCCGGATCGACGGTGATAGCGCCTTCGTGATGGATGTGAAGGTCAACCAGTTGCGGGCGCTTGCCGGCAAATACTGGGTCCGCGACGTGCTTCCGGTCGGACTCTAGGAAATGCCGATGAGCAACATACGCATATCCGGTCTGACCGTCGAATATGGAATCGAGGGGCAGCCGCGCCATCTGGCGCTGGAGGACGTTTCGTTTGAGGTCTGCAGCGGCGAATTTTTCTGCGTGGTCGGTGCTAGCGGATGCGGTAAGTCGACCCTCGTCTCGGCCATAGCCGGTTTCGTGCCGCCGAAGGCGGGGCGGGTCGAGGTCGATGGCGAAGCGATCCGTGGTCCAGGCCCGGACCGCGGCGTTGTTTTCCAGGAATATGCCCTGTTGCCCTGGCGTACAGTGATCGACAATGTCGCGCTGGGCTTGAAGTTTCGCGGGGTGGGCCGCGACGAGCGTCGCCGTCAGGCGGCGGAGTACCTGAAGCTGACCGGACTGGAGCAAGCGGCCGAGAAATATCCGCACGAGCTGTCGGGTGGGATGAAGCAGCGTACGGCGGTGGCGCGCACGCTGGTAATGTCGCCGAAGGTCATGTTGATGGATGAGCCGTTCGCCGCCGTCGACGCGCAGACGCGCGTGGTCCTCCAGCAGGAGCTGCTGCGCATCTGCGCGGCGCAGAAGATGACGGTGCTGTTCGTCACCCACAGCGTCGAGGAAGCGGTGTTCCTGGGCGACAGGGTGATGGTGCTCGGCCGTCCGCCGCATCAGATCAAGGACATGATCGCCATCGATATCCCTCGCGAGGAGCGGGACTGGGGCACGATCGCAACCGATCCGCGCTTTGCCGTGCTGTCCGGCGAGGTGATGAACCGAGTGCGTGGCAACTAGAGGCTGTCATGGACTTGGGATGGAGGCTGCGTTGAGAAGCGAAAAGCCGCGTAATAGGAGAGAGCGGCATGCCGGTATCGGGCATATCGGTATGCCTCTCGACGCATCAGGCAGCTTTCGCCCCCCAGCCCTGCGAGTTGCGCCGATTTTAGCTTGCCGGTTCGGTTTGCGGCTGGCTCCTATCGGGTGGGTCAAATTCGGCTGCAGCGCAGTCCCATCGCAGCTCAACAGCAGTCTCTAGATGTCTTGGAGCGCGCAAACCAAGATGCTGAAGGGCGCGAGTGGCATCGCGGCGATACTGCTGCTGTGGCAGCTTTCAGTCTATGTCGTCGACGTGCCACCGCATTTCTATCCCAGCCCGGCGGCGGTCTGGCGGGCCTTCATCGAGATGACGGAGAAGGGCATCCTTCCGTCCTATATAGCTGACAGCATGCTGCGCTACCTGCTCGGCGTCCTGATCGGCACCGCGATCGGCTGCGCTCTGGCGCTTCTTATCGCCAGTTCCAAGCTCGCCATGCGGATGCTCGGACCGATGATCGACTTCCTCTACTATATGGTCGAACTCGCCTGGATTCCCCTGTTCGTCATCTGGTTCGGCTTCGGGCTGCCGACCATTCTCGTCGCCGTGGTCTACGTCGTGATCTGGCCAGTGCTTTTCAATTCGCTGTCCGGCATCCGTAGCATCCAGCCCTCGCTGATCCTGGCCGCGCGGTCGCTCGGCGGGTCGCGATGGCAGGTGCTGCGCGAGGTCGTTCTGCCCGGGATGCTGCCGCAGGCGGTCAACGGCTTCAGGGTCGCGGCCGGGTTCGCCTTCCGCGCGCTCATCTTTGGCGAGCTGATCGGAGCCCAGTCCGGCATCGGCTACCTCATCTTCGAGAGCACGACGCACCTGCAGACGGACCGGACGGTGCTCGGCATGATCTGCATGGGCCTCTTGTGGCTCTTCATCGACCGCAACTATCTGCGTCCGTTCGAGAAGGCGACGATCGACCGCTGGGGAATGGTGGTCAGCCATGACAGCTAACGGCATTGCCCCTTCGCGGCTCGCCCGGCAGGCTGCCAGCATCGGGCTGGCTTTGATCGTGCCGGCGCTCGTCGTGGCGGCATGGGCGGCGGTGCCGTTCTTCGTCAAGGTGCCGGCTTACAAGCTGCCGACCGTCATGGAGATCGGCGAGCAGTTCTGGGTGCTCACCTCCAACGGTAAGCTAGGTTGGGAACTCCTGGTGAGCGGCAGCCGGTTCATCGTCGGCCTGTTGCTGGGGACGGCGCTCGCGCTTCCGCTCGGGCTCGCGATTGCGCTCAACCGCCACGTCTCCGACGTGGTGCGGCCGGCGCTGGTCTTCTTCCAGGCGATCGCGGGCATCGCCTGGGTGCCGATGGCGATCATCTGGTTCGGCTTCGGCCAGGGCCCGGTCATCTTCGTCATCGCAAACACCGTGTTCTTCAGTACCATCTACAACGTGGTGAGGGGAGTCGAATCCATCCCCGCCGTCTTACGCAACGCCGTCCGCTCGATGGGCGGAACGGGGATCGGCTATTTCCGCGAACTGATCCTACCGGGAGCGCTGGTGCAGATCATCGTCGGGCTGCGGACCTCGATGGCGTTCGGACTGCGCGCGCTGGTGGGCGCCGAGATGATCGCCGGTACGAGCGGGCTCGGCTTCATGACCATCGACGCCTCGCAATCCTACGGCACCGACACGGTCATCGTCGGCATGCTGGTGATCGCCGTGGTGTGGTACGTGCTCGACCGCGCAGTCTTCATTCCGCTCGAGCGCAAGACGGTGGTGCGCTGGGGACTGCAGAGGTTTCAATAGATGGTGCGCGTCGCGGTCGTGGGAACGGGCTGGTACAGCTGCGTCAACCATCTGCCGGCGCTGAAGGCCATTCCCGGCGTGGAGATCGCGGGCATTTGCGACACGGACCCGGACAGACTCGCGACCGTGTCGGAGAATTTCGGCGTCGCATTCGCCACTCGCGATTTCCGTATGCTGGCGGCGCTCGGCGCGGACGCGGCAATCGTCGCGTCGGCCAATGGCGCCCACGCCGAGCGGACGCGGGCATTCCTGGAGGCGGGCGCCCATGTACTGGTCGAGAAGCCGATGACGCTGAGCGCGGCCGAGGCGTGGCGGCTGGTCGCGGCCGCTCGCCGGTGCAAGCGAGAGCTGCTCGTCGCCTATGGCTGGAACTACAAGCCGCATTTCGCGATGGCGATGGAGTTGTTGCGACAGGAGGAGATCGGCCCGATCGAATCGGTCGTGGCCCATCAGGGATCGCCAGTACGCCGCATCTTCACCGGCGATCTCGGCGAGGGGCGCTGGAGCGGGGCGCTGGTGGAACCGAAGCCGGAAACATGGCGTAACGCCGGACGTGGCGGCGGCTTCACGTTCGGGCAGCTATCGCATTTGCTCGGATTCGTCTTCGGCCTGTTGCCGCTGGACACCGTCTCTGTGAGCGCGGTGATGCACGGGACGAGAGCCGGGCTCGACCTCGGGGTGATGGCGCATGCGAGCTTCCGCGGGGGCGCGGTCGCCAGCCTCTCCGGCGTCGCGGGCGTGCCCGAGCAGGACGACAATTACTGCAACATCATCTTCTATGGCGGCCGCGGATCGATGGTGGTCGACACGCGGCTCGACCATATCAGCGTTGGCTCGCATCGCGGGGCGTCACGCCGTATATCGCTGCCGCGAGGGTGCGGGAGATATGACTGCATCGGCCCGGTTGACGCATTGATCGCGATCGCGCGCGGCGAAAGCCGAAATCTTTCCGACGGCGCGGCCGGTGCCCGCGCCGTTCAGACGATCGAGGCGATGCACTCCTCCGCGCGAGCCGGCGGATCAAGAATCGACTTGTCAGATGTTCAGATGCAATGATATACGAGCGTCATTAGATACACGTATATCATTAACGAGCCATCGCAATGCGTCTTAAGGAACTCAAAGTGCTGGTAACGGCCGCCGGCGCAGGTATCGGCAAGGAGACGGCGATCGCGATGTCGCGCGAGGGCGCGCATGTGCTTGCCACCGACATCGTCGCGGCTTCGCTGCGCGACCTCGAAGGTGTGTGCACGGCGACGGCGCTGCTCGACGTCACCGACCGGGCGGCGGTTGAGGCGATTGTCAGGCGCCACGGCCCGTTCCAAGTGCTGGTGAACTGTGCCGGGCATGTCCACGACGGCTCGATCCTCGACGTGACGGATGCCGACTACGACAAGAGCTTCGATGTCAACGTGCGCGGTATGTTCCATACGATCAAAGCGGCACTTCCCGGCATGCTCGAAGGCGGCGGCGGTTCGATCATCAACATCGCCTCGGTCGCGTCGAGCATCCATGGCGTACCGCGCCGCTGCGCCTACGCCGCGACCAAGGGCGCGGTGATTGCTCTCAGCAAGGCCGTGGCGGCGGATTTCGTCGGCAAGGGCGTGCGCTGCAACGCGATTTGTCCCGGCACTATCGAGACGCCCTCGCTGCAGGGACGGATCAATTCCCAGTCCGACGCGGTCAAAGCGCGCGCCGAATTCATCGCCCGCCAGCCAATGGGCCGGCTCGGCCGTCCCGAGGAGATCGCGTCGCTAGCTGTCTATCTCGCCTCGCCCGAATCCGCCTTCACGACCGGCGCCACACACATAATAGACGGCGGATGGATCATGTAGCCGGCGGACGACTAGGGGGAAACAGTATGTCACAGTCCGACAAGGAAAGGCTTCGCAGCCAATTCGAGGCCGAGCGCGGCTACTGGAGCCCGTTCTGGGGCGATCTGCTCGACGCGAGCCCGGAGTTCTTCGAGGCCTTCCTCAATTTCTCGGCAGTTCCATGGCGGTCAGGACCACTCGACCCCAAGACCAAAGAACTCATCTATATCGCGATCAACGTCGCCACGACCCACCTCTATGAGCCCGGCTTGCGGATCCATATCCGCAACGCGCTGAAATACGGCGCGAGCGAACAGGAAATCTTCGAGGTGTTCCAACTGGTCTCGGTCATGGGCATGCATTCCATGATCCTCGGGATGCCCGTCCTCAAGCAGGAGCTACAAGCGAGCAAATCGCCGGATGCAGGCTAGTACGGGCAGCCTCGGCCCGCAGCCGACCGCGACCCCCGCGTCGCTTCGATTTCTCCTCCCATCACCGGATTCTCGAGATGACCAAGCTTGTCGGACTCACATGGGACCATCCGCGCGCCATAGACGGGCTGCGCGCGATTACGGCGTCCTACCTCAGGGACAGGCCGGGGCTCGAAATCGAGTGGATAGTGCGGTCGCTGCGAAAGTTCGAATCCGCCTCGATCGAGGAGGTGTCGCGCTCCTACGACATGGTCGTGCTCGACCACCCTTGCGTCGGCGAAGCGGCGGCGTCCGGCTGCCTTGTCGATTTCCAGCGGCATGCGGGCCGGCTCGATCTCGATGGGCTCAAGGCCGACACGGTCGGGCGATCGTTCGATTCCTACGTATATCGCGGCTGCATGTGGGCGCTGCCGATCGACGCCACCACGCAGTTTTCAGCCTACCGCGTCGGCGCGCTGGCGGATGACGAGCTGCCCGCCGACATCGACGGGGTTCTGGCGCTCGGCCGTCGCTCCGGCATTGCGCTGGCGCTGAAGGGCATCCATTCGCTGATGACGTTCTGGTCGCTGTGCGCGGTGCATGGCGATCCCGTCGGCAGGGAAACGGACGACAGACTGGTCAGCCGGAAGGCCGCCTCGGCCGCATTCGAGACGCTGCGCGAGCTCTACGCGCTCTGCCCGCCGCAGGCGATCGGCTGGGACCCGATCGACGTCCACGAGACGCTCGCCCACGCCGACGGCCCCGACTACTGCCCCTACCTCTACGGCTACGTGCCCTATGCCCGCGCCGACGCGGCCGGCCCGCTGCGCTTCGGCAACGCGCCGGGCCGCAAGCGGGGCGTCGCCCTTGCCGGCACCATCATCGGCGGCACCGGGCTCGCCATTTCCTCGTCCTGCAAGGCGATCGACGAGGCGGTCGCCTTCGCGGGCGCCGTGACGAGCCGGAACGTGCAACTGGCCATGGGCCTGGCAGGCGGCCAGCCGGCGCGGCGTAGCGCCTGGGGGGACGCTACGCTCAACCGCCGCTTCAGCGATTTTTACCGCGGCGCGCTGCCGACAATGGAGAGCGGCATCGTGCGGCCGCGCTATTCCGGATATATCCAGTTCCAGGAGAGAGCCGGCGCCATCGCGGAAGCCTGCGTGGCCGGCCGCACGGCGATCGCCGATGCGGTCGATGCGCTCGAGGCCGCCCATCGCGACATGTCGAAGGGGCGGACAGCCTGATGCCGCGCGCGCCCTTGCGGGACTTCGCCATCGTCGATGCCCATCACCATCTGTGGGATCTCACGGCCAACCACCATCCGTGGCTGTCGGATAATGTGAAGCCCCGCCGCTTCGGCAACTATGCGGCGATCCGCACGAACTACAGGTTGGCGGACTACCAGCGCGACACGCGCGGCTTCAAGATCGCCGCGTCCGTTTGTGTCGAGGCGAGCGCGGCGGGCGAGCCGGCCCGGGAAGTTGCTTGGCTCGATCAGGAAACGCTGCGAGATCCGGCGCCCCATGCCATAGTCGGCGCGGCCGAGTTGCTGCAGGGCAATCCCGACGCAACGATCGAGGCTTGCCTGCGCGTGCCCTCCTTTCGCGGACTGCGCATACCCGCTCACTGGCTCGGCCATGCGAGCTTCGACGGCGCTAGCCAGCCTGGCCTGCTCGCCTCGCCCGCCGCCGCATGGTTGGCGAGCCTGATGAGCCGGCACGACCTGGTACTGGACGTCTCGCTATTCCACACGCAGTTCGGCGAGCTGCTGGCGCTCGCGCGGGCGGCGCCCGGTCTGCGGATAGTGGTCAACCATTGCGGCATGCCGCTGCATCTCGACCTCAACGCGCCCGGATCGCGGGAGGAGCAGCTTTCGGCCTGGCGTCGCGGCATTGCCGAACTGGCTGGCGCCAGCAACATCAGCATCAAGCTGTCCGGCTTGTGGATGGTCGGACGTGAGCTGACCGCCGATGAGATCCGACCGGTCCTTGAAACTTGCCTCGACGCTTTCGGGCCGGACCGTTGCATGTTCGGCAGCAATTTCCCCGTCGATCGCTTATGTATCTCCTTCTCCAAAATGCTCGAGCGCTACGATGAAGCGCTTGTCGGGCTGTCAGGTGGAGACGTTTCACAAATCTTCAGGCGGACAGCAGAAGTCACTTATCGCTTGACATGATATACGAATGTCATGAATGATATTCGTACTTCAAGGGAGGAAACCATGCGACGTTCTCTAATGGGGCTGGCGCTGCATTTCAGCCTGGCACTGGGATTGACGACGGCTGTACAGGCCGCCGACGACATAGCGGTTGGTTTCGTGCGTGCGACTGCTCACGCGCCATACATGGTGGGGATCGAGAAGGGCGTCTACGCCAAATACGACCTCAACGTGGTGCCGAAATTCTACACGAGCGGCATCGACAGCCTGCAGGGTCTACTTACGGGCGAACAGAAGATCACGACCGTCGGCGCATTTCCCTTCCTGATCGCGATCTCGAAGGGCATCGACGTTGTCGCGATCGGCATGATCGAAAGCCAGGCCAACGAGCCGAACTTCACGGTGACCTCGCTGCTGACCGCGCCGAGCGCCGGGGTGACTTCCGCCGCCGACCTCGCCAAGCTGAAGGGCAAGAAGGTCGGCCTGCTGCTCGGCACCGCCTCGGAAGACCACATGGGCGGTCTGCTCGACACAGTGGGCCTGGCTCCCAAGGACGTGGAATATGTGAATCTCGCACCGCCGAAGGCGGTTACCGCGCTGCAGACGGGCGCCGTCGACGCTATCAATGTTTGGGAGCCTTGGACGACGGTCGCGGAGAAGACCATTCCCGGCACGACGCTGGTCGTCAACGGCGCCGGCCCATGCGTGAAATGCTATAATACCGGTTTCATGGTTGTTGCGCGCAAGACCCTCGAGGAAGAGCCGGCGCTCTTGGAGCGCTTCTGGATCGCTCACGCCGAGGCGATGAAGTATGCGCGTACGCACACCGACGAGACCGCTGACGTTGCCAGTCGTTGGATCGAGGGCGTCAACATCGACATCCTTAAGGCGGCAATGAAGCGGGCAAACATGGACCCGCGTATGACCAAGAACATCGAGACCGGCCTGGTCAACGACACGATGCCGTTTCTGGTCAAGGCCGGGCTACTCAAGTCCGTGTTCGATCCAAAGCCGAACCTCAACTACGACATCTACAAGAAGGTCGCGGCAGAGCATCCAGACCTGTTTGACGACATGCAGCCGGTCAAGCCCGAATATCAGCTCGACTGAGCTTTCGCCGGGCCACGGATTCACCTCCGCGGCCCGGCACCGGTGTCACTCATTCCGTGTAGCACATGCGTGCCATTTATGCTGTTGTTGATCCCCACGGTCCAGTGACCTGCAAGGCGATTGCGCAGATAGAAGCCGAAGACGGCTGAGCCCAGCTCGCCAACTCGCACCCGATTTCGATCCCGAATAGCGGCAACCTCATGCCTTCGCCGCTCGAAGCGGGTTTCTCAGTCCATACGCGCGAACGGCCGCAAATAGTCGGAAGTCCCGGGAGCCCGCTTTGTAGCGCCACAATCTTGGGCGGCCTGCACCGCGCCTCGTTGTCAACTTGCCCGGCAAACGAGTTCGTTACTGCTCACCAGTCTACGCTGTCGTGCGATTTGCGTCGGCAACTGCGGCAGGTTGACGAGCTGTAGAAAAACGTTTAGCTATACGTTTAGCGAAACGTTTCGCTGAAGGTATTCCGGATGGCAACGATTGTTGATGTCGCTCATACGGCGAAGGTGTCCATCGCCACCGTCTCGGCCGTCCTGAACGGCAACAAGTTCGTGAGCGAGGAGCTGCGCGGGCGCGTTCTCAAGGCCATCGAGGACACCGGCTACCACCCGCACGGCATCGCCCGATCGCTGAAGAACGGGCGCACCAAGACGATCGGCCTGGTGGTGACGGACGTCACCAACCCCTATTCCACCGCCGTGGCCCGCAGCATCGAGGATGCCGCGCATGCCGAGGGCTACACCGTCATCCTGTGCAATTCCGACGAGGATTTCGGCAAGGAGGAAACCTATCTGGGCCTCATGCGCCCCCGCCGCGTCGACGGGCTGATCCTCGCGCCCTCGGGCAAGCCGGAGGACTACAGGGACACGCTGGAAGAGCTGCGCATGCCGGTCGTCCTGGTCGACAGGACGATCGAGGGCCTCGATCTGGACGCCATCGTCGTCAACAATCTGGAGGCCAGCCGCCAGGGCATCGAGTATCTCCTGGGCCTGGGACATACGCGCATCGGGGCGATCGTCGGTCCCCAGCACCTCTCGACCAGCCGCGAGCGACTGGCCGGCTACAGGCAGGCGCTCGCAGCCGCGGGCCTCACTTTCGACGAGGATCTCGTCTGCCACGGCAATTTCCGCCACGAGGACGCCTATCGGGCCGGCCTCGGCCTGCTGCGCCGCGCCAACCGCCCCACCGCGGTGTTCGCCTCCAACAATTTGATGGCGCTCGGCATCCTGCGCGCGGTGCAGGAGATCGGCCTGCGCTGCCCGGAAGACATCTCCATCATCGCGTTCGACGATTTCGACGGCGCGGCCCTGTTCCGGCCCGCCCTGACGACGATCGCCCAGCCGACGACCGAGATCGGGCGCATGGCCGTGGACCGGCTGCTCGCCCAGTTGCGGCGGCAGGCGGG
>Ga0066256_1001087_pt1 | contig 41912 bp, 40 predicted proteins | sample ThiBio_1000_biof_FD_87107 | JGI IMG/M metagenome (GOLD analysis project Ga0066256, IMG submission 87107) | Wastewater bioreactor microbial communities from Cape Town, South Africa - Thiocy_expt_1000_biof (version 2) | ecosystem: Engineered > Bioreactor > Thiocyanate-remediating >... | reverse complement strand
CGGGCCCCCCCGACATTCCCCGCACCCCCGCCAAGGGGCGCGAGCCGGGGGGCGACGCCCGGCGAGGCGCCGGAGGCACGGCCCAGCAGGTACGGGTCGGCCAGCGGGTTGCGAAACAGCCCCTGCGCCACGGCGCCCGCCAGGCCCAGCAGCGCCCCGGCGGCCCAGGCCCCCAGGGTGCGTGGCAGGCGGATGTCCCAGACGATCTGCTGCGCCATGGCGCGTTCGGCGGCGTCGCCCTGCCCGCCCCACAGCAGGGGCCAGAGGTTCTCCAGCCCCGTGCTGCCCACGCCCGTGCCCAGCAGCACCAGCAGCCCGCCGAGCAGGGCCAGCAGCGCGCCCAGCCCACGCGCCCAGCCAGGGCTGTGTGCGGGGGATGCTTGCGTGCCCAAAGCCATGGCGCCGCTCACTGCGTGCCTCCGCGCGTGGCCTTGGCCGCTGCGCCGCCCGCATGGCGCTCCAGACACGCGGCCATGAGGCGCGCGGCCTCGGCCATGCGCGGGCCGGGGCGGATGAGCACGTCGGACTCTTCGGGCGTGAACACGCACAGGCGCTGCCCGCGCAGCGCGCGCATCTGGCCCCAGCCGGGGCGAGCCGTCAGGCCCTCGGCGCTGCGCGCGCCGACCATGATGAGGTCGGGGTCGGCGCGCACCACGTATTCGGGGTTGAGCTTGGGGAAGGGGCCCAGCGTGTCTGGCAGGATGTTGCGCGCACCCAGGCGCGTGAGCGTTTCGCCAATGAAGGAGCCCGGCCCGGCGCCAAAGGGGCCGGGGTTGACCTCGAAGTACACGCGTGCACCGCGCGCCTGCGGGCTGAGCGACTGCGCCGCCGCCTGCACGCCCGCGTCGGTGGCGCGCCAGACGCGCTGTGCATCGGACACGCCCAGCAACTGGCCGACCTTGCCCAGCACGCGCTGCACGTCCGCGTGGGTCTTGGGCTCCAGCGCGACCACGGGGATGCCCAGCGATTCGAGCCGTGCCGCCGCGCGCGAGGAGGTGGCCATGAGCACCACGTCGGGCCGCAGCGCGACGACGGCCTCGATGTTCGGGTCCAGCCCGCCGCCCACCTGCGGGAGCTTGCGCACGCTGTCGGGCCAGTTGGTGTAGCGGTCCACGCCGACGAGGCGCTGGCATTGGTCCAGCGCGCACACGGTTTCGGCCAGCGAGGGCAGCAGGCTGACGATGCGCTGCGGCGTTCGGGCCAGCTGCACGGCACGGCCCCGGTCGTCGGTGAGTTGCACGCCCTGCGCGCGCGCCGTGCCCCACATCAGCAGCAGCAGCGCCAGCAGAACGGCCACCACGATAAGGATGCGTTTGATGGGGGTGGGTTTCATACAGCCTCTTTCAGGGTCAGCGGCAGCCCTGCCGCCATGAGGGTGACGCGCTCGCACACCTGCGCCACCTGCTGGTTGAGCTGGCCCAGCGCATCGACGAAAGCGCGCACCTCGCGCCCCAGCGGGATGACGCCCAGGCCGATCTCATTGCCCACCAGCACCACCGGGCCTGGGGCTTGTTCGATTGCTATCAAAAACATAGCTGCTTGCGCTTGCCAGTTGTGCGCCAGAGCCTGTTTTTGCTCTGAATCCATGGATTCGGCACCGGCGGGCATGGTCCAGTTCGTGAGCCACAGCGTGAGGCAGTCCACCACCAGCAGGGTGTGCGCTGTGCTTTCGCGCCGCAGCACGGCGGCCAGGTCGCGCGGCTCCTCCAGCGTGGCCAGGCCGGGCACGCGCTCGGCGCGGTCGTGCTGGTGGCGCGCGATGCGCGCGCGCATTTCGCCGTCCCAGGGCTGGGCGGTGGCGATGAGCAGCGCGCGGTGCTCGGGCGAGCGCGCCAGCCAGTCGCGCGCGAGCAGTTCGGCGCGGCGCGACTTGCCGCTTTTCTGCCCGCCGAGGATGAGTTCGCTGCGAGCGATGCCGGTGCTCATGCGCCCTCCCCGCCCAGCAGGTGCGCCACGGCGCGCGGGCTGGAGGCAAACCAGGCATGGAAGTAACTGGCGTGCAGGCTGCCGACGCGGTACAGCGCCTCGCCGGCCTCCGGCGCGCTGGCCTCGCCAGGCCGGCTGCTGCGCGCGACGATGGGCGCGCTGCTCGCCAGCGTGGAATAGTGGAAGGTATGGCCGCGCAGCACTTCGCCCGCCACGGGCAACTGCTGCGGCCCCAGGCCCGCCAGACGCTTATTCAGCGTGGCCTGGCCGGGCAGCAGGCCCCACAGCGGCTGCACCGTGCCGTTCTGCAGTTGCACCGATTCGCACAGCGCCACCATGCCGCCGCACTCGGCCCACAGGGGCAGCCCCGCGTCCAGGTGGCGCAGCAGGTCGGCGCGCAGGCCGGTGTTGGCGGCGATCTGTGCGGCATGCAACTCGGGGTAGCCGCCGGGCAGCCACACCGCATCGCAGGGGGGCAGGCGGTCGCCGGCCAGGGGTGAGAAGAAACGGACGCGCGCGCCCAGCTTCTCCAGCGTCTGCAGGTTGGCGGCATAGATGAAGCTGAAGGCCGCGTCGCGCGCCACGGCCACGGTGCGGCCTGCGAGCAACGGCGGCACAGCCTCCGGGGCCTTGGGCGCGGGAAAATCCACCGCCCAGCGCTGCAGTTCGGCGCGGCCCATCTGGCCCAGCGGCGTGGTGACCAGCGCATCGGCGGCGGCATCCAGGCGCTGTAGCGCATCCTGCAGCTCATGCGCGGCCACCAGGCCCAAGTGGCGTTCGGGCAGCAGCGCGGCACCGGGCCCGCCCAACGACACGCGCGCCAGCGCGCCCAGCCAGTCCTGCGGGTCGCGCAGGCCGGCGCGCAGCATGTCGGCATGGCGCGCACTGCCCACGCGGTTGGCCAGCACGCCGGCCCAGGGCAGGCTGGGACGGTAGTCGCGCAGCCCGTGGGCCAGCGCGCCAAAGGTGCCCGCCATGGCCGAGGCATCGACCACGGCCAGCACCGGCACGCCGAAGCGCTGGGCCAGGTCGGCCGCGCTGGGGTCGCCGTCGAACAGGCCCATCACGCCTTCGATGAGGAGCAAATCGGCCTCACTCGCCGCGTCGTGCAGGCGCTGGGCGCAGTCCTGCGCGCCGTTGATCCACAGGTCGAGCGAGTGCACCGGCGCGCCGCTGGCAAGCTCATGCCAATGCGGGTCGAGAAAATCCGGCCCGCACTTGAACACGCGCACGCGCCGGCCCTGGCGCGCATGCAGCCGCGCCAGCGCGGCCGTCACCGTGGTCTTGCCCTGGCCCGAAGCCGGGGCGGCGATCAGCAGTGCGGGGCAGGAAGTCATCGCATCGCCCCCTGGCACTGGAAAACGCCGACAAGACTTGAACCAGGCACGCCCCAGGCGCGGGCCGCCGTGCAAGGGCCGCCCCGCCGCACTGGCGGCGTCCCCCTTCCCACGCGAAGCGTGAGAGAAGGGGGAAGGCGCGAAGCGCCACAGGGGGTTGGTCTCACAACGGCGCCCACTTGAGGCCGACGTAGAACGTGCGGCCGGGTGTGGCGTAGGTGCGTGCCAGTTCGTAGGCCTTGTCACCCAGGTTGTCGATGCGCGCCAGCAGCGTGTAGTCGCGCGCCAGGCGGGTGCTGGCGTAGAGGTTGACGAGCGTGTAGCCGCCCAGCACCTGGGTGTTGGCCTCGTTCTCGAAACGGCGGCCCGAGGCCTGCACCTCGGCGCCCAGTGTCCAGCCGGCCACCTGGGTGTCGGCGCCGAACGTGGCGTGGTGCTTGGCGCGGCGGCGCAGCTGCTTGCCGGTGTCCAGGTCGCGCGGGTTCTGGAAGTCGATGGAGCCATGCCACTGCACGCCAGCCCACTGCTGGGAGGCGGCCAGCGTCAGGCCTTCGTACTGTGCGCGTGCGGTGCTGGCGTAGCACCCGAAGGTGGAGGGGCAGCCGCCGGGGGCACTGAAGACGATCAGGTTGTCCACGCGGTTGCGGTACACCACAGCCGAGAAGCTGCTGCGGCCCTTGGCATAGCGCAGGCCCAGCTCGGCGTTGCGGCCAGTTTCGGGACGCAGCGTGGGCAGGCCGTATTCACTGAAACGCTGGTACAGCGTAGGGGCACGGAAGGCGGTGCCCAGCGAGGCGGTGACGCGCCAGGCCGGCGCGATGGCGTAGCTGTAGGCCACGCTGCCGGTGCCCTTGCCGCCAAACTCGCTGTCATCGTCGTGGCGCAGGTTGACCTGCACCGTGTGGCCGCCGGCGTTGTAGCCGTAGCCCAGCGCCAGCGCATCCTGCGAGCGGCCCTGGTTGATGGCCAGGCCCGAGGCGGTGAGCGCAGGGTTGTTCAGGCGGTCTTCGCGGCGCTCCAGCGCGGCGCTCAAACGATGTGCGCCCAGGCGGTATTCGTTTAGCCAGAGGTAGCCGCGCAGGCTGGTGTCCGTGCGGTAGAGCGAGGGCGTGGTTTCGTAGCGGCTGGCCGAATCCGTAACCGACACGCGCGTGCTGTAGGCCTCGGTCCATTGCGCAGCCCAGGTCAGGCCGGCGGTGTGCAGGCGGTGCAGGTTGCGGTCGTCCACCGGGCCGGCGGGCTTGTAGGTGAATGCGTCGTAGCCGGAATTCATGCGACTGGTCAGCAGAGTGGCGTCGAGCTTGTGGCGGCTGTTGATCTGGTAGCCCAGCCGTGCGTTGCCGGAGGTGCTGCGGTAGCCGTCCCGGTCGGGGTTGTGCGCGCCGCTGGTCTTGGTGTCGAAGCCACTGCTGCGCGCCTGGGCCAGGCCCAGGGAGTAGTCCAGCGCCTTGTCCGGCCCTGCTGAGCCGCTGACGCCGGTCTCCAGCTTGCGGGTGCCCTGGCTGCCCAGGCCCACGCCCACGAAGGGCGCGGCGGCGCCCTCGCCCTTGCGCGTGAAGAGCTGCACCACTCCGCCGATGGCGTCCGAGCCATAGACCGCGGCGGCCGGGCCGCGCAGCACCTCGATGCGCTCGATCTGGCCCAGGGGGATCTGCTCCCACAGGGCGCCGCCGGTGGATTGCGAGTCCACGCGCACCCCGTCGATATAGACGGCGGTGAAGCGCGACTCGGCGCCGCGCAGGTACACGCTGGTGGCATTGCCAATGCCGCCGTTGCGCGTGATCTCGATACCGGGCAGGCGCGCCAGCACGTCTGCGACGCCGGTGGCGCCGCTGGCCTCGATGGTTTCACGGTCCACGATGGAGACATCGGCGACCAGGTCGGACAAAGGCTGCTCGGTGCGCGTGGCCGTGACCACGGTTTCCGCGAGCTGTGGGGCGCGCAGGTTCTGCGCCAGCAGGACGACGGGCTCTTCGTTCCGTGCATGGGCGGAGGAAAACGCGCACAGCGTGAGCGCGGCAAGGGCGAGCGGACGCAGCGAAGCCGCGCGGCGCACGTGGATGGGGCGATGGATCATGGAAACAAACTCAGCAAACAACCCGTGCCGGCTTCCCCGCCAGCGTATGGGTGACACGACCGCGCGCGCCAGAAGCGCACGCAACCACCGTGTTGGCCGGTATCCGGGCTGGCGGCGCGCCTTTCACGGCCTTCCCAGGCGCTTGTTCAAGGCGCCCAGTGGCACTGGGTGTGAAAGGTGAATCCGAGGATTCGGCCGCTGACCGTTGCGGGGGCAGCGCAGGCTCGGTGGACGCCATCGCGTGGCGGCCTCCTCCCTGCTTCCCGTTGAACTGCGGCGTGTGAACCACGCCGCGAGCACCAACGCCGCGCAGTTTAATCGATGCGCCGGAGGGCCCGGCGGCGCTGTTGCGCATGGCACGAAGAGCGCCCGACCGGCGCTTTCCAAGGCCTACAATGGTCCGGCTATGCCCATGGACTCTTCGACACCCTTCGACCGGCTTGCCGAGCGTGTGGAGCGGCTGCTGGTGCGCCACGAGCAGCTCGAACGCACCAACGCCCTGCTGAGCAGCCAGGTCGCGGCGCTGACGCAGGAGCGCGATTCCCTGCGCTCGCGCCTGCAGGCCGCGCGCGCGCGGGTGGACGCCCTCATTGAACGCCTGCCCTCGCCGCCCATGGAAAAGGACACGCCATGAAACAGCTGGAAGTGCAAATCATGCAACAGAGCTACCTGCTCGGCTGCCCCGAAGGCCGCGAGGCCCGCCTGCTCGATGCGGTGGAGCGCGTGGACACGGCCATGACGGCGATCCGCGATGCCGGCAAGGTCCGCGCGCGCGAACGCATCGCCGTGCTCGCGGCGCTGAACCTGGCGTTTGATCTGGCCGACCGCGAAGCCGCGGAATTGTCGCGCGCCTCCGCCGCCACGGCGCCTGCCCCCGTCGGGGCGACGGGCATGGCGACCGCCCCGGACCACGAACGCATCGAAGCCCTGGTCCTGCGCCTGGACGAGGCGCTGGGCAGCGACGGGCGCCTGTTCTGAAACCTTGTGCAACCGCGCGCCCACGGCGCCCGCTCCGCCCTACAATGGGGCTGTCTGCGGTGCCGCCGGGCTGTAATTCCTTGAACCAATGCTCATTGAGCCCGGGCTTGGTACATCGCCTGGCGAGCGCGCTCATCTCGCGTCAGATGAACCCAACGCCAGGCTGCCCTCGCCCACCTGAACCCCCGGTTCAGGATGCCGGTCCGGCGGCATTCGCGGACACCTTGCCACCCCGGCCCCCTCTGGCCCACGCGCCCGGGCGGTAGGCCCGCCTTCTCTCCCTCCCCATGCTGTTGTCGATTTCGCCCTTGCTGCTGGCAGCGCTCGCGCTGCTCGGCCTGGCCACCGGTTTTCTCGCCGGGCTGCTGGGCATCGGCGGCGGCATGCTGCTGGTGCCCTTCCTGACCTACATCATCGGCCTGCAGGGCGTTGCGCCCGGCCTGGCGGTGAAGATGGCGATCGCCACGTCCATGGCGACCATCATGTTCACCTCGATCTCCAGCGTGCGCGCGCACCACCGGCGCGGCGCCGTGCGCTGGGACATCGCGCAGCGCCTGGCGCCCGGCATCGTGCTGGGCGGCATGGCGGCGAGCCTCGGGGTCTTTGCCTTGCTGCGCGGCTCGGTGCTGGCCATGGTGTTCGCGGTGTTCGTGGCCTTCTCGGCACTGCAGATGCTGCGCGCCCGCAAGCCCTCGCCCAGCCGGGAGCTGCCCGGCACGGCCGGACAGATCGCAGCGGGAAGCAGCATCGGATTCCTCTCGGGCCTGGTCGGCGCGGGCGGCGGCTTCATCAGCGTGCCCTTCATGACCTGGTGCAACGTGCCCATCCACAACGCCGTGGCCACCAGCGCAGCGCTCGGCTTTCCGATCGCCGTGGTCAACGTACTCGGATACGTGCTCGCCGGGCGCGCCGAAACCAGCCTGCCGCCGGCGTCGCTGGGTTATGTGTGGCTGCCCGCCCTGGGCGCCGTCGCGCTGTGCAGCGTGCTGACGGCGCCGCTCGGCGCGCGCGTGGCGCACCAGCTGCCGGTGGCACAGCTGCGCCGCGTCTTCGCCGGCCTGCTGTTCGTGCTCGCCGCCTACATGCTCTGGAAGGGGCTCAGGGCGGGCGGCTGAACCGACGCCAGCCACTCCTCGAACTGCGCCGCCGGCATGGCGGGAGCGCACAAGAAGCCCTGGAAGTGGCTGCAGTGCATGGTCTGCAGGCTGCTGCGCTGCTCGGCCGTTTCCACCCCTTCGGCGACCACGGTGAGCTTGAGCGCCTGGCCCAGGTGCACGATGGCGCTGACGATGGCGCTGTCGCCCCCGTCGCCCGGCAGCCCACGCACGAAGGACTGGTCGACCTTCAGCTTGTCGATGGGCAGGTTCTTGAGGTAGGCCAGGCTTGAATAGCCGGTACCAAAATCGTCAATCGCCAGGGCCACGCCGAGTTCGGCCAGGGCGTGCAGGCGCTGCGCGGCTTCCTGCGCGTCCTGCAGCAGCATGGATTCGGTCAGTTCGAGCTCCAGGCATTCCGCCGGCAAGGCGTATTCCTGCAACAAGGCGGCGAGGCGCTCGACGAAATCGGCCTGGCGCAATTCGAGCGCCGACACGTTCACCGCCATCACCAGGGACAAGCCGCTGCGCGCCCACGACGCGGCTTGCATGACCGCCTGCTCCAGCACCCAGGCGCCCAGGGTGACGATGTACCCGGTGTCCTCGGCGAGCGGAATGAAGGTTGCGGGCGACACCACGCCCATGCTTTCGTCCGTCCAGCGCAGCAACGCCTCCACGCCGACGATGCGGCCGGTACCCATTTCGACCTGTGGCTGGTAGTGCACCTGCATGGCGTGCTTGCCGAGCGCCTGGCGCATGGCGTGTTCGAGCTTCATGCGCGTGAGCAGGTTGGCGTTCATCTGCGGCTGGTAGAAACCGTAGTTGCCGCGCCCGCGCTCCTTCACGCGGTACATGGCCGAATCCGCCTGCTTGATGAGCTCGTCCAGCGAAGCACCGTCCTGCGGGTAGAGCGCCACGCCAATGCTGCACTGGATGGAAAAGCTCATGGCATCCAGCGAGAACGGCTGCAGCATTTCCTGCAGCATGCGCCGCGCCACGTTCTCCGCGGTGGTGGTGTCGCTGGCGTGCACGTAGGCCGCGAACTCGTCGCCCCCCAGGCGGCACAGCATGTCGGTCTGGCGCAGGCAGATTTGCAGGCGCGCGGCGACGATGCGCAGCACCCGGTCGCCAAAAGCGTGACCGAGCGAGTCGTTGATGATCTTGAAGCGGTCCAGGTCCAGCACCAGGATGGCAAAGCCCGGCCCTCCTGGCCGCGCACTGCGCAGCGCCGCTTCCACACGCTGCGACAGCAGGAGGCGGTTGGGCAGGCCGGTCAGCACGTCGCTGTACGCCAATTCGTCGATGCGCTTGCGCGCGGCATGGTGCTGCGTGAGGTCGCGCACGAAACCCAGGCTTTGCCCCACGCCGCCGGCGGCGTCGCGCAACGCAACCCAGGACAGCTGCACGGCGCAGGCGGCGCCCGAGGCGCGCGGCAGGCTCAGCTCGCCTTCCCAGATGGCATCGCCCTGCCAGGCGAGCTGCACCTGGCCCATCCAATCGTCCTCGCCGCAGGCGAACAGCGAGTCGGCCGGCCGCCCGAGCATCTGGGCCAGGGTGTAGCCCGTGAGCCGCTCCAATCGCGGGTTGACCTGGGTGATGACCTGCCTCGCGTCCGCCACGAAAATGCCGTAGGGGCTGGCCTCGAACGCGAGCGCGGCGATGCGCAGCGCCGATTCGGACTGCGTTTGCTCGGTGATGTCGCGAAAGGAATAGACCCGCCCGGTCACGCTGCCGTGGCTCAGCTGCGGCACCGAGCGCCGCTCGACGATCTGGCCACCGTGCAGCTCCAGCACGTCGCGCGAGGGCGCGGCGGGATCCAGCGCCATTTGCTCCAGGCGCTCCTGGTAGGGTCCGGGCGCCACCACCCGGCCGGCAAGAAAAGCATGCAAGGCCGCATCGTCGTGGCGCAACAGCAAGGACTGGGGCAGGCGCCAGATGCTGACGAGCCGGTGGTTGAAGGCGCGGATGCGGCCGTCCAGGCCGCACACCAGAATGCCGTCGGCGACGGAATCGAGCGTTGCGCGCAGTTCGCCCAGCAGCCGCTCGAGCTCGCGTTCGGCATGCTGGCGCTCGCTCATGTCGAGCATGGTGACGAGCATCGCGCCCAGGCCGGGCGCCATCGCGAGCGGGGTGACGCGGCGCAGCACCGGCACCAGTTCGCCGTCGGCGCGCAGCACCACCGTCATGGATTCGATGCCATCGGCCACCACCTGCCGCGTATCGGCCCAGAACAGGTGGTCCTGCGGCGAGGCGGCAAAGCGCTCGACCGCTTCACCCTGCAGTTCCTCGCGCGGCAGGCCGAGAAGCCGCCCCGCGCTGGGGTTGGCGAAGACGATGCTGCGGGCGGAGGAGTCCACCACCCACACCGCCTCCTGCAGGTCGTCGAACGCGCTGTGCCACGCCGGGTCGATGGCGGTGCGGCTCACGGCAGGACTTTCGCGGAGGCCGGATCGACCGCGCGTTCAAAGAAATAACAGATGCGCTTGCGCGGCGAGAGGTAGTCCAGCGATTCGCGCGGCAGCTGTGTGGGCTTGAGGCTGCGGCGAATGCCGAGTTCGGGCACCGTCTCCAGATCGAGAATGAGGGCTTGTTCCTTCGGGACGGCCGGATCGTGCACCACCACGCGCGGCCGCAGCGGCCGTGAGGAATTGACCGACACCACGATGGCGTAACGGTCGTTGACCAGCTGCACCACCGAACCCGGCGGGTACACACCCATCATGCGGATGAAGACGCCCAGCACCTGGGAATCGAACTGCGCCTTGCCCTTGGCGAAGATCACCGACAGGGCTTCGTGCGGCGTGAGCGCCTGCGCTCCGTGCGCCGGGTTGCACAGGCGGTCGTAATAATTGACGAGCGCGACGATCCGTCCGATGGGGCCGATGGCATCGCCGCGCAAGCCCGTGGGAAAGCCGCTGCCATCGGCCATCTCATGGTGCTGCGCGATACCGTCGAGGACGGCCCGGGGCAACTGCATGCGGCGCCCCAGATCGATCGAATAGGCGACATGCCGCTGGTAGCCCAGCAAGTCGCCGAGCGCCATGTCCTTGGTGCGCACCCACTGGTGGGGCGGCATGCGGACCTTGCCGATGTCGTGCAGCAAGGCGGCCAGGCCAATGGCACGCAGCTCCTCCGGGGCGGCGCCGTGCGCCTTGCCCAGCAACAGGCTCAGCACCATGACGTTGACCGGGTGCAGGGCGTTGCGCTCGCCCACGCCTTCGGACAACAGGCGGATCACCGAGTCCCCGTTGAACAGCAGGTCGTCCACGCAGTTGGACACCAGCGCCTCGCCCTGGGCGCGCGCCTGCAGGGGGTCCTGGTCGGCCGCCGCGCCCAGGCGCAGGCAGGTGCGGGTCGCGGCCAGGAAGTGCCGGTCGCACGCTTCCAGCGCCGCGTGTTGTGCAAGCAACTGCTGCTTGAGGAGTTCGGCGGCCGGGACCGGTTCAGCCGCCACCGTGCTGGAGGAACCGGCGGCGGCCGGGTCGGGTGGCACAGGGGCCGCGGTGTTCTGAAACTCGGAGTCGCTGCGCGCCGGGACGTAGCGCACCGTTTGCAAACCGAGGCCCAGAACGGTGTCGATCTGCTCTTGCGAGGCGATGCGAAAGCTCCCCAGGGGAAATGGGTGCTCCATCCAGCGCAGGTCCAGCTGGATGAACATGCCTACCCGGAGGTCGGCAACGGGGATTTCTACAGTTGTGTTCACTTGGGAACTTCGCGCAGAACAGCGAAGTGAAAAACGATTATGGGGCGACCCAGCGCAACAGATTGGCACATTTGCATGCAAATGCTGCGCCGGCGCAACACCCATGCGGAATGTTTGCTATTGACACATGAGCGAAGGCCGTACCACCAGATCGTGCCACAAGGCCCAGGCGGCGACGCCGCAGAGCAGCAACCCGCCCAACCGCGTGCCCCAGTCCGCGCGCAGCCGGTTGGCACGCTGGCGCAGCGCCATCCAGGCCCAGGGGCCCGCCACGAGCCACAGGCCGCTGCCCAGCGCAAACAGCGCCATGGTGATCGCACCTTCGAGCGGGCCACCGCTGAGCCCGGCCACCAGCAGCGCCGAATACAAGAGCCCGCACGGCATCAGCGCCCACAGCACACCCGTTGCGAAGACGCCGCCGGGTGCCTGCACCAGGGGCTGCACGCGCGCCCAGACCTTGCGCCCGGCCGACTCCACCCAGGCCGGCTGCCGCGCCAGCAACAGCATCGTCAGCCCCCAGACAAGCACGGCGACATGCATGAAGGTCCAGACCTGGCGCAGCCCGGCCGCCTGCTGCGTCACCCAGGCCAGGCTTTCCATGGCCAGGGCCGCCAGCGCGCCCGCGCCGGCGTAGCCGCACAGGCGCCCTGCGTGGTAGGACAGCAGGCGACCTCGGCCGGCGCCCGGGCGGTACCATTGCACGCGGTGTTCCCCCGGCGCCGCAGGCCGGGTGATGGCGCTGCAGGGCGCCGCGCACATCACCAGGCAGTGCGAGCCGCCGACGAGGCCCATGGCCAGCGCCGTCCAAGCCAGCGAGCCCAGCACCTCAGATGATGCGCGAGAAGCGCGCCCGGTTGCGGTCGGACTGCAGATAGCGGTCGAACACCATGGCGATGCCGCGCACGAAATACCAGCCGACGGCAGTGACCTCGACGCCGTCGGCGTCCAGCGTCACCAGGCCCTGATCCTGCATCTCGACCAGCTGCTCGAGCTCGCGCGCGAAATAGGTGCGGAAGTCCACCAACCAGGACTGCTCGATGGATTCGATGTTCACCGCGCCCTGGCACATGATGGCCATGATCACCGCGCGGCGCACCAGGTCGTCGCGCGACAGCGCCAGACCGCGCACGATGGGCAGATGCCCCTGGTTGAGCCGGTCGTAATAGTCTTCCAGCGTCTTGGCGTTCTGGCTGTAGGTCGCGCCGACGCGCCCGATGGCCGACACCCCGAGCCCGATGAGATCGCAATCGGGCTGCGTGCTGTAGCCCTGGAAGTTGCGGTGCAGGCGCCCCTGGCGCTTGGCGATGGCCAGGGCGTCTTCCGGCAGGGCGAAGTGGTCCATGCCCACGTACACGTAGCCGGCTTCGGTGAACGCGTCGAGCGAGCGCGAAAGCATCGAAACCTTGGACGACGCCACCGGCAGGTCGGCCCAGACAATGCGCCGCTGCGGCTTGAAGCGCTCCGGCAAGTGCGCATAGGCGTAGAGGGCAATGCGGTCGGGCCGCAGTTCGTTGACCTGTGCCAGCGTGCGGTCGAACGACTCGGGCGTCTGCTTGGGCAGGCCGTAGATCAGGTCCACATTCACCGAATCGAAGCCGATGGTCCGCGCCGCCTCGACCAGGGCAAACACCTGTTCGGCGGGCTGGATGCGGTGCACCGCCTTCTGCACTTCCGGGTCGAAATCCTGCACCCCGAAACTCAGGCGGTTGAAGCCCAGCTCCGCCAACACCTTGAGGCGACCGGCATCGACCGTGCGCGGATCGACCTCGATGGAGTATTCGCCGCCCGGCACCAGCGTGAAGCTGCGCCGCAGCATGTCCATCAGGTCGCGCAAGCCTTCGTCGGACAGAAAGGTCGGCGTACCGCCACCCAGGTGCAGCTGGCTGATCACCTGGCCGGTGCCGCAATGTGCGGTGTGCAGGTCAATCTCACGGGCCAGGTAGCGCAGGTAGACATCCGCCCGCTCGTGGTGCTTGGTGATGATCTTGTTGCAGGCGCAGTAGTAGCAGAGCGATTCGCAGAAGGGAATATGCACGTAGATCGACAGCGGCATGGCCTTGGCGGTACTGCCCAGGCGGCGCTGCTTCAAGGCCAGCACATAGTCGTCTTCACCGAACGCCTCCACGAAACGGTCCGCGGTGGGGTACGAGGTATAGCGCGGCCCGGACACATCGAAACGGGTCAATAGTTCTGGCGTGGCAACGGTCATGGATTCTCCTGGAGAGGGGTTACTGTGCCCCACAGCGCGGGCCTGTGTCTTGACCAAAATCAAGAGCGCCCTGCACCCCTTCTAGTTTGAAGGTAGCGGCTGCGATAGTTCATAATTTGATATATGTCAGCTTCCAGCCCCCCCATGTCCCGGCCCTCGGCCGCAGCCAAGGTGTCCACCGCGGGCCACGAGGCGACGCACATTCCGATACAGGATGCGTCGCAGACTTTTCGCGTCGCCTGCTCGAACTGCAACCTGCGCGAGCTCTGCCTGCCCGTGGGTTTGACGAGCGAGCAGATGGAGCGGGTGGACGACGTGGTGACCGTGCGGCGCAAGATCAAACGCGGCGGCACCCTGTTTCGCAACGGCGAGCCGTTCACCTCGCTGTTCGCCATCCGCACGGGCTTCTTCAAGACCTGCGTGGCGACGGAAGACGGGCGCGATCAGGTCACGGGTTTCCAGATGGCCGGCGAGATCATCGGCCTCGATGGCATCGTCCACGACCACCACAGCTGCGATGCCGTGGCCCTGGAGGATGCAGAAGTCTGCGTCATGCCGTTCGACCGCATCGAGGAAATCTCGCGCGAGGTCAACGCACTGCAGCACCACGTCCACAAGATCATGAGCCGCGAGATCGTGCGCGAGCACGGTGTCATGCTGCTGCTGGGCAGCATGCGCGCCGAGGAGCGTCTGGCCGCCTTCCTGCTCAACCTCGTGCAGCGCCTGCACGCGCGCGGCTTTTCTCAAACCGAACTGGTGCTGCGCATGACGCGCGAAGAAATCGGCAGCTACCTCGGCCTGAAGCTCGAAACCGTCAGCCGCACGTTCTCCAAGTTTGTCGAGGAAGGCATCGTCGAGGTGAAGCAGCGCCATGTGCGCATCCTGGACGCCGAGGCGCTCAAGCGCATCGTCAACAGCCAGCAGGAATGCCGCTGAGCGTCTCCCACGCTACACACGGACGCAAAAAAACCCCCGCCACCCTTGGAAACCCGTTTTTTTGCCATTAGCATCCTTCTGCCAGTGGAGAAACAGGTTTTCGCTGGTCCATCGAACACTCCCAACCAGGAAAAAACCAACATGGCAACTGCAAAGAAAGCCCCGGCCGCTGCCGGCGCCAAGACGGCCGCTCCCGCCAAGAAGCGCACGCCCAACGCGGCCTTCATGAAGGCGCTCACGCCCAGCCCGGCGCTGGCCGCCGTGGTCGGCGCAGCACCTTTGCCGCGCACGGAAATCATCAGCAAGCTGTGGGTCTACATCAAGGCCCACAAACTGCAGGACGAAAAGAACAAGCGCATGATCAACGCCGACGCCAAGCTCAAGGAAGTGTTCGGCAAGCCGCAGGTGTCCATGTTTGAAATGGCCGGCCTCATCGGCAAGCACGTGAAGTAACAGCTTCCCGCTGCGACTGCAGGCCGGCTGCATGCCGGCCTTTTTTTATGCTCAACCCTTGTCGCAAAATTGCATCATTGCGAACAAGAATGAGTCTCGTTTGATTTAAACTAATCCGCTGTCGGAGCACAGCCACGGTTTTTCCCCAGCCAATGCTTCTTGCGGGCCACGCGCCCGCCAAGTCCTAGCCACCGTAACTGGAGAATCCCTTGGCCCCATTCCGCGCCCTGCGCCCCCCTGTTCCTTCCCACGCCACCGCCGAGGCACCGGGCGGCTCCGACCACAAAGCCTTCCTGCCCCTGGGCGCCGCGATGCTGCTCGCATCGGCCGGCAGCTTCGCGCAGACGCCGCCCGCGCCCGCCGCCACCGGGGTGCAGCTGCCCACGGTGACCGTGAAGGAAAGTGCCGAAATCCAGAACAAGGACACGCTCAAGCCCACCACCACCACCATTGGCAAGGGCAAGCAAGCGCTGCGCGACATTCCGCAGAGCGTGACGGTGTTTACCGAGCGGCTCATGAACGACCGCAACCAGGACGATTTCCGCGACGTGCTGCGCAGCACCGCCGGCGTCACCTTCCAGGCCGGCGAAACCGGCGAGGAAGACATCCGCCTGCGCGGCTTTTCGCTCGGCCAGGCGGGCGACATCTACATCGACGGCATGAAGGACGCACCGCTCTACGAACGCGACACCTTCAACAACGACAGCGTGGAAGTCCTCAAGGGCTCGGCCTCGATGCTGTTCGGCAAGGGTTCGACCGGCGGCGTGGTCAACCAAGTCAACAAGATGCCGCTGCTGATGGACCAGCACGAGGCGAGCTACACCCTGGGCACGGGCCAGCAACACCGGCTGACCGGGGACTTCAATTTCCTGACTGGCGAGAACGCCGCGTTTCGCATCAACGCCCTGGTGCACGACGAGAAGAACTTCGGCGCCAAGCAGAAGAAGCTCGGCATCGCGCCCACCTACAGCTGGGGCGTGGGCACGCGCGACGAGTTCTCCGTCGGCTTGTACGCGCTCGACATCCAGGGCCGGCCGCTGTACGACCATCCCTGGTTCCTCGACGGACAGCGCATCGTGCCTTCGCTGCCCGCGCGCAACTACTACGGCCTGGCCAGCGACAAGCTCGACAGCTCGGCGCAGTACGTGACGCTGGCGCACACGCACCGCTTCGACAACAACGGCGAACTCCAGACGCGCCTGCGCCACGGCCGCTACGAGCGCGACCTGCTGGCCAGCGCCGTGCGTTTCGCCGCCGGCACCACGCGGGACAACCTGAACGGCGACACCGTCGTCACGCGCTCGGCCAAGGGGCGCCTGGGCATCAGCGAACTGACGCAGCTGCAAAGCGACTACACCAACACCTTCGCATGGGGCGGCCGCAAGCACGCCGTGATCGCCGGCGTGGACCTCTACTACGACGACGCGCGGCGCGACCAGCGCTACACCGGCACCGGCACCATGCCCAACACCACGGTGGGCACGCCGAACGACGGCGCCGTGCGCCCCACGCCGCGCGGCGCGCCGACCTTCAACACTTTCGACGCCAGCAACCTGGGCCTGTACGTGCAGGACACGGTGTCCGTCACCGACACCGTCAAGCTGCTCGGTGGGCTGCGCTACGACCGCTTCAAGGCGTCCTACCACACGCCCACGGAGCTCTCCAACCGCCGCTCGGACGGCCTGTGGAGCCCGCGGCTGGGTGTCATCTACCAGCCAAACGCATCGAGTTCCTATTACGCCTCGTACGGCAGCTCGTACAACACTTCGGGCGACACCTACCAGTTCGGCACGATCGGCAACAACACCGAACGCCTGTCGAACACGCCGGCGGAAAAGAGCCGCAACTTCGAGATCGGCGGCAAGTTCGACCTGTTCGACAAGCGCGCGCTGCTCGGCATCGCCGCCTTCTACAGCGAGAAATACAACGAGCGCAACACCGACCCGGACTCCGCCGCCGCGCAGGAACTGCTCTCGGGCAAGCGCCACGCTGCCGGCATGGAGGTCAACCTGGCCGGACGCATCACGCCCAAGTGGGAGGTGTTCTTCAACCACACCTGGATCCCCAGCGCCAGGATCGACGAGAGCAACGTGGTGCCGGCAGCCAGCGGTGGCGGCGCGCAGGTCAAGGGCGACCGGCCCGGCCTGACGCCGCGCCACAGCGGCAGCCTCTGGACGACCTACGCCGTGGCGCCGCAATGGCGCCTGGGCCTGGGCGTGAACTACCGCGGCGAGCAGAACCCCGAAGGCCAGCGCGCCATGACGGCCGACAGCTTCGCCGTGTTCGACGCCATGGTCGAGTACACCGTGGACGACAAGACCAGCATCAAGCTCAACGTCACGAACCTCACCAACAAACTCTACGCCGACACGCTGTACCGCGGCTTCTACGGCCCGGGCGCGGCACGCGCGGCGCAGCTGACGCTCAAGACGCGCTTCTGATCGGGCGCCACCGGCCATGTTCCTGCATCTCAAGAACCTGCTCAGCGCCGAGGAAGTGGCACAGGCGCGCGCGCTGCTCAGCGCGGACGCGCCCTGGGTCGACGGCCGCACCAGCGCTGGCGCCCAGGCGCTGGCGCACAAGCGCAACGAGCAGCTCGCCCAGGGCAGCGAACAGGCCAGCACCCTGCGCGCCCTGGTGCTGGCGGCGCTGCAGCGCGACGCGCTGTTCTTCTCCGCCGCGCTGCCGCGCAAGATCTTCAACCCGCTGTTCAACCGCTACAGCGGCGCAACGAACTTCTACGGCGCGCACATCGACGGCGCCGTGCTGCGCTCGCAAGCCACGGGCGAATGGGTGCGCAGCGACCTCTCGTGCACCGTTTTCCTCTCGGACCCCGAGGACTACGACGGCGGCGAACTGCTCATCGCGCAGCCGGCCGGCGAGCAGCGCGTGAAGCTCCCCGCCGGCGACGCCATCCTCTACCCCGGCTCCACCGTGCACCAGGTGACGCCGGTGTCGCGCGGCGCGCGCATCGCCAGCTTTTTCTGGGTGCAAAGCATGGTGCGCAGCACCGAGCAGCGCGAGCTGCTGTTCACCATGGACATGGACCTGCTGCGCCTGCGCCAGCAGCTCGACGAGGCCGACCCGGCCGTGGTGGGCCTCACCGGCACGTACCACAACCTGCTGCGCATGTGGGCCGACGCCTAGGCGCCCTGCTCCTCAGATGGTATTGAAACAATAGCTATAAAACCAATACCAGCAAGCGCTAGAGGCCAATTTGAACCAAAAAACGCCGCACATACCCGCACGCCAGCCCCTGGCCGCCGACGTGCTCACCCTGGCCGACCACGAGCGCCACGCGCAAGAGCGGCTCGGCGCCGCCGCCTGGGCCTACTTCAGCGGCGGCGCGGGCGACGAGCACACGCTCGCCGCCAACCGGCGTGCCTGGGACGCGATCGCCCTGCTGCCGCGCGTGCTGCGCCCGCTGGCCGGCGGGCACACGCGCTGCACGCTGCTCGGGCGCACAATGGCCCACCCCATCCTGCTCGCGCCCGTCGCCCACCAGGGCCTGGCGCACCCGGACGGCGAGATCGCCACGGCCTGGGCGGCGGCCGCGCTCGGCGCCGGCATGGTGCTGAGCATGCAGTCGAGCACCGCGATCGAAGACGTGGCGCGTGCCATGGCCGGCCAGGCCGGCGCCGGCCCGCTGTGGCTGCAGCTGTACCTGCAGCACGACCGCGCCCTGGTGCGCGCCCTCATCGCCCGCGCCGAGGCGGCGGGCGCCGAGGCGTTGGTGCTCACCGTCGACGCGCCCACCAGCGGCGTGCGCGACCGCGAGCGGCGCGCCGACTTCGCCCTGCCGCCGGGCCTGCGCACGCCCCACCTTGAGGGCCTGGCGCCGGCGCCGCCTGCCGAGCTCGGCGCCGGCCAGAGCGCCCTGTTCGACGGCCTGCTGCGGCATGCGCCCACCTGGGACGACATCGCCTGGCTGCAGGGCGAAACGCGCCTGCCGGTGCTGCTCAAGGGGGTGCTGCACCCCGAGGACGCGCGCCTGGCGGCGGCCCAGGGTATCGCCGGCGTGATCGTCTCCAACCACGGCGGCCGCACGCTGGACACGGCCGTGAGCACGGCCCGTGCCTTGCCGCGCATCGCGGATGCGGTGGGCGGCGCGCTGCCGCTGCTGGTCGACGGGGGCCTGCGCCGCGGTACCGACGTCTTCAAAGCCCTGGCGCTGGGCGCCACGGCGGTGCTGATCGGCCGCCCGGCCGTCTGGGGCCTGGCGCACGCCGGCGCCGTGGGCGTGGCGCACGTGCTGCGCGTGCTGCGCGACGAGCTGGAAGTGGCGATGGCCCTCACCGGTTGCGCCACCCTGGCCGACATCGGCCCGGCGGCCCTGGCGCCGCCCGCGCCACACAACAACGATTGTTAATGCGATGGATTCGCATTTATAATTGCGTGTCCTTCCTTCCCATCGGCCCAAAGAACCGCCTGCCTGCCATGATCGTCTGCGTCTGCCGCCGTGTTTCCGACCGCGAAATCACCCGCCATGCCCGGGCCGGCATGGGCTTTGACGAAATCCAGTGGGAACTCGGCGTGGCCACCCAGTGCGGCAGGTGCGAGAATTGCGCCCGCGATCTGGTCGCCCAGTGCAATGCCGCCAGTCCGGTGGCCGCGCTGCGCAATGAGTCCACCCTGGCCTGCGCCTGCGCGCAGGGCGGCTCCTGCGCTTGTGCGGCCTGAAGGCGGGACATGCTGGCCTGGTCCGTATCGCTCTCGCTGGTCGCCGTCGGCCTGTCGCTTTCCTGGATCTTCAGGCGCTAAATTTCTGGATAAATCAGCTGCCAGCGCACTACTGGTGCGCCTTGGCAGCTATTGTTTTTAATGCCGTCTGATTCGCTTTCGCCCGCTGTGCATGGCCTGCGCAACACCGCCGTCGTGGCCGGTATTGCTCTGGCACACGGCGCGGCCCTGTGGGTGTTGCAGGGTGCGCTGCGGCCGCCGACGCCGGAGATCATCGTTCCGGCCGTCCTGCTGAGCGAGTTCGTGACACCGCCGGCGCCCCCGGCGCCACCACCGCCTGCCCCACGGCCCCCCCCCCCGCGGGCCCCCCCGCCGCGCCGGCCCCCCGCACCAAAGCCCCGCCCGCCCCCGCCCCCGCACCCGGCCCCCGCGCGGGGGGCGCGGCGGGAGCCGAATGCCCGGGGGGTGGGCGCGGCGCCCGCCGAGCCCGCGCCGGTGAGCGCGCCGCCGGCCCCGGCCGCCCCCCCGACACCCCCAGCGCCGCCGGCGCCGCCACGCATCGAATTGCCGTCGAGCAACGCGGCCTACCTCAACAACCCGGCCCCGGCCTACCCGGCGCTCAGCAAGCGCATGGGCGAACAGGGCAAGGTGCTGCTGCGCGTGCTCATCAGCGCCGACGGGCGGCCCGAACAGGTGGAAATCCGCCAGTCGAGCGGTTTCGACCGGCTCGACCGCCAAGCCCAGGAGACCGTGATGCGCTGGCGCTTCGTGCCGGGCAAGCGCAACGGCGTCGCCGAGGCCATGTGGTACCTGGTGCCCATCAACTTCGTTCTCGAATAACTTACCGATCTTCAGGAGTCGTCATGGAATCGCAATTCGGCCTGGCCAATCTTTGGGCGCAGGGGGATCTTGTCACCCGCAGCGTCGCGGTGCTGCTGCTGCTCATGTCGGTGGCCAGCTGGGCGGTCATCGTCATCAAGGCGCTGGACATCGTGCGCTTCAAGCGCGACGCCCGCACCGTGCAGACCTTCTGGCACAACGACGACTTCGCCGCCGCCCTGGCCACCCTGGGCAGCAACCCGGCCAACCCCTTCCGCGCCCTGGCCATCGAGGGGCGCGAGGCCACCGCCCACCACCGCAACACCCGGGGCCAGCTGCACGACAGCCTGGACGTCAGCGACTGGGTCACCGGCAGCCTGCGCAACAACATCGACGAGTTCACCGCGCGGCTTCAGGCGGGCCTCGCGATCCTGGCCTCGGTCGGCTCGACGGCGCCCTTCCTGGGGCTGTTCGGCACGGTCTGGGGCATTTACCACGCGCTGATCGCCATCGGCACCTCGGGCCAGTCGACCATCGACAAGGTCGCGGGCCCCGTGGGCGAGGCCTTGATCATGACGGCGCTCGGCCTGGCGGTGGCCATTCCCGCCGTGCTCGGCTACAACGCCCTGGTGCGCGGCAACAAGTTCATCCTGGTGCGCTTGAACAGCTTCGCGCACGACCTGCACGCGTATTTCGTCACCGGCGCACGCATCTCGAACAGCGACGCCGGCAAGGTGCTGCCGCTCAAGAAAGGGGCCTGAGCATGGCCTTTGGCACCCAGGACAGCACCGACGAGGTGATGAACGAAATCAACATGACGCCGCTGGTGGACGTCATGCTGGTGCTGCTCATCATCTTCATCATCACGGTGCCGGCGATGCAGCACTCGGTCAGCGTGGACCTGCCCCAGGCCAGCGTGCAGCCCGAGGACATCAAGCCGCAGACGCTGCGCCTGTCGGTCCAGGCCGACGGCAGCTACGCGCTGGACGGGGCGGCCATCGACGACGCCGCGCTGGAGCAGCGCCTGCAAGCGGCCGGCCTGCAGGAGCCCGCGCCGGAACTGCACCTGAGCGGGGACAAGAACGTGCGCTACGAACGCGTGGCCCAGGCCATGGCCATGGCGCAGCGCGCGGGCGTGCGCAAGATCGGTTTCGTCACCAACCCCCAACCGTAGGCACGCGCGGGGAAGGAAATGGGGAAGGAAAACCGCCCCATGGCGTTGACAACTTAAATACGAATCACTATCATTCAATAATGATTCCGAATTCTTGTGCCGTTGGGAGCGCGCCTACCGATGCGGCGGCTGCCGCCGAAGGCAGCGCATCGTCCCCCGCCGCCTGCAGCAACGCCGGAGAGCCCTGCTTCACCTGGCAGAGCACCGACCTCCTCCAGGGGAACAAGCGCGTGCACATCGCGCACAACGGCGGCGTGTACCAGCTGCAGGCCACGCGCCAGGGCAAGCTCATCCTGACCAAATAGCCGGTTTCATCGTGGGGCGACTCCCGTGCCATAGGGGCACCGGTCGTTTTGGCCAGCCAAGGGGCTTGCTCCGGTAGCCAGGCTTTTTTTTTCCCGGCGGTTCGCCCTTTCAGGCCAGCGCGGCGATCCCGGCGCGTGCAATCTGCACGTCTTCGTTCGACTTCACGCCGCTCACGCCCACCGCGCCCAGGCACGCGCCGCCGTGCAGGATCGGGACACCGCCTTCCAGCAGCGCTTCGGCCCCCGGGGCGCTCAGGAAGGACATGCGCCCGCCATTCACCATATCCTCGTAGGCCTTGCTGTCGCGCCGGCCGAGCGCTGCGGTGCGCGCCTTGCCCGGTGCGATGTGGGCCGACAAGGGCGCTGCGCCGTCCAGGCGCTGCAGCCACAGCAAGTGGCCGCCGGCATCCACGATGGCGATGGTCACCGCCCAGCCGTTGGCGTTGGCCTCCGCTTCCGCGGCCGCGGCGATCTTGCGGACATCGGCCAGTTCGAGTTCGTGGGTGGTTTTCATGCATGCGCTCCGTGTAGGTCGAAAGCTGAAAGCATAGCCGCCGGCCCACTCCGCCGGGAACCAATCCCGGGCGAAAGAATCATGACCAAAACAAGGCAATTAGCGCTGTTTTGGGCAACGATCACGCTGTTGCTTGCAATGGCGCCGGACAGCACCACTTAGAATCCCATGCACCCGCACCGTGCGGGCCACTCTGGAGAGACACCATGAACGATCGGGTCACCCCCTTCCCCTCCTCTGCGGGCTACGGCTACGGCGTATCGCAGGAGCAGCGCCACAAGGTGCTGCGCAACACCTACTGGCTGCTGGCCCTGAGCCTGCTGCCCACCGTGCTCGGCGCCTGGCTCGGTGTCGCCACCGGCATCACCGCGTCGCTCGGCGGCGGCCTGGGGCTGATCGTCTTCCTCGGCGGTGCCTTCGGCTTCATGTACGCCATCGAGAAAACCAAGCATTCGGCCGCCGGCGTGCCGGTGCTGCTCGGCTTCACTTTCTTCATGGGCCTGATGCTTTCGCGCCTGATCGGCATGGTGCTGGGCTTCTCGAGCGGCAGCGAACTCATCATGACGGCGTTTGCCGGCACGGCGGGCGTGTTTTTCGTCATGGCCAGCCTGGCCACGGTGATCAAGCGCGACCTCTCGGGCATGGGCAAGTGGCTGTTCGTCGGCGCGATGGTGATCGTGGTCGGCGCGGTGATCAACGTCTTCGTCGGCTCCACCGCCGCGATGATGGCCATCTCGGTCGCGGCCATCGGCGTGTTCAGCGCCTACATGCTCTACGACCTCAAGCGCATCCTGGACGGCGGCGAAACCAACTACATCAGCGCCACGCTGGCGCTGTACCTGGACATGTTCAACGTGTTCCAGAGCCTGTTGATGCTGCTCGGTATCATGGGCGGCGACAGCGACTGATCGCCCGTCGGATTTGCGCGCAAAGGCTCCTTGTCGGGGCCTTTGCCGTTTCAGGAACCTCAAGCCAGGGCGCGCCGCGCCGATATGAACGCCATGCCTTCGACTTTCCTGCCCCCATTGCGCCTGCCGCTGGCGCTCGCCCTGCTGGGCCTGCTGGCCGCCTGCGACATCCCCGGCCTGGGGCCGGACCCGCGCATCGCCCAGCGCGAGGAAGAAGCCAAGGCCATCGGCGGCGCCTGCCGCTACGCCCTGCGCGGCATCGAGGATTGCTACGCCAACAACCCCAAGTCGTCCAAGGCCGCCATCTTCGCCGGCTGGAAGGACATGGACGGCTACATGCGCGAGAACAAGATCGAGGGCATCCCCGCCGACAGCGCGGCTCCCCAGGGTGCACAGGCTCAGCCCGCCGCCGAACCCGGCAGCGCGCCGAAATCCTGAGCACCTGTTCTAAGCCCGCTCGAACACCGCCATGCTCTCGACGTGCGCGGTGTGCGGGAACATGTTCACCGCACCGGCCGCCGTGCAGCGGTAGCCCGCCAGGTGCACCAGCAGGCCGGCGTCGCGCGCCAGGGTGGCGGGGTTGCAGCTGACATAGACGATGCGCCGTGGCGGCGCCCAGCCCGCCGCGCCTTCGGGCAGGGGCGCTGCGTCCGGAGCGCCGCGGCGCGCTTGCTCCAGGTCGGCCAGGGCCTTGGCCAGGGCAAAGGCACCTTCGCGCGGCGGGTCGACCAGCCATTTGTCCGCCGGGCCGTGCGCCACCAGCGCCTCGGGGGTGATCTCAAACAGGTTGCTTGCTACGAATTGAGTAGCTGCAAACGTCCGCCAATAAAGCGCTAGAGCCTTGTTTGACTCATAATTTTCCTGGGCCCGCGCCACCAGGGTCGGACTACCCTCTATGCCGAGCACCGCGCGCGCCTGCGTCGCCAGCGGCAGGGTGAAATTGCCCAGGCCGCAGAACCAGTCGATCACGCGCTCGCTGCGCTGCACGTCCAACAGGCGCAGCGCCCGCGCCACCAGCACGCGGTTGATGTGCGGGTTCACCTGGGTAAAGTCGGTCGGTTTGAACGGCACCACGACACCGAACTCGGGCAAGGCGTAGGCCAGCGGCGGCCCGCCCTCGTCGAGCAGGCGCACGGTGTCGGGCCCCTTGGATTGCAGCCACCATTGCACGCCGTGCGCGGCCGCAAAGTCGCGCAGCCGCTGCAGGTCGCCGTCCGACAGCGGTTCCAGGTGGCGCAGCACCAGCGCGGTCACGGCGTCGCCGCAGGCCAGCTCGATCTGCGGACAGGTATCGCGCGCGTCCAGGGAGGCGATCAGCGCGCGCAGCGGCAGCAGCATGGCGCTGACGTGCGGCGGCAGCACCGGGCACACGCGCATATCGGCCACGTAGCGGCTCTTGCGCTCGTGAAAGCCGATCAGCACCTCGCCCTTCTTGACCACATGGCGCACCGAGAGGCGCGCACGGTAGCGGTAGCCCCAGGCGGGACCTTCGATCGGGCGCAGCACGGTTTCGGGCCGGATCTTGCCGAGGTGCCAGAGGTTGTCCTCCAGCACGCGTTGCTTGACCGCGACCTGGGCCCCGGCGTGCAAATGCTGCATCTTGCAGCCGCCGCAGGCGCCGGCGTGCAGGCCGAAGTGCGGGCAGCCGGGGCGCACGCGCTGCGCCGATTCCAGGTGAATGTGCGTCAACTGGGCCTGTTCCCAGTTGTTCTTGCTGCGCGTTCCGGTGGCGCTGACCCATTCGAAGGGCAGCGCGCCGTCGATGAACACCACTTTGCCGTCGGGGCGCCGTGCCACGCCCTGTGCATCGAGATTGAGCGATTCGACGTGCAGCGCGTCGTCGGGCGCTCCTGCGGGCGCTTCGGGTTGGTTTTCTCTCATGGCCCGATTGTCTCAGGCCGGCCTGGCCGATCCCCCGCTTAGAGCGTGTTCATGGCCCTACACCCCCCGGGCGCGGCGTGCCGACCGGGGCGCCGGGGACGGGCGCGCCTGCGCCGCCCGGGCCATGGCGTGCAGCGTATCGAGCTTGTGGATTTCGAGTTCGCAGCCCGTGGGCTCCAGCGCGAACACCAGGCGTCCGCCGGGGGCTGCCTGCGGCATGCTCACGTGCAGTGGCTGGGACAGGTCGACCGGCGGCTGCAGAGAGCGGTACACCACGGTGTTGTCCGGTGCGTAGACCACGTAGCAAGCGGCGCTTGCCGCCTGCGCCAGCGTGCCTGCCGCCACCAGGGCGGCGGCCTTCCAGAGTGCATGCATGGAATATCTCCTGAAAACCTAGTGACGGGCCATTATGCAAGCCAGCGCCCGCGCGGCGCGGTTCACGCCACCGGCAGGCGCGTGGAGTGCTTGACCTCCTCCATCACGGCGTAGGTGCGCGTCTCGCGCACGCCCGGCAGTTGCCAGAGCACGGCACCGGCGAAGCTGCGGTAGGCGTTCATGTCGGCGGTGCGCGTCTTGAGCAGGTAGTCGAAGCCGCCGGCCACCATGTGGCACTCCATGATTTCCGGCCGCACCTGCACGGCGGCGTTGAATTGCTCGAACACGTTCGGCGTGGTGCGGTCGAGCAGCACCTCGACGAACACCAGCATGCCCGCCCCGAGCTTGAGCGGGTTCAGGCGCGCCTCGTAGCCGAGCACGTAGCCGTCGCGTGTGAGGCGCTGCACGCGCCCCAGCACGGCCGTGGGCGACAGGCCGACCAGCTCGGAGAGGCGCAGGTTGGAGATGCGTCCATCCTCCTGAAGGATCGAAAGTATTTTCCGATCGATTCTGTCGATTTCGTTGTTAGATTCGATCATGATAATTTTTATATCTGCTTGAGTCGCGATATTCGAAATTTTATTCTCATAGAGCTCAAGCATGATGCGCCATCCTTTTTGCCCAGCCACCGCCATGCCACACACCCACACCGCCTTCGCCCCCCGCGCCCACCACGGCGAACTGCCCTACGCCGCACTGCAGGCACGGTGCCGACCGGCCGAGGCCGAGGCGCTGGCCCCGCTGCTCGCCCTGGCACGCGGCGATGCCGCGCGCCAGCGCCGGACGCATGCGCTGGCGTGCCAGCTGGCCGGCGCGCTGCGCGAACGCAAGGGAGGTGCCGGCCGTGCGGGGCTGGTGCAGAGCCTGCTGCAGGAATTCTCGCTGTCGTCCCAGGAAGGCGTGGCGCTGATGTGCCTGGCCGAGGCGTTGCTGCGCATTCCCGACAAGGCGACGCGCGACGCCCTCATCCGCGACAAGATCGGCAACGGCCAATGGGACGCCCACCTGGGCAAGAGCCCCTCGCTGTTTGTCAACGCCGCCACCTGGGGCTTGCTCCTCACCGGCAAGCTGGTCGCCACCCACAGCGAACGTACCCTTTCGACCTTGCTGGTGCGCCTGACGGCCAAGGGCGGCGAGCCGCTGATCCGCAAGAGCGTGGACATGGCCATGCGCATGATGGGCGAGCAGTTCGTCACTGGTGAAACCATCGCCGAGGCGCTGGCCAATGCGCGGGCGCGCGAGGCGGCGGGTTTCCGCTTCTCCTACGACATGCTCGGCGAAGCGGCGCTGACAGCGCAGGACGCCGAGCGCTACCTGGGCGCCTACGAGGCGGCCATCCACGCCATTGGCGCGGCCTCGGGCGGGCGCGGCATCTATGCCGGTCCGGGAATTTCCATCAAGCTCTCCGCACTGCACCCGCGCTACGTGCGCGCGCAGGCCGAGCGCGTGCACGGCGAGCTCTACCCGGTGCTGCGCTCGCTCGCCTCCCTGGCGCGCAAGTACGACATCGGCCTGAACATCGATGCCGAGGAGACCGACCGGCTGGAACTGTCGCTCGAACTCCTGGAGCGCCTGTGCCACGACCCGGCGCTGGCCGGCTGGAACGGCCTGGGCTTCGTCATCCAGGCCTACCAGAAGCGCTGCCCGGCGGTCGTCGAGGCCGTCATCGCCCTGGCGCGCCGCACGCAGCGCCGCCTGATGGTGCGCCTGGTCAAGGGCGCCTACTGGGACAGCGAGATCAAGCGCGCACAGACCGATGGCTTGAGCGATTTCCCGGTGTACACGCGCAAGGCGCACACCGACGTGTCCTACATCGCCTGCGCCCGCATGCTGCTGGAGGCGCCCGACGCGGTGTTCCCGCAGTTCGCCACGCACAACGCGCACACGCTGGCGGCGATCCATGAAATCGCCGACCCGGCCCGCTACCACCCCGACCAATACGAGTTCCAGTGCCTGCATGGCATGGGCGAACCGCTCTACGAGCAGGTGGTGCGCCCGGCCAGCGAGGGCGGCCTGGGCCGGCCGTGCCGCGTCTATGCGCCGGTGGGCACGCACAAGACCTTGCTGGCCTACCTGGTGCGCCGGCTGCTGGAGAACGGCGCCAACACCTCGTTCGTCAACCGCATCGCCGACCACGCGATCGCGCTCGACGAACTGGTACGCGATCCCGTGGAAACGGTGGATGCCGCGGCCGCCGCCGAAGGCACCGCCGGCCTGCCCCACCCGCGCATTGCGCACCCCTGGGCGCTGTTCGGTGCAGCGCGGCGGAACTCCGCCGGGCTGGACCTGGCCAGCGAGCCCGTGCTGGCAGAGCTGGGCAGCGCCTTGGAGGCGTCGCGCGATCAACCCTGGCGCGCCGCCCCCATGCTGGGCTGCGACATTGCCGAGGGGCCGCTGCAGGAGCTGCGCAACCCGGCGGACCCGCAAGACATTGTCGGGCAGGTGCAGGAAGCGCGCATGGCCAACGTGCAAGCGGCCCTGGCCCTGGCCGAAGCGGACGGCGCCGCCTGGCGCGCCGCAGCGGCGCACGAGCGCTGCCAAGCGCTGCTGCGCGCCGCCGATCTGTTCCAGGAGCAGATGCCCGCCTTGATCGCCCTGCTGGTGCGCGAAGCCGGCAAGAGCGCCGCCAATGCCGTCGCCGAAGTCCGCGAAGCGATTGATTTCCTGCGCTACTACGCGGGCCAGGCGGACAGCACGCTGGACGGGCCCGACGTGCGCCCCCTCGGCAGCGTGGTGTGCATCAGCCCCTGGAATTTCCCCCTGGCCATATTTACCGGGCAGGCGTGCGCGGCGCTGGCCGCGGGCAATTGCGTGCTGGCCAAGCCGGCCGAGCAGACGCCGCTGATCGCCGCACAGGCGGTGCGCCTGCTCTGGCAGGCCGGCGTGCCGCGGGCCGCCCTGCGGTTGCTGCCGGGGCGCGGCGAAACAGTGGGCGCCGGCCTGGTGGCCGACCCGCGGGTCATGGGCGTGGTTTTCACCGGCTCCACGCAGGTGGCCCGCGCCATCCAGCAAGCGCTGGCCGGGCGGCTGGACGCCGCCGGGCGGCCGGTGACCCTGATCGCCGAGACCGGCGGCCAGAACGCCATGGTGGTCGATTCGTCGGCGCTCGCGGAGCAGGCCGTGGTCGACATCCTGGCTTCGGCATTCGACAGCGCCGGCCAGCGCTGCTCCGCGCTGCGCGTGCTGTGCATCCAGGAGGACGCCGCGCCCCACCTGTTGCCCATGCTGCGCGGGGCGATGGCCGAGCTGCGCCTGGGCAACCCGGCACAGCTGGCCACCGACGTCGGGCCGGTGATCGATGCCGAAGCGCAGGCCGGGATCCTGGCGCACATCGAAACCATGCGCGCTGCGGGATGCAGCGTGTTCCAGGCACACGCCGCGCCGCCGGCGGGGGCCGGCACCTTCGTCCCGCCGACCTTGATCGAGCTCGCCCGCATCGGCCAGCTCGAGCGTGAGGTGTTCGGCCCCGTCCTGCACGTGGTGCGCTACGCACGCAGTGCGCTGCCCCGCCTGCTGGAGGACATCAACGCCACCGGCTACGGCCTGACGCTGGGTGTGCATACCCGCATTGATGAAACCATTGCCCAGGTGGTCGACCGCGCGCATGCCGGCAATGTGTACGTGAACCGCAACATGGTGGGCGCAGTGGTGGGGGTGCAGCCTTTTGGCGGGGAAGGCCTGTCGGGCACCGGACCCAAGGCGGGCGGGCCGCTGTACCTGCGCCGTCTGGTGGCCCGCGCGCCGGAGAACGCCCGCAACGCGGTTTGCGGCCAGGATGCACCCGCTCCAGTACCGAACGTGGCCCTCGCTGCACTGCAGCAATGGGCCGAGGCGAGCGGCCAGTCCGCGCTGGCCGCCACCTGCGCACGCTTTGCCGCGCATTCACCGGCGGGCGCTTCGTTGGCGCTGCCCGGCCCCACGGGCGAGCGCAATGTGTACTCCGTGCTGCCGCGCGCCGCGACCGCCTGCCTGGCCGCCGAGGACCGCGACCTGCTGACTCAGCTGGCGGCCGTGCTGGCCGTTGGCTCGCACGCCCTGTGGCAGGGAGATGCGGCAGCACGCCTGCGCCAGCGCCTTCCCGCCGCCGTGCAACAGCAGGTGCTGCTCGCGGACGGCGAGGTGCTCCGGGAGCCCACCGTGGGCGTGGTGCTGCAGCATGGCAGCGGAGCCGAGTTGCAGCGCAGCGCCGAAACCCTGGCACAGCGGCCGGGGGCCATCGTGCTGCTGCACGGCTTTGCGCCGGGCGATGCAGCGATCGACCTTGACCGCCTGGTACTGGAGCGCTCGCTCAGCGTGAATACGGCCGCCGCCGGCGGCAACGCCAGCTTGATGACCATCGGTTGAGTGCCAGCGGCCGCTGCTGGCGTGGCAGTATCGGCAAATGGAGGGAACAAATGCCGCGCCCGTGCGTTGAAACCCAGTATCCGGCCGCCCTCCCGCGGCCCCTGCACACTGGCCATGCATGAGCGCCCTGCCCCAACTGGAAGAAGACGAGTGCGTCGCCCGCGCCCAACGGGGCGACGTGGCGGCGTTTTCCGAACTCGTTGCACGCTACCAGAACCGCATCTACCGGTTCCTGGTGCGGCTCACGCGTTCCCCGGACGACGCCCTGGAGTTGACCCAGGAAACCTTCCTGAACGCCTACCAGGCACTCGCGCGCTGGCGGCCCGAGGCCCGCTTCACGACCTGGCTGTTTCGCATTGCACGCAACCAGGCCATCGACTGGCTGCGGCGCACGAAGCGGGTCGAGTTCGTGGCGCTGGAAGAAGGCCAGGATCTGCACGTCGCCGACAGCGGGCCCACGCCGGAGGCCGCGCTCGAATCCACCCAGCGCTTGCAGGGGCTGGAATGGGCGCTCGCCCGTCTGCCTGCGGAGCACCGTGAAATCCTGCTGCTGCGGGAAATCGAGGAGTTGTCGTACGAAGACATCGCCGAGGTGCTCGATATCGGCATGGGCACGGTGAAATCCCGCCTTGCCCGCGCCCGCGCCCGCCTGATGGAAAAAATGCCCCGCTGACCGGAGGAACCACTGTATGCCATGCCCCCGCCACGCCTCTCTGTCCGCCTACGCCGACCAGGCCATGCAACCGCGCGCACGGGCGCGTTTCGAGCGGCACCTGCACGCCTGCCCCATCTGCCAGCAGCACCTGGACGAACTGCACGCGCTCACGCGCGGGTTGCGCGCCATGCCGTCGCCGACGCTGAACTTCGACCTGGCCGCCCAGTTGGCGGACCGCCTGCCGCGCACGCCCAGGCGAAACAGACGCGCCTGGCCGGCGCTGTGGCAGCCCAGCGCCTGGCTGCCTACCGGCGTGGCCGCCGGCCTGGCGCTCCTCTCGGGCGTCTGGATGGGCGGCCTGTTGCTCGGGGGCGGCACGGTGGGCACCGCCGTACCGGCCCCCATGGTGCGCGTGTTCGATCCGGTGCCCCCGGGCGGGCTGTGCGCCGCCGCCGAACTGTGCCGTCCCACGAAAGGAATGCTATGAACCGCAGCACCTGGACACGCTACCTGCTGGCCGCCTCCCTGGCCTTGAACCTGGGCGTCGTCGCGGCCCTGGTGGTCCGCACGGCCGCGCCCCCACCCTCCGACCGCGCGGCGGCGTCTGCCGCACTGAAGCTGCCCGACTACCTGGAGCTGAATGCCGAACAGCGCGCCCGCTGGGAACAGCTGGAGCCCGATTTCCTGCATGCTCTGGCGGCCAATTGGCAAAGCATCCGCGTGCACCGAGAAGCATTGGTGCGGCACATCTTCGCACCCATACCGGACCGCGCAGCCATCGATGCCGAACACCACGCGATTGCTGCCCTGCAGTCCGCGCAGCAGCAACGCGTGATCGAACAACTGCTGGCCGAGCGCAGCGTGCTGAACGATGGCCAACGCACGCGCTTGATGGAATTGCTGCTCAGCCGCTACTCCAAAGACGCTACGGAGGAGGAGTTGCTGCACCGCGACTGAGCAAGTGGGGAGGCGGCAAAAATTAGCGGGAACATTCGAGACGCCGGTGCGTTGAAGACAGCAAGGCCACCGCAAACCAAGGGGCCCCAATCGATCCACACTTACCGGAGTCTTCCCATGCAATCACCCCTCGCCCTCGTACTCGCCCTCGCCCTCGCCTCGCCCCTGGCTGCGCTCGCCGCCGCCGATGCCCATGACCACGGCAAATCCGCCCCGCACCAGCTGGAGCTCAATGCCGGCAAGAAGTGGGGAACGGACGAAGCACTGCGCCAGGCCATGTCGACGATCCACGGTTCGGTTTCCAAGACGCTCCCGGCAGCGCATTCGGGCAAGGCCAGCGCCGCCGACTACGACGCGTTCGGCAATGCCGTGACGGCGCAAGTCAGCTACATGGTGGAAAACTGCAAGCTCGACCCCAAGGCAGATGCCCAGTTGCACCTCATCGTGGCCGAGCTGATGGAAGGCGCCGAAACAGCCCAGGGCAAGCAGGGCGAGAAGAAGCGCGCTGCCGGCGTGGTCCAGGTGGCCAAGGCGGCCAATGCCTATGGCAAACACTTCGACCATGCGGGCTGGCGCAGCATCCCGATGCCCCACTGAGGTCTCGCGCCGCGCGGGAGCGCGCAGGGCACTCCCTTAGAGCGCGTGGCTGACGAACTTGAAGTCCGGGTCTTCCGGAAAGGGCTTCACGCTAAAGCCCAGGCTGCGCATGAGTTTGAGCATGCCTGGGTTGTTGGCCAGCACGAGGCCCTCGATTTCGTTCAGCCCGCGCTCGCGCGCGACCTCCATGATGCTGAGCATCAGGCGCGAACCCAGGCCCCGGCCACTGAAGTCGTCGGCGACGACGAGTGCGAATTCACAACTGCTGTGGTCCGGGTTGGTGATGTAACGCGAGACGCCCACCACGCGCTCGGTCTCGACCACTTCCCCATCGGGGCCGGGCGTGCGCTGCTTGAACACCGCCACCAAAGCCATCTCACGGTCGTAGTCGATCAAGGTGAACCGCGCCAGCATGCTGGGCGGAAGCTGGGCCATCGAAGAAATGAACCGGAAATACCGGCTCTCGGGCGACAGACTTTGTACCAGCGCCTGCAGCATCTGCGCGTCGTCCGGGCGTATCGGGCGGATGGTGTATTCGCCGCCCCCGCTCATCGGCCAGACCTGGCGAAAACGCGCCGGGTACGGCAGGATGGCCAGGTGGCTGTAGTGCGACGCACTGCCGCTGGCCTGGGGCGCATGGTCGACGACGATGCGTGCATCCACGGCGATGACACCCGATGCATCGGCGATCAGCGGGTTGATGTCCATCTCCCGCAGTTGCGGCAGCTCGCACACCATTTCCGAGACGCGCAGCAGCACCTGCTCCAACGCATCGCGGTCCACGGCGCTCGCGCCGCGCCACTCGTCCAGCGTTTCCGCGACGCGTGAACGCTCGATCAGCCGGCGCGCCAGGAACTGGTTGAGCGGCGGCAGTTCCATCGCGCGGTCGTCTATGAGTTCGATCATGGTGCCGCCGGCGCCAAAGGTGATCACTGGTCCGAACGGATCGTCGGTCACCAGGCCGATGCACACTTCGCGGCCGCGTCGCGTACGGGCCATTTTCTGCACCGTCACGCCGTTGATGCGCGCGTTCGGCAGGAGCTGCTTCACGCGCTGCACCATGTCGGTGTAGGTATCGCGGGCATTGGCGCCGCTCATGATGTTGAGCGCAACGCCCTGAACGTCGGACTTGTGGCTGACGTCGGGCGAATCGATCTTGAGCGCCACCGGAAAGCCGATCTGCGTTGCGATCATCATCGCCTCGGTGGCGCTGCGCGCGAGAATGGTGTTCGTCACGGGAATGTGGAAGGCCGCAAGGAGCGTCTTCGATTCCATTTCCGTGAGGACTTTGCGCCGCTCGGCGAGCACCCCCTCAATGACCAGTCGTGCACCCTCGATGTCGGGCTTGGCCAAGGTGGTCAGGGGGGGCGGCGTCTGCTGCAGAAGTTGCTGATTCTGGTAGAACGAGGCAATGTTGCCAAAGGCTCCCACCGCCGCCTCCGGTGTGCGAAAGCTGGGAATGGCCGCTTCGACCAGCAAGCCACGTGCAGCGCCGACCGAACTGTCTCCCATCCAGCAGGACAGCAGCGGTTTGCTCATCTGGCGCTTGGCGTCCACGATGGCCTGGGCGACGGCGACGGCGTCCACGCCCGTCTTGGGCGAATAGATGGCGAGCACCCCATCGATCTGGCGGTCCCGGCTTGCCGCCTCCACCGCCAGACGGAAATGCTCCGGCCCCGCTTCCTCGGACAGGTCCATCAGGTCGCACAAGGACGCGAGCGGCGGCAACTTGGGCTGCAGGGCCGCCACCGATTCGGGGGACAGGCGCCCGAGGTCGAGCAGGATCTCGTTGACCCAATCCGCAGCGAGCACGCCCGGGCCGCCACCGTTCGTGACGATGGCCAGCCGCCGGCCCACGGGGCGGTAGCGCGAAGCCAGGCATTTGGCGGCCGAGAACAGTTCGACAAACGAGCGCACGCGCACGGCGCCCGCCCGCCGCAACACGGCATCGAATACGTCGTCGCTGCCGACGATGGCACCGCTGTGCGTTTGCGCGGCCGCATTGCCGGCGGGCTTGCGGCCCGCCTTGAGCACCACCACCGGCTTGGCATTGGCGGCCGAACGCAAGGCGCTCATGAAGCTGCGGGCGTTCGAAATGCCTTCGAGGTACACGACGATGCTGTGCGTTTGCGGGTCGCTGGCGAGGTAGTCCAGCACCATGGCGCCGTCCATGACCGTATTCGGCCCTACCGAAACGATGGAGGAGAAACCCACGGCGTTCTGCGCCGCCCAATCGAGTATCGAAGCCGTCAGCGCACCCGACTGGCACACCAGCCCCAGCGACCCCTGGCGCGCCAGCGGGCCGGCGACGCTGGCGTTGAGCCCCAGCGCGGGGCGCTGGAAGCCGAGCGAATTTGGCCCCAGCAGGTGGACGCCTTCGCGCTGGGCAATCTTGGCGAGCACCGCCGCTTCGTCGTGGTCCGTGCCGCTCGAAATGACCAGCGCGGCCCGGCAGGCCATGCGGCCCGCCACTTCCAGGGCGGCAGCCACATCCTGGGGCGGCAATGCGATGATGGCCAGGTCCGCGCGCGCCTGGGCCAGATCGGCGAGCGTACCTGTGGTCTGTATGTCGAGGAATTGCAGGCGGCCGCGAAAGCGCTGTGCACTGATGGCATCACGCAGCAGCTTGCCGCGCGGTATCTGGCTGTCCTCGCGCTCCGGGTTGCCGCAGAAAACGACGATCGATTCGGGCGAAAACAGGGGAGTCAGGAAGTGCTTGTCCACTTGAAATCCTCCAACCCGTTCGGCTCAGTGGCACCTGCCGGGCAGAAACGACAACGGGCCACAGCATTGCTGCTGCGGCCCGTTGTCTCCAGTCCAATCAATGGTCGGCGTGAAAGGATTCGAACCTTCGACCCCTTGCACCCCATGCAAGTGCGCTACCAGGCTGCGCCACACGCCGATGAGCCTCGAATTATAGGTCCAATTCACGCCACCGCCGAGAGAAGTCCCCGGATTTCGAACAATTCACGGCGTACCGATTCGAGATCGGCCGGGGTCGTGACAAGATCCGCACCGACCGGGTCCGGCAAAGCCCCCCGAGCGGCGTCCGCCGGCTCCGCCACGTTGTCCCCGCCGTAGGCCAGCACATGCGGCACTTCCTGAAGCTGGTTGCGCGCGCCGCTGATGGTAAAGCCCTGGTCATAGAGCAGGTCGCGTATGCGCCGGATCATCAGCACCTCATGGTGCTGGTAATAACGCCGGTTGCCGCGGCGCTTCATGGGGCGCAGCTGCGTGAATTCCTGTTCCCAGTAGCGCAGCACATGCGGCTTGACGGCGCACAGGTCGGCCACTTCACCGATGGTGAAATAGCGTTTCGCCGGGATGGAAGGAAGCGCAGAGCCCATGGAACTGGCGCGCGTCGCGCACAAGATGCACCAAACCTTCTAGCCTACAGCAGACCGCCGGGTTCCGCCATGCGTTGTAACAGCCCCACATGGGGGCACCGGTCATTCGGGCGAGGAATGGCCCTGGATCTGTTCCTTGAGCTTGCTGCTGGCGTGGAAGGTCACCACCCGCCGCTCGCCAATGGGGATGGCTTCCCCGGTGCGCGGATTGCGTCCCGGCCGGGGGGCCTTGGTGCGAATCTGGAAATTCCCGAAACCCGACAGCTTGACGTCTTCGCCCTCGACCAGGCTGCGTGCCATGAGGTCGAAAAACGCGTCCACCATGTCCTTGGATTCGCGTTTGTTCAGGCCGATCTGGTCGAACAGGAGCTCGGCGAGCTGCGCCTTGGTCAGCGCCGGGGTTTCCAGGCTCTCGACAGAAAATTCGATGCGCTGCATCGTGGGCTCCTAGGCGCGCAGCCGTGCGCCATGGCGCACCGCCAATTGGCCGACAACGGCTTGCACGGCAGCGTCAATCTGTGCCTCGCTGAGCGTGGCATCGCCCCCGAGCACAAGCCGGATGGCCAGGCTCTTTTCCCCCGCCGACAACGCTGCAGCGCTCGGCTCACCACCTTTGGCGGGCTTGGGGCGGTAGACATCGAACAGGACGGCGTCGCGCAGCAGGCCGGGGGCAAGCGACGCAGCGATGGTCTGCTTGAGTGCGGCGTAGGCGACGCTCTCCGCGACCACCACCGCAATGTCGCACTCCACCACCTGGTGCCGCGCGATCGGCTGGAAAGCGGGAAGAACGCGCCTGAGCACCGGCTCCAACTCCAGCTCGAACAGCACGGGCGCGTGGCCCAGGTCCCACGACTGGCGCCATTTGGGGTGCAGTTCACCGACATGGCCCACGGCCACGCCGTCCAGCACCACCCGCGCGCAGCGGCCGGGATGCAGGGCGGGGTGTTGCGCCGGCTCGAACGTGGCCTTGCGGGGGGCGAGCAGCGCCTCCACATCGCCCTTGGCGTCGAAAAAGTCGACCTCGCGCTGCCCCACGGACCATTGCACACGGTCGGCCGGGCCATAGGCCAGGCCGGCTACGCGCTGCGGCTGGTGAAAGCCCGCCACCGTGCTGTCGGTATCGGGCACCGAGGCATCGGGCAGGAACACCCGGCCGATCTCAAAGATCCGCACGCGTTCGGCACGCCGATCGGCGTTGTACTTCAAAACTTGTAGCAAAGAACCCAATAGGGACGAGCGCAAGACGCTCATTTGGCTTGAAATCGGGTTGAGCAAACGGATCGGGGCCGAGGCAGCCGCCAATTCGCGCTCCCAGCGTTCGTCGACAAAGCTGAAGTTGATCGTCTCCTGGTACCCGAGCGCAGCCAGCTGGTGCCGCAACGCGAAGGGGTTGCGCCGCTGTTCCGTGCGCAGCATCGGCGTCACCGGAGCGAGCGGCGGCGTGTCGGGCAACTGGCCATAGCCCACGATGCGCGCCACCTCTTCGATCAGATCCTCTTCCAGGGTCAGGTCGAACCGGTACAGCGGCGGCACCACGGTCAGCACGCCTTCGGCCTGCGTCACGTCCAGGCCCAAACGCGTCAGCGCCTGGAAACATTGCTCCTGGGAGAGCGGCATGCCAATGACCTTGGCCGCGCGCGCTACGCGCAGGCGCACCGGAACGCGCTCGGGCATGCGCACCTGCTGGTCGACCACGGGCCCACAGGCGGTCTCGGGCGTGCCGCAGATCTCCAGGACCAGTTGGGTGATGCGCTCGATGTGCTCGGCCGTGTGCTCGGGATCGACCCCGCGCTCGAAACGATGCCCCGCTTCCGTGGCGAAGCGGAACTGGCGCGAGCGGCCCGCGACCGCCTCGGGCCACCAGAAAGCCGCCTCGATGTAGATGTCCTCGGTGGCATCGGACACCGCCGTGGCGTCGCCTCCCATGATGCCGGCCAGCGATTCGACGCGCTCAGCGTCGGCGATCACGCCCACCCGCGGGTCCAATTCGACGGTGCTGCCGTTGAGCAGGGCGAGCGACTCGCCACTTAGTGCCCAGCGCACGTCCAGCCCCCCGCGAATCTTGCCCAGATCGAAGATGTGCGAGGGGCGTCCCAGTTCGAACATCACATAGTTCGAGATGTCGACCAGCGGCGACACGCTGCGCTGCCCGCACCGCGCCAGGCGCTCGACCATCCAGGCGGGCGTGCTGGCGCGTGGGTTCACCCGGCGCACGATGCGCCCGGAAAACCGGCCGCACAGGTCGGGCGCGCTGATCGTGACGGGGAGCGTGTCTGGAAGGTCCGCCGCCACGGGCGCGGCACTGGGAACGCGCAGCGGCGCGCCCGTGAGCGCCGACACTTCGCGCGCCACGCCGAACACGCTCAGGCAGTGCGCCAGGTTCGGTGTGAGCTTGAGCGTGAACAAGGTGTCGTCCAGCGCCAGCACCGTGCGGATGTCGGTGCCCAAGGGGGCGTCGGCGGCAAGTTCCAAGAGCCCGCCGTGGTCGTCGGAGAGCTTGAGCTCCCTGGCGGAGCACAGCATGCCGTGGCTCTCCACGCCCCGGAGCTTGCCGACACGGATGGCAAAGGGCTTGCCGTCCTCGCCCGGCGGCAACTGCGCACCCACCACGGCGCATGGCACCCGGATACCGACGCGGGCGTTGGGCGCCCCGCAAACGATGTTCAGCAACTGCTCCTGGCCGACATCGACCTGGCACACACGCAAGCGGTCGGCATCCGGGTGCTGGACCGCTTCGCGGATCTCACCCACCACGACGCCGGTAAATGGGGGCGCCACGGGGCGCAGCTCTTCGACCTCCATGCCGGCCATGGTCAGCATGTCGGCCAATGCTTGCGTGCCCATGGGCGGGTTGCAGAATTCGCGCAGCCACGATTCAGGAAATTGCATAGGGAAGCTCTGCGTTCGTCAATCGCGCGGCAACAACGTATCGGCCGCGCGATCGCACATTATTGGAATTGGGACAGGAAGCGGATGTCGCCGTCGAAGAAGAAGCGCAAGTCGTTGATCCCGTAGCGCAGCATCGTCAAGCGGTCAAAGCCCATGCCGAAGGCAAAACCGATGAAGCGTTCGGGATCCAGCCCCATGTTGCGCACCACATTGGGATGCACCTGGCCGGAGCCCGCGACCTCGAGCCAACGCCCGGCCAATGGCCCGGTGGGAAACTGGATATCGATCTCCGCACTCGGCTCGGTGAATGGGAAAAAGCTCGGGCGAAAACGCAGCGCCAGGTCGTCGGCTTCGAAGAACGTGCGGCAGAACGCCGTGAACACGTACTTCAAGTCCTTGAAGCTGACGTTCTCGCCCACCCACAGGCCTTCGCACTGGTGGAACATGGGCGAATGCGTGGCATCGCTGTCCACCCGGTAGGTGCGGCCAGGGGCGATCACGCGGATCTCGGGCATCGGCTCGCCGGCGTCGATGGCTGCGCGGTGGCGCTTGACGTGCGCGATGGCGTGCCGGATCTGCATCGGGCTGGTGTGCGTGCGCAACAGGTGGGGCGCGTGATCGCCCGCCCCCTCCAGGTAGAAGGTGTCGTGCATGGAGCGCGCCGGATGGTCGGCGGGCGTGTTGAGTGCCGTGAAATTGAACCAATCGGTCTCGACTTCCGGCCCATCGGCCACCTCGAACCCCATCGAGCCAAAAATGCCCTCGATGCGCTCGAGGCTCAAGGACACCGGGTGCAGGCCGCCCTGCCCGCGCTGACGCCCCGGCAGGGTCACATCGAGCGCCTCGGCCTGGAGCTGGGCATTGAGTTCGGCCTCTGCCAAAGCCTGGCGCCGGGACGCCAGGGCCGCCTCGATCGCTTGCTTGGCCAGGTTGATGGCCGCACCGCGCGATTTCTTCTCATCGGGCGAAAGCTGCGCCATGCCTTTCATGAGCTCGGTCATGCGCCCCGCTTTGCCCAGGAATTGCGCCTTGGCGTTTTCGAGTTCGGCCGGCGTCGTGCTGGCAGCGAACGATTGCTGGGCAGCGCCCACCAAGGAATCCAGATCGTTCATAAGTGCTCGTCAAAAAGAAACAAGGGCTAGTGCCTTTTCAAGCCCTAGCCCTTGTCATGATTGCGGTACAAGCTATCTATAAAATAGCAAGTCGCTACGCTCAAGCAGCCAGTTTGGCCTTGACCTGCTCCACAATGCTGCCAAAGGCGGCCTTGTCGTGCACAGCCAGATCGGCCAGAACCTTGCGATCGATCTCGATCGATGCCTTCTTCAGGCCGTTGGCGAACTGGCTGTAGGTCAGGCCCAGTTCACGCGCACCGGCATTGATACGGGCAATCCAGAGGCGGCGGAATACGCGCTTCTTGGCACGGCGGTCGCGGTAGGCATATTGCCCCGCCTTCATCACCGCCTGCTTGGCGATGCGGAAAACGTTACCGCGGCGACCACGGAAGCCCTTGGCAAGGGCGAGAACTTTCTTGTGACGGGCGTGAGCCGTTACACCACGTTTGACGCGAGGCATGTGAGTACTCCTTGTTCGTCCGTTGGTTACAGGCCGGCAAACGGCAGCATCTGCGCCATGTGACCCATGTTGGTCTCATGGACAGCGGTAATGCCGCGCAGGTGGCGCTTGTTCTTGGTGGTCTTCTTGGTCAGGATGTGACGCTTGAAGGCGTGGCCGCGCTTGACGGTACCACCCGGACGAACGCGAAAGCGCTTCTTCGCGCTGCTCTTGGTCTTCATTTTGGGCATGGAAATGCTCCTTTTATTGTGCTCGTGAGGCGTTTGCAAAACACTTGCAAGCTTGTTGGCCCCGAGACACTTCTTGTGGCCGGCTTTTCATCCGGCCGGGAAGCCGGCACGCCGAACTTCCCTTTTCCACCGCCCATGCGGACACGGGCAGACGAAACCTTGAATTTTAGTTTAGACCGCGCCGCTGTCCGAACCGGCGGACACTTCCGCCGACCGCGCCGCCGCGGTCTTCTTGCGGGCCGGGGCGATCATCATGATCATTTGCCGGCCCTCGAGCCTTGGGAACTGCTCCACCAAAATGCTGTCGCCGAGATCGTCGCGCAGCCGGTTGAGCAGCGCGAGCCCCAAGTCCTGGTGTGTGATTTCCCGGCCGCGAAAACGCAGCGTGATCTTGCACTTGTCGCCTTCGGCCAGAAAACGCCGGATATTGCGCAGCTTGATGTTGTAGTCGCCGTCGTCGGTACCAGGCCGGAATTTGACTTCCTTGATCTCAATGACCGTCTGCTTCGCCTTGGCTTCGGCCGCGCGCTTTTGTTCGATGTATTTGAATTTGCCGTAGTCCATCAAGCGGCACACCGGCGGATTCGCGGTGGCCGCTATCTCCACCAGGTCGACATCCAGTTCACCGGCCATGCGCAACGCATCCATCAGGCTCACAACGCCGAGTGGCTCGTTGTCGGGGCCCGACAAGCGGACCTCGGGAGCCATGATTTCACGGTTCAGGCGGTGCTTGCGCTCTTCACGGTGGCGACGATCACGAAATTCAGTAGCTATGGTTCTCACCTCTTGAGTAGGATGTCCAACTTCCAAGACCAGCATGCCCGGGGCGCCTCCTTGGAGTACAGCCCAGGTGTACAAGATCAGGTTTTGTCGGCAATTGCGCGCGTGACAAGCCGAATGAAATCATCGACCGGCATGACGCCAAGGTCTTTGTTGCCCCGGGCGCGCACTGCAACCGCGCCGGCTGCACGCTCCTTCTCGCCGGCCACGAGAATAAAGGGCAACTTTTGCAACGAATGCTCGCGTATTTTATACGTAATCTTCTCGTTCCTCAGGTCCAGGGCGACCCGCATGGGGTGCTGCGGCGTGGCGTGCGCGAGTTTTGCGGCAATTTCGCGACAGTAATCGGCCTGCGCGTCGGTGATGTTCAGAATTCCAACTTGCACAGGAGCCAGCCAGACCGGCAAAGCGCCCGCGTGCTGCTCGATCAGAATGCCAATGAAGCGCTCCAGGCTGCCTACGATGGCGCGGTGCAGCATGACCGGGCGGTGGCGGGCCCCATCCTCGCCCACGTATTCGGCATCCAGGCGCTCGGGCATGGAGAAGTCGACCTGCATGGTGCCGCACTGCCACTGGCGGCCGATGGCGTCCTTGAGGGTGTATTCGATCTTGGGGCCGTAGAAAGCACCGTCGCCTGGAGCGATCTCGAATTCGCACCCTGAGGCGCGCAGGCTCTCCATGAGCGCGTGCTCGGCCTTGTCCCAGCTTTCGTCGGAACCGATGCGCGCCTCGGGCCGCGTGGCCACCTTGTAGATGATGTTTGTGAAGCCGAAATCCTGGTAGACCTTCTGCAGCAGCGCCGTGTAGGTGGTGCATTCGCCCAGGATGTGCTCTTCGGTGCAGAAGATGTGGCCGTCGTCCTGTGTGAAGCCGCGCACGCGCATGATGCCGTGCAGTCCGCCCGTGGGCTCGTTGCGGTGGCACTGACCGAATTCGCCGTAGCGCAGCGGCAGGTCACGGTAGCTCTTGATGCCCTGCTTGAAGATCAGGATGTGCCCCGGACAGTTCATCGGCTTGAGGGCGTAGTCGCGCTTCTCGCTCTCGGTCGTGAACATGTTGTCGCGGTACTTGTCCCAGTGCCCCGTCTTTTCCCACAGGGGCTTGTCCAGGGTCTGCGGGCCCTTCACCCCCCGGTAGCCGTTGTCGCGGTACACGCGGCGCCTGGATTTCTC
>Ga0066256_1001086_pt1 | contig 41926 bp, 35 predicted proteins | sample ThiBio_1000_biof_FD_87107 | JGI IMG/M metagenome (GOLD analysis project Ga0066256, IMG submission 87107) | Wastewater bioreactor microbial communities from Cape Town, South Africa - Thiocy_expt_1000_biof (version 2) | ecosystem: Engineered > Bioreactor > Thiocyanate-remediating >... | reverse complement strand
TGCGCGGCGTCACCGTGCCGCCGGAGCGCGCGCCATCGATGATCGACGAATATCTCGTGCTCGCGGTCGCCGCCGCGTTCGCAGAAGGCGTCACCACCATGCGTGGATTGCAGGAACTGCGCGTCAAGGAATCCGACCGCCTCGAAGCGACCGTCGACATGCTGCGCGTCAACGGCGTTGAGGTGGAGATTTCCGGCGACGACATGATCGTCAACGGCAAAGGCTATGTGCCGGGCGGCGGCCTTGTCGCCACCCACATGGATCACCGCATCGCCATGTCGGCGCTGGTGATGGGCGCGGCCTCCGATACGCCGGTGAAAATCGACGACACCGGCTTCATCGCCACCAGCTTTCCGGATTTCATTCCGATGATGCGCGGCCTCGGCGCTGATTTTTCCTAAAAATCAGCCTGCGGGAAGCTCGGCCGGTTCGATCAGGGGACGGCCCGCAAGGGTATCGGCCTCGTTCTGAACCGCGTTCAGTGCGGCATCGAGCCGCGCGGCAGCTTCCGCCTTGTCGTCGCCCGCCTTGATATAGATCGGCTCGCCCCAGCGGATCACGACCCTGTTGAAGAACCACGGGATCAGGAAGCGGTCCCAGTTCTGCAGGCTGGTGCCGCGTCCGGCGCTCATGGTCGCGGGCAGGATCGGCAAGCCGGTGAGGCGCGCCAGATCGAGAATGCCTTCGCTGCTGCGCATGCGGGGGCCGCGCGGTCCGTCGGGCGTCACGAACAGGCTGTGGCCGTCGCGCGCGAAGCGCATCAGTTCGCGCACCGCGCGCATGCCGCCCTTCGACGTCGATCCGACCACGGTCTTGATGCCGAACAGCGATGCGACCTTGCTGATGATCTGTCCGTCGCGATGGCCGCTGATCAGCGCGATCAGCGGCTTCTTGCCGTTGCGGAACATCGGCAGCATCACCAGCCGGCCGTGCCACATCGCGAGGATATAGGGCTCCGGAATCGGGAAGGGCGGCCGGTCGACGATGTTGGTGCGGTTGACCAGATGAAAGTAGATCGCGATCGGAACGCTGATGATCCACTGCACAGTGTTGGTGCGCAGCACGCGTTTGACGATAGCGGGGGTGGCCATGAGGATTCTACCGGACGGATTGCCAGCGGCGCCGGAGATGACGCGAATTCCTGCCTGCCTGGATTCGGCGCCGTTATAGACGAGCGCGGACGGAATGCCATCGAGAATCGCTTGAAAGTTGTGCGACAGCGGTCTTGAACGGGCCGGGCCGCGGCTGGTAAGCCGCTGCGCAACGCATTTGCCGCACAGAACGGGGTCTGGACCACGCATGATCATTGCCATCGACGGCCCCGCCGCATCCGGAAAAGGCACGCTCGGCAAGCGCCTGGCCCATCATTACGGCTACCGTCATCTCGATACCGGCGTGATCTACCGCGCGGTCGCCCATGCCCTGCTGGAGGCGGGCGCAGACCTGACCGATGAGGCGCGGGCGGTGGCGGTGGCCATGGAACTGGACCCGGAGAAATTCGGCAATCCGGTCCTCAAGACCCAGAAGGTCGGCGATGCGGCCTCCGTCGTGTCGGCGATTCCCAAGGTCCGCGAGGCACTTGTCAGCTTTCAGCGGCAGTTTGCGGGCGATCCGCCGGGCGCTGTGCTGGACGGCCGGGACATCGGGACGGTGATTTGCCCCCATGCCGATGTGAAGATTTTCGTGGTGGCGGACCCCCACGTCCGGGCCCGGCGGCGGACCCTCGAGGCTCGCGCCCGGGGCGAAGAGGCCGATGAAGCCGCCGTTCTGGCCGACATCCTCAAGCGCGACGAACGCGACCGGAACAGGGCCACGGCGCCTTTAAAAGCCGCTCCGGATGCATACTTGCTGGATAACTCTCAGTTGGATATAGAGAGCGGCGTCCGGGCCGCCATCGACATTGTCGAGGCCGTCCGAGCGGGCCGGCCTAGGGACTAACCGATCTCCCTGCCGTCATTGGAGGAATGCCCGCTCCCGGTCTTTGAGGTCGATTTTCTTTTCGGCTCCGGACAGCAGATCGCGCGCTTTGGCGCGACAATCCGAATTTATGCACCGTATCGCTCGTGCAGGCACAAGCCGGCCCGCTGTCGCAATCCTCTTTGCGGACGCGGTCGTCAAAGGTTGCGGACCTTTGGCACTGGATGCGCGATACGCCCTTAACCCCGCTGCCGGCATTCCGCATCTGGAGATCAAATGGCTTCGACTGCTACTTCGTATAATCCTTCCCGCGACGATTTCGCCGCGATGCTCGACGAGTCCTTTGCAGGCGGCAACCTGCAGGAAAGCTCCGTCATCAAGGGCAAGGTTGTTGCAATTGAGAAAGACATGGCCGTCATCGACGTCGGCCTGAAGACCGAGGGCCGCGTGGCTCTCCGCGAATTCAACGGCCCCGGCCGTGAGAACGACCTCAAGGTCGGCGACGAAGTCGAGGTGTTCCTCGACCGGATCGAAAACGCACTCGGCGAAGCCGTGCTGTCGCGCGACAAGGCGCGCCGCGAAGAAAGCTGGGGCAAGCTCGAGAAGGCGTTCAACGCCAACGAGAAGGTCACGGGCGTCATCTTCAACCAGGTCAAGGGTGGCTTCACCGTCGATCTCGACGGCGCCGTCGCCTTCCTGCCGCGCTCGCAGGTGGACATCCGTCCGATCCGCGACGTCGCGCCGCTGATGAACAACGCGCAGCCGTTCCAGATTCTGAAGATGGATCGCCGCCGCGGCAACATCGTCGTGTCGCGCCGCACGGTTCTCGAAGAGACCCGCGCCGAACAGCGTCAGGAACTGGTGCAGAACCTCGAAGAAGGTCAGGTGATCGACGGCGTGGTCCAGACCATCACCGATTACGGTGCGGTCGTTGATCGCGGCGGCATCGACGGCCTGCTGCACGTCACCGACATCGCGTGGCGCCGCGTCAACCATCCGACCGAGGTGCTTGCCATCGGCCAGACGGTGAAGGTCAAGATCATCAAGATCAACCACGACACCCACCGCATCTCGCTCGGCATGAAGCAGCTGCTGGACGATCCGTGGCAGGGCATCGAGGCGAAGTATCCGCTGAACTCGCGCTTCACCGGACGCGTCACTAACATCACCGACTACGGCGCATTCGTCGAACTGGAGCCGGGCATCGAAGGCCTGATCCACGTTTCCGAAATGTCGTGGACCAAGAAGAACATGCACCCCGGCAAGATCGTTTCGACCTCGCAGGAAGTCGAAGTGCAGGTGCTCGAAGTGGATTCGGCCAAGCGCCGCATCTCGCTCGGTCTCAAGCAGACCATGCGCAATCCGTGGGAAGTGTTCGTCGAGAAGTTCCCGGTTGGCGCGACCGTGGAAGGCGAAGTCAAGAACAAGACCGAGTTCGGTCTGTTCCTGGGTCTCGAAGGCGACGTGGACGGCATGGTCCATCTCTCCGACCTCGACTGGAAGCTTCCGGGCGAGCAGGTGATCGACAACTTCAAGAAGGGCGACATGGTCAAGGCCGTGGTGCTCGACGTGGATGTCGAGAAGGAGCGTATCTCTCTCGGCGTCAAGCAGCTTGAGGGCGACCCGTTCGCCGAGCCGGGCGACGTCAAGAAGGGCGCTGGCGTGCCCTGCGACATCCTCGAAGTGAAGGAATCCGGTATCGAGGTTCAGACCTCCGGCACCGACTTCACCACCTTCATCAAGCGCTCCGAACTGGCCCGCGATCGCGGCGACCAGCGCGCCGAGCGTTTCGCTGTCGGTGAAAAGGTCGACGCCCGCGTCATCCAGTTCGACAAGAAGGCCCGCAAGGTCCAGGTGTCGATCAAGGCGCTGGAAGTGGCCGAAGAGAAGGAAGCCATCGCGCAGTACGGCTCGTCCGACTCGGGCGCGACGCTCGGCGACATTCTCGGCACCGCGCTCAAGAACCGCGACAAGTAAGATCGCCGCCGCGTCACGCGGCTGCTGAAACGACGAAGGGCTCCGGAGTTTTCCGGGGCCCTTTTTGTTTGGTGTGAGGTGGCGCACCGTAGCGACTACAAACACTGTCCGTCATGCGCGGGCTTGACCCGCGCATCCATCTAAAGAGAAGTTTCTCAAGGCGATGGATTGCCGGGTCAAGCCCGGCAATGACGATCATGTCAATTCGTCATTGCGAGGAGCGCTTGCGACGAAGCAATCCAGCTTTTTACCCAAGAGTGGATTGCGTCGCTTCGCTCGCAATGACGGGGGCAGCTTCAGTGTCTTCGCCATTCCATCCGCACGCTTTCAATCGCTCATGCAGATGCGCCGGCGCCGGCGCGACCACACGCACCGGCGGTTTGTTTCGCGACAAGGGAATCACGATCTCGCGCGCATGCAGATGCAGTGACGGCTCGCCGAAGCGCGGGCCGTTGCCGTAGATGTTGTCGCCGACGATCGGCCAGCCGCTCGCCGAACTATGCACGCGCAGTTGATGGGTGCGGCCTGTGATCGGTTCCATCGCGAGCCATGTCAGCTTCGCGCCGTTCGCATCCGTGCCGCGCCCGAGAACCTTCCACTCGGTTTTCGAGGGCAGGCCGTTCGGGTCCGGCTTCTGCCACCAGCCGCGCTCTGCGTCCAAACGTCCCAGCGGAATATCGATGGTGCCCTGATCGGCTTCGGGTCCGCCTTCGACCACGGCCCAATAGGTCTTGTCGATCTTGCCGTGCTTGAACAGCAGGCCGAGCGAGGCGGTGGCCTTGCGATGCCGTCCCAGCACCAGACAGCCGGAGGTGTCGCGGTCGAGCCGGTGAGCGAGCACCGGCGGGCGCGGCAGGCCGTAGCGCAGCGCGTCGAACGAGGCTTCGAGATTGGGTCCGCCTTTCGGCCCCTTGTGCACGGCGATGCCGGCCGGCTTGTCGATCACCAGCATCAGCCCGTCGCGATGAAGCACGCGGGCCTGCATTTCCTCGGGTGTCGGTTGCGGCGTATCCATGAGCCAATGGTGACTTTCGTTTAGAGCCTGAACCGGGTAACACACCCCCCGCATGAGTGACAGTCCGCAGGATCAACCGAAACAAAGCTGGTGGCGCAGGCTTTCCGCCGGCCTCAAGCGCACGTCGAGTTCGCTGGGCACGGCGGTGGCGGATCTCGTCACGAAGCGCAAGCTCGACCGCGCCATGCTCGAGGACATCGAGGATGTGCTGCTGCGCGCCGACCTTGGAACCGAGGTGGCGGCGCGCATCGCGGAGGCTGTCGGCAAGGGGCGCTACGACAAGGACGTGTCGGCGGACGACGTGACCACCATCGTCGCCACCGAAGTCGAGAAGGTGCTTATCCCGGTGGCGCAGCCGCTGGTGATCGACACCACGCACAAGCCGTTCGTCATTCTCGTGGTCGGCGTCAACGGCTCGGGCAAGACCACCACTATCGGCAAGCTCGCTGCGAAGTTCGGCGCGGAGGGCCGCAAGGTGATGCTGGCCGCGGGCGACACGTTCCGCGCCGCCGCCATCGAGCAGCTCAAGGTCTGGGGCGAGCGCAACAGGGTGCCGGTGGTCGCGAAGGCGCAGGGCTCCGACGCCGCCAGCCTCGCCTATGACGCGGTGGAAGCCGCGAAGGCGCAGGCTATCGACGTGCTGCTGATCGACACCGCGGGCCGCCTGCAGAACAAGGCCGAGCTGATGGTCGAACTTGAGAAAGTCCGCCGCGTGATCGGCAAGGTGGATGCGAGCGCGCCGCATGCGGTGCTGCTGGTGCTCGACGCCACGGTCGGACAGAACGCGCTGTCGCAGGTCGATGCATTCCAGAAGACTGCGGGCGTCACCGGCCTCGTCATGACCAAGCTCGACGGCACCGCGCGCGGCGGCATCCTTGTGGCGCTGTCGGAGAAATACAAACTGCCGGTGCATTTCATCGGTGTCGGCGAAGGGATCGACGATCTTTCGCCGTTTGCCGCGCAGGATTTCGCGCGCGCCATTGCAGGACAGGACGCCTGATGACCGCTCAAGACAAACCCGCGCCGCATCCCTTGTTCAAGCTCGCGACCGAACTCGGCCCGCTGGTGATCTTCTTCGCGGCGAACGCGAAGTTCGGATTGTTCACCGCGACCGCCGCGTTCATGGTCGCCATCGTCGCGGCGATCGTCGTGTCCTACGTGGTCACGAAGCATGTGCCGCTGATGGCCATCGTCACCGCGGTGATCGTGCTGGTGTTCGGCGGCCTCACGCTGTTCTTCCACGACGAGACCTTCATCAAGGTCAAGCCGACCATCATCTATGCGCTGTTTGCGCTGACGCTCGGCATCGGCCTGCTGCTCGGCCGTTCCTTCATCGCGATCATGTTCGATCAGATGTTCAACCTCACGCCGCAAGGCTGGCGATTGCTGACCATCCGCTGGATGATCTTCTTCGCTTGCATGGCGGTGCTGAACGAAATCATCTGGCGCACCCAGAGCACGGACTTCTGGGTATCGTTCAAGGCGTTTGGCGTGATTCCGATCACGGCGGTGTTCGCGATGCTGCAGACACCGCTGATCAAGCGCTTCAGCATTGAGCCCGCCACCGATGAAGCGGGCGACACCGAGCGCGGCGACATCACGAAGGGCTAGGGCGCCCGCAGCGCCTTCTCGATCTCGGCCTTCAGCACGCCGTCGATGTTCTCCGGCGTGATCGCGCCGATCAGCTTGTAGGCGATGGCGCCGTCGCGGCCGATCACGAAGGTTTCCGGCACGCCATAGACGCCCCATTCGATCGAGGCGCGGCCGTTGACGTCGGCGCCCACCGCGGCGAACGGGTTGCCGTAACGGCCGAGAAAGCGCCGAGCGTTGTCGGTGCTGTCCTTGTAGTTGATGCCGACAATGCGGATGCGCTTGTCCTGCGCCAGCTTGAGCAGCAGCGGGGCTTCCTCATGACAGGGCACGCACCACGACGCCCAGACATTCACCACGCTGACCTGACCCTTGAACGCTGCCGGATCGAGCCCCGGCACTTGCGCGCCGTTTGCCAGCAGGCCATCGAGCGGCGGCAGTTGGGTCTGCGGCGCGGGACGTCCGATCAGCGCCGAGGGAATCCGCGCCGGATCGCCGGTGCCGAGGCGAAACCAGAACAGTCCGGCGAGAGCGATGAAAGCGATCAACGGCAGCGCGACGAGCCAGGATCTGTTTGACGGGCGGCGCTGCGGCTGGGCCGCGTTGCTGTCGCTCATGACGATGACCCGGATGTCTGCGCCGAGCGTCGGGTGATGCCGCTGGCCTCGAGGTCGCGCAGGATCTGCTTCTGCCGGCGATAGTCGAGCGCGATCCACACGATCAGCGCGGCGACGACGGCGGCGACCAGCGCGTAGGACGTGACGATAAAGGACGTGTAAGGACCGAGCGACATCACACGCCCTGCCTGCTGGCCTGCATCATCTGCAGGGTGCGGATTCGCCGTCGCAGAATCTCGTTGCGCATCGCCGCCAGATGCAGCGTGACGAACAGCAGCGAAAAAGCGATCGCCATCACCAAGAGCGGAATCAGGAACGCGCGGTCCATGGTCGGCCCGCCCGCGCGGATCACCGATGCGCCCTGATGCAGTGTGTTCCACCACTCCACCGAGAACTTGATGATCGGAATGTTGATCGCGCCGACAAGCGTGAGCACCGCGGCGGCCCGCGCCGCGCGCGAGGGATCGTCCACCGCGCGCCACAGCGCCATCAGGCCGAGATACATCAGGAACAGGATCAGCACCGAGGTGAGCCGCGCGTCCCATTCCCAATAGGTGCCCCACATCGGGCGGCCCCACAGCGATCCGGTGACCAGCGCGAGAAAGGTGAAGGCGGCGCCGATCGGTGCGGCGGCCTTCGCAGCCACATCGGCGAGCGGATGCCGCCACACCAGCGTGCCGAGCGCCGCGATGCTCATCACGCCCCACACGAACATCGACAGCCACGCATTGGGCACGTGGATGAACATGATCTTCACGGTCGCGCCCTGCTGATAGTCGTCCGGCGCCAGCGCGGAGAGATAAAGGCCAACGGCAAGCAGGATCGCGGTCGCTGCCGCGAGCCATGGCAGCACGCGGGTCGCGAGGGCAAGGAACCGTGTCGGATTGGCAAGATCGATAAGGCTCATGATGGTCCTGATAATCGCCGCACGGGCAGGAGGCAATGCGCGCGATCCTTACAACGGCGCGATTTGGCGAGAGTTGATCGGGCGCAATGTCGCATCAGTCGAGCCCTTGCCGCAGGCTGGCGGCCGCCGCGAACGGGCCGATCACGAAGCTGACCAAAGACAGCGCACAAAGAATTGAAAACGGCGTGCCGAACGCATCCGGCTTGAGGACGGCGGCGTTCGAGGCGGCGACGCCGAAGATCAGCACCGGGATCGATAGCGGCAGCACCACCACCGCGAGCAGCAGGCCGCCGCGCCGCAGGGTGACGGCCAGCGCCGCGCCGATCATGCCGGTGAAGGTCAGCGCCGGCGTTCCCACGAGCAGCGTAAGGGCGACCGCGAATGTCGCGTCGGCGTCGAGATTGAGCAGAATGCCGACAATCGGCGTCGCCACGATCAGCGGCACGCCCGCCGCCAGCCAGTGCGCCAGCGCTTTCGCCGCGCAGGCGAGTTCCAGCGGCGTGCGGCTCATGACGATCAGGTCCAGCGAGCCGTCGTCCTGATCGGCGGTGAACAGCCGGTCCAGCGTCAGGAGGCTGGCGAGCAGCGCGCCGAGCCAGAGGATCGCGGGGCCAATGCGTTTCAGCAGCGCGAGATCGGGGCCGAGCGCGAACGGCATCACCACCACGACCGAGAGGAAGAACAGCACGCCGATCATGGCGCCGCCGCCGGCGCGCAGCGCGATGCGGATATCGCGGCGGATGATCGCGGCAAGGGCGGTCATGCTGCGCCCCCGATCCGCAGTTCGTTTGCGGAAATCCCCAGCGGTCCATGCGTCGCGGCAAGAATGATTCCGCCGCCGCGCAGATGATCCGCCATCAATCCGGCAATCAGCTCCTGACCGCTGGTGTCCAGCGCCGAGGTCGGCTCGTCCAATAGCCAGACCGGACGTCTGACCGTGAGCAGCCGCGCGATCGAAAGACGGCGGCCCCGGCCGGCGGACAGCAACCCGGCCGGCAGGTGCGCGGTATCCTGAGGAGCCGTTTCGTCAGAAACGGCGTCTCGAAGGGTGAGGTTTTCAGGGAAAGGTCCTGGATCCTTCGAGACGGCGCTACGCGCCTCCTCAGGATGAGGACTTTTCAAAGGGCCGCCCAGAAAATTCCGCCAGAATTCAAGGTTCTCCCGCACCGTGAGCGCGGGTTTCATGGCGTCGCGATGGCCGAGATAATGCGCCTGTTCCGGCAGGGTCAGATCGTCCTCGCCGCCCTCGAGCCGCAGCGTGCCGCCCGCCAGCGGCAGCAGCCCGGCGATCATCCGCAGCAGGGAGGATTTTCCCGCACCGTTGATGCCGGTGACGGCGAGGGCGTGGCCCGCCGCCACCTCCACGTCGAGGCCCGCGAATATATCGCGGCCGCCCCGCACGCATTTCAGACCGCGACCCGAAAGCCTCATATTCGTTCGACCAATGACCTTCGGTTGCAGGGCGGCCTGTTCCAGTTGAGGCCATGATGATTAGCAGGCAATCCATAGCGGGTGTGGTGGACAGACTGGAAAGATTCTATAAAACCGGAACTTGGTGCAGCACACAATCCAGCCACCGGAAGCCGCACGGCCCGCCCGTTTTTCCGCCTTCGGTGGTGTTTTGATACCTCTTACGGGGTGTCGTCCACTTTTCTGAATCGGGATCGTTCACATGGCCTCACTCGACAGCTTCAAGTGCCGGAAAACCCTCAAGATCGGCGCTAAGACCTACGTCTATTACAGCCTGCCGACGGCTGAAAAGAATGGCCTCAAGGGCATCTCCCGGCTGCCTTATTCGATGAAGGTGCTGCTCGAGAACATGCTGCGCAACGAGGACGACCGCACGGTGAAGAAGGCCGACATCGTCGCCTTCTCGCAGTGGGCGCGCAAGAAGACCCTCGAACACGAAATCGCATTCCGCCCGGCGCGCGTGCTGATGCAGGACTTCACCGGCGTGCCGGCGGTGGTCGATCTCGCCGCCATGCGCAACGCCATGAAGTCGCTCGGCGGCGATGCCGAGAAGATCAACCCGCTGGTGCCGGTCGATCTCGTCATCGATCACTCGGTGATCGTGAATTTCTTCGGTGACAACAAGGCGTTCGGCAAGAACGTCGCCGAGGAATACAAGCAGAACCAGGAACGCTACGAATTCCTCAAGTGGGGCCAGAAGGCGTTCTCGAATTTCTCCGTCGTGCCGCCCGGCACCGGCATCTGCCATCAGGTCAATCTGGAATATCTGGCGCAGACGGTCTGGACCCGTAAGGAGAAGATGACGGTCGGCAAGAAGACCGGCACCTTCGAAGTCGCCTATCCGGATTCGCTGGTCGGCACCGACTCGCACACCACCATGGTCAACGGCCTCGCCGTGCTCGGCTGGGGCGTCGGCGGCATCGAGGCGGAAGCCTGCATGCTCGGCCAGCCGCTCTCCATGCTGCTGCCGGACGTCGTCGGCTTCAAGCTCAAGGGCAAGATGAAGGAAGGCGTCACCGCCACCGACCTCGTGCTCACCGTCACGCAGATGCTGCGCAAGCTCGGCGTGGTCGGCAAGTTCGTCGAGTTCTACGGCCCCGGCCTCGATCATCTCTCGGTCGCCGACAAGGCCACCATCGCCAACATGGCGCCGGAATACGGCGCGACCTGCGGCTTCTTCCCGGTCGACAAGTCCGCGATCGATTATCTCAAGACCTCCGGCCGCGCTGCGCCGCGCGTCGCGCTGGTCGAGAAGTACGCCAAGGCGCAGGGCCTGTTCCGCACCGCCGAGAGCAAGGACCCGGTGTTCACCCAGACGCTGGTGCTCGATCTCAAGGACGTGCAGCCGTCGATGGCCGGTCCGAAGCGTCCCGAAGGCCGCGTGCCGCTTGAGCTTGTGGCGAACGGTTTCGAAACCGCGCTCACCGGCGAATACAAGAAGCCGGAAGGTCACGATCAGCGCTTCCCGGTGGAAGGCCGCACCCATGACCTCGGTCATGGCGACGTGGTGATCGCCGCCATTACCTCCTGCACCAACACCTCGAATCCGAGCGTGCTGATCGCCGCGGGCCTGGTCGCGCGCAAGGCCGCCGCGAAGGGCCTCAAGGCCAAGCCGTGGGTGAAGACCTCGCTCGCGCCGGGCAGCCAGGTGGTCGCCGAGTATCTGGCGAACTCCGGCCTGCAGAAGGACCTCGACGCCGTCGGCTTCAACTTGGTCGGTTTCGGCTGCACCACCTGTATCGGCAATTCCGGTCCGCTGCCGGAAGAGATTTCCAAGTCGATCAACGAGAACGGCATCGTCGCCGCCGCCGTGCTGTCGGGCAACCGCAACTTCGAAGGCCGCGTCTCGCCGGACGTGCAGGCGAACTATCTCGCCTCGCCGCCGCTGGTCGTCGCGCATGCGCTCGCCGGCACCGTGACCAAGAATCTCGATGTCGAGCCGATCGGTACCGGCAAGGACGGCAAGCCGGTGTTCCTCCGGGATATCTGGCCGACCTCGGCGGAGATCAACGCCTTCATCAAGAAGTACGTCACCGCGACGATCTTCAAGAAGAAGTATGCCGACGTGTTCAAGGGCGATACCAACTGGCGCAAGATCAAGACCGTGACCAGCGACACTTATGCCTGGAACATGAGCTCGACCTACGTGCAGAACCCGCCGTACTTCGAAGGCATGAAGATGGAGCCGGAGCCGACGACGGACATCGTCGATGCGCGCATCCTCGCGCTGTTCGGCGACAAGATCACCACCAACCACATCTCGCCCGCAGGTTCGATCAAGCTGACCTCGCCCGCCGGCAAGTATCTGTCGGAACATCAGGTGCGCCCGGCCGACTTCAACCAGTACGGCACGCGCCGCGGCAACCATGAAGTGATGATGCGCGGCACCTTTGCCAACATCCGCATCAAGAACTTCATGCTCAAGGGCGCCGACGGCAACGTACCGGAAGGCGGCATGACCAAGCACTGGCCGGACGGCGAGCAGATGTCGATCTACGACGCCGCGATGAAGTATCAGCAGGAGCAGGTGCCGCTGGTGGTGTTCGCGGGCGCTGAATACGGCAACGGCTCGTCGCGCGACTGGGCCGCGAAGGGCACGCGCCTGCTCGGCGTGCGCGCCGTCATCACCCAGAGCTTCGAGCGCATCCATCGCTCGAACCTGGTGGGCATGGGCGTGCTGCCGCTGACCTTCCACGACGGCACGTCGTGGCAGTCGCTCGGCCTCAAGGGCGACGAGAAGGTCACCATCCGCGGGCTGCAGGGCGACCTCAAGCCGCGCCAGACGCTGACCGCGCTGATCGAATCCGCGGACGGTTCGCGCAACGAAGTGCCGCTGCTGTGCCGCATCGATACGCTGGACGAACTCGACTACTACCGCAACGGCGGCATCCTGCAGTACGTGCTGCGCAAGCTGGCTGCGTGAAAACGCATCCGTGAACAGGCTCACCGCGACGTGAGTGGCATACCATCAGGGGGCGGCCTATCAATGGGCCGCCTTCTTCATGACGAGGGCATCTTGCAACGGAAGACCGTGCATCTTGGGGACATCCGACGTGCCTGATCTGCGAAACACCAAGGCGGCAACACCCGGCGCGCTCGCGTGGCTGTCTTGTGCGCTTGGTGTATATGCGCTCGTCACGTCCGTATCGTCGGCCGCTGCGGCGGAGCCGCGTGCGGTGGTCGAACTCTTCACATCGCAGGGCTGCTCATCGTGCCCGCCGGCGGACAAGGTGCTCGGCGATCTCGCCAGCGATCCGTCTGTGATCGCGCTCAGCCTCCCGATCGATTACTGGGACTATCTCGGCTGGAAGGACACGCTGGCGGATTCGCGTTTCAGCGCGCGGCAGAAAGCCTATTCGCACATGCGCGGCGATCGCGCGGTCTATACGCCGCAGGCGGTGGTCAACGGCACCGCGAACGTGCTCGGCAGCGATCGTGCAGGGATCGAAAATGCGGCGGTGCGCACGCAGAAGGCCGATGGCGTGATGTCCGTGCCGGTGACGGTCACGCAGTCCGGCCGTCAGATCAAGGTTTCGGTGGCGGAAGCCAGCGGCAGGAGCGGCGAAGTGTGGATCTGCGCCGTGTCGAAGCAGGTGCCGATCACCATCGCGCGCGGTGAAAACCGCGGGCAGCGGATCACGTATCACAACGTGGTGCGCAACATGCTGAAGGTCGCCGACTGGAACGGCCGCGCTGGAAGCTGGACGGTGCCGCTGGAGAACATCAGCCGCGACGGCGTCGATGCCACGGCGGTCTATGTACAGGACGGCAGCCGCGACAAGCCCGGCGTGATGCTGGGCGCGGCGTTCAACTCGCTAAACGCGCCGCTGAACTGATTTCCATCATTTGAGTTGTGTTGCGCCGCGCGATCATCGTCTGCGCGCGCGTCATGCATGGAAGAATGCGTGAGCACAAACAAAAACGGCCAGCTTGCGCTGACCGGAAGGCTTGGGGATCTATAGACCGCGAACAGACCCGATCCTGACGACCCCGGGGGGCTGGGGGCTGAGGAATCCGGTGCCGAAAGGACCGGGTCAACGCAGTGAGGAGATCATTGCGGTCCAGCACGGCGGTCGATTGACCGAATTCAGGCGGTATTATGATTTGTCTAACGTCCGCGTGATGATCGATATGCCGCGTCACGCGGCAGGACGCCGCTCCAAAACAGGCTTGCAGCCTTCGCCGGACGGGTGGATCATGTCGTTGAGATGACAGGAGGCGCCGATGAGCTTTGTATCGGGCGAGAGTGACCCCAGCGAGAGCCGGGGGCCGGAACGCGGCACGGGGCCGCTCCCGCCCCAGAGCGTCAGCTTCAACCGCGCCGAGCTGAGCCGCATCCTCAATCTGTACGGACGCATGGTGGCCGACGGCGAATGGCGCGACTACGCCATCGACTTCATGAGAGACCGCGCGGTGTTCTCGATCTTCCGCCGCGCCTCGGAAGTGCCGATCTATCGCATCGAGAAGGACCCGCGGCTGGCGCGCAAGCAGGGCGCCTACAGCGTGATCGCCGCCAGCGGACAGATCCTGCGCCGCGGCCATGATCTCGACCGCGTGCTGCTGGCGATCGACCGCAAGCTCGCGCTGGTGTGAGGATGATTGAGAGTATTTTTGGATTGAGTTGAATTCTGTCCCGGACGCGCTGCAGCGTTCTTACGCTGCTGCGCAGAGCCGGGACCGCTACGAATTGCGGTGCCTGAAACGGTCCCGGCTCTGCGAAGCGATGCTTTCGCATCGCATCGCGTCCGGGACACGGCTCCATCTGTAAAGGCGCGGCGCTTACGCCGCGCGCACCTGTCCCAGGAACTGCGCGACCGCCGTGCGCAGTGCGCCGGCCTGCTGATCGAGATCGCGAGCGCCGGTCAGCACGTCGCCCGCCGCCGTGCCGGTGGCGACCGCAGCCTTGCTGACATTGTCGATCTGGCCTGCGACTTCGCCCGATCCGGTCGCGGCGGACTGGATGTTGCGCGCGATCTCCCGCGTGGCCGCGCCCTGTTCCTCGACCGCGGCGGAAATCGTGGCGGCGATCTCGCTCATCTGGCCGATGGTCAGGGCGATCCCGCTGATCGCGGTGACGGCGCTGGTGGTGGCGTCCTGCATGCTGACCACCTGGCCGGAAATTTCCTCGGTGGCCCGCGCAGTCTGGGTCGCCAGCGCCTTCACTTCGGAGGCGACCACGGCAAATCCGCGGCCCGCATCGCCGGCGCGCGCCGCCTCGATGGTGGCGTTGAGGGCGAGCAGGTTGGTCTGTTCGGCGATGGTCTGAATGAGCTGGACCACTTCGCCGATCTTCTCGGCGCCGCCGGACAGCGCCTTGATCGTCGCGTTGCTCTGCTCGGCTTCCGTCACCGCCTTGCGCGCGACTTCGGCGGACTGACTGACCTGCCGCGAGATTTCCGTCACCGAGGTGGACAGCTCTTCGGCGGCGGCGGCGACGGCCTGAACGTCGGCCAATGACTGAGTGGAGACGTTGTTGACGATGCCGACGCGTTCGCCGGTGTCCTTCGCGGTGGCGCTCATGGACTCGGCGGTGGTCTGCAGGGTTGCGGCGGACGAGGCCACCGAATTGACGATGCCGTTGACGCTGGTCTCGAAATCCTGCGCCAGCGAATTCATCGCGGCGCGGCGTTCTGTTTCCGCGCGCTTCGCCGTCTCGGCTTCCTGCTGCTCCAGTCCCTGAATCCGGATGGCGTTGTCCTTGAAGACCTGGACCGTCGCGGCCATCTCGCCGATTTCGTCGCGGCGGCTGACCTCATCGATGCCGACGGTCAGGTCACCCGCGACAAGGGCTTCCATCTTCTTCTTGAGGCTGTTGAGCGCGCGGCTGATGTCGCGGTTCACCATGAAGATGAGCGCGGCGCCGATCGCCAGAATGAGTGCGCTGAATCCCGCCAGCTTGAACAGCACGGCGTGGTAATCCTGCTCGAGGTCGTCGGTCCACACGCCGGTGGTCACCACGAGATTCCACGGCGCGAACTTCTTGATGAAAGTGAGCTTGGGCAGCGGCTGCTTCTCGCCGGGCTTCGGATAGTCGTAGGCGAGGAGGCCTTCGTCGCTGCTGCGGACCGCATCGACGAATCCCTCGAGGATGTATCGCCCGTCCGGCATCTTGTTGCCGCGCGTGCCTTCGACCTTCGGCACCGATGCGTTCATGAACCAGACGCCGTCGAGGCCGCCGATCGCGACATAGGAGCGGTGATCGTCGAACCACATCGAGCGGCTGGTGGTCTTGAACTGCGCGAGCGCCTGCTCCTGCGACAGCTTCCCGGCCTTCACCTCGGCATCGAGCGCCTTGGCCTGTTCGATGGCGACTTCGACCACGGCGCGGAGCTTGGCGATCCGGTCCTGAAGCATGCGCTGGTGCTGCAGCGAACTTGCAATGCCGCCGGCGATGACCAGCGACAGGGCGAACAGCCCCAGGACCAGGATAAGTTTCGTGCGGATCTTGATTCTGCCAAGCATAGCGTTCTGCCCCATTTTTCCCTGCCTCGCACTAGCAGGCGGTTTCTAAGGCAGCGTTAACGATGGCCGGATTGCATGCGCCGCATGCGCGATCGCGGGAGCCTGGCGCGGATCAGGCTTCCGGAATGGAGGCGCCGCCTGCGCCGAGCGCGCGCTGCATCATCACCGTATCGAGCCATCGTCCGAACTTGAGGCCGACATTCGGATGGGTGCCGATCATCGCAAAGCCGGTGCGGGCATGGAGAGCGACCGAGGCGGCGTTGGCGGAATCGCCGATCACCGCGATCATCTGGCGATAGCCGCGTGCTTCGCAGGCGGCGATCAGGTCCTGCATCAGCCGCGTGCCGATCCGCCGTCCCTGCGCGGCCGGATCGAGATACACCGAGTTCTCGACCGTAAAACGATAGGCCGGGCGCGGCCGGTAGGGCCCGGCATAGGCATAGCCGACCACGATGTCTTCCATCACCGCCACCAGATAAGGGAAGCCGTTTCCGGTGAGCGTTTCATAGCGCCGCGTCATTTCCGCAAGGTCGGGCGGCACCAGTTCGAAGGTCGCGGTGCCGTGCAGCACCGCCTCCCGGTAGATCGCGGTGATGGCGGGAAGATCGGCGGGGGCCGTGGGCCGGATGAGGACTTGAGGCATGTATTGTCTTCTCGTGACCGTCATTGCGAGCGAAGCGAAGCAATCCAGAAAGCATAAGGCAAGACTGGATTGCTTCGTCGCAAGTGCTCCTCGCAATGACGGCGCGGCTTTATTTGGTCTTCAGGCAAAAACAAAAGCCCCGGCTTTTGGCCGGGGCTTCGTATCAGTCATGCAGAACCGTCAGTCGCGCTGTCCGAGAAGCTGCAGCAGCAGCGTGAACAGGTTGATGAAGTTCAGGTAGAGCGAGAGCGCGCCGGTGATGGCGGCCTTCTCTGCCACCTCGCCGCCCTGGGCGGCGTAGCCGTAGATGTAGTCGTTCTTCAGGCGCTGGGTGTCCCAGGCGGTGAGGCCCGCGAAGATCAGCACGCCGACCACCGAGACGACGAACTGCAGCATCGAAGACGCGATGAAGATGTTCACCAGGCTGGCGATGATGATGCCGAACAGGCCCATCATCAGGAACGAACCCATCCCGGTCATGTCACGCTTGGTGGTGTAGCCGTAAAGGCTCAACGCACCGAACGAGGCGGCGGTGATGAAGAACACCCGCACGATCGAGGAGTGCGTGTAAACCAGGAAGATCGACGACAGCGACACGCCCATCAGCGCGGCGAACACCCAGAACAGCATCTGGGCGGTGGCCGGCCGCAGGCGGTTGATGCCGAACGAAATGGCGAACACCATCACCAGCGGCGCCAGGATGAACACCCACTTCAGCGGGCTGACGAACATCGCCACGCCGAAGGCGGTCAGATACTGGCTGCCGATGCGGCCCGCGGCGGCGGACTGGTCGGGGGTCACCGCGGCCATGTAGACGCCGAGCGCCGCGAGGCCGGTGATCGCCAGGCCGATCGCCATGTAGTTGTAGATCTTGAGCATGTACGAGCGCAGACCGGCATCGACGGTCGCAGCGTCCGCACGGCTGGCTGCCCGGCCGAAAGGAGAGGCGTAGTTGCGGTCCAAGTCCGACATTGTCGAAACCTCGTGTTTGTCTGGCGAGACGAAGGGTCAGCGCCGCCAGCTATAATCTGTCCCAGAGGACCGGATTGATAGACCATCCTGCGATGGCATCAAGCCGGATTCTGAACCCGCTCGGTATGTGGGAAACTAACACACGGGACGCAACATCGCCCGCGCGGCTGAATGTCGCAAAACCCGTTATTTACTGCTACAAATTGTCATAAGTCGCGCAGCACGCTAGCCGGTTTTTGGTTAAGCGCAAGTAATGTTCCCGCGAGCCCGAGGCCGGTCGTCACCGCCAGCGCGGCGAGCACGACAATGGCGGCGCTGCCGCCCTGCCAGACAAAGCTCAGGGTCATCAGCCGGGTGACGATCTGCCAAGCGGCGATCGATCCCGCCGCCACCCCGAACACGGCGGTGGCGAGGCCGATCAGCAGGTATTCGAGGGCGTAGGCGCCGAGCAGGCGGGCACGGGTGGCGCCGAGGGTTTTCAGGATCACGGCGTCATAGACACGGTGGCGGTGACCGGCGGCCAGCGCGCCGCCCAGCACCAGAAGCGCCGAGATCAGCGTGACGGAACTTGCGCCGCGGATCGCCAGCACGAGATTGGTCACCACGGTGCCGATCGAATCCAGCGCCTCGCGCACCCGCACGCTGGTCACCATCGGGAACGCCGCCGCGACGTCCTTGATCAGCTTGGCGTCGCCCGCCACGCTGGCGCCGGTTTCGGTGAGGGTGGCGATGCCGGTATGCGGCGCGCCCGCGAAGGTCTTCGGCGTGAACACCAGCACGAAATTGATGCCCAGACTCTGCCAGTCCACCGTGCGCAGGTTGGCGATTTTGGCAGTGAGGTCGCGGCCGAGCACGTTCACGGTGATGTCGTCGCCGATCCTGAGACCGAGGCCGTCGGCGATTTTCTTTTCCATCGAGACCAGCGGCGGGCCGTCATAGGTTTCGCCCCACCATGTGCCTTCGACGACTTTCGAGCCGCGCGGCACCTCGCCGGTATAGGTCAGGCCGCGGTCGCTCTGCAGCACCCAGGCGGCGTCCTGCGACGGCTTGAGGTCTTCCGCCTTGACGCCTTTCGCGGCAGTGATGCGCCCGCGCAGCATCGGCACGGTTTCCACCGTGCCGCCCGGTGCTTCCTGTTTGAGGAAGTCGCCGAAGCGCGTGGCGTCGGCGGCGGGAATGTCGATGAAGTAGAACGAGGGCGCATGTTCCGGCAGCGCCGCCATGAACTGCCGCCGCAGGTTGCCGTCGATCTGGGTGATGGTCACCAGCACCGCGAGGCCGAGGCCGAGCGACATCACCACGGACGGCGTCAGCGCGCCGGGCCGGTGGATATTGGCGATCGCCAGCCGCAGCATGGTGAAGCGCGGACGCGGCAAGCGCCTTGCAATCGCCATCAGCAGCGAGGCGATGCCGCGCAGCAGCGCGAACACCACAATGCTGGAGGCGACGAACACGGCGGCGACGCGCTTGTCATAGGCCAGACCAATGGCCACCGCGATCAGCAGCGCGATCACGCCGGCCATCAGCAGGAGAATGCGCCGCCGCGGCCAGCGCAGCGCCTGCGCGATGTTGTCGCGAAACAGCGCCGCCACCGGCACGTCATGGACACGGCCGAGCGGCCACAGGCTGAACGCCAGCGCGGTCAGCAGGCCATAGACCAGCGACAGCGCCAGTTCGCCGATGTGAAATGTCGGCTCGACCGGCAGCGGCAGGATTTTTCCGAACAGGCCCGCGATGGCAAACGGCAGCGCAGCGCCGATGGCAAGGCCGATCAGCGATCCGAGCAGCGCCAGCACAAGCACCTGCACGAGGTAAATAGTGAACACCTCGCGCCCTGTCGCGCCGAGCGCCTTGAAGGTCGCGATCACGTCGCGCCGCTCGTCCAGATGGCTCTTGATCGCATTGGCGACACCGACGCCGCCCACCAGCAGCGCGGCGAGACCCACAAGAGTCAGAAACTGCGAGAAGCGCGTGATGTTGCGCTCAAGCTGCGGCGAAGCATTGTCGCGGGTGCGGACCTCCCAGCCTGCGTGCGGCAGCGCGGTCTCCGACTGCGCGATCAGGGCGCGTGTCGCGCTTTCCTCGCCGCCCGCGTCTGGAAGCTGCACGCGATAGACCCAGCGCACCAGCGTGCCGGGTTGCAACAGGCCGGTGGCGCGCAACGCATCCTCGCTGACGAGAAGCCGGGGTCCGAGGCCGATGCCGCCCGCGAGCTTGTCGGGCTCCGCATTCACCACGGCGCGGATTTCAAGCGGCGTCGCGCCGACGGTGACGCGGTCGCCGAGTTTCAGGCCGAGCCGCGCCAGCAGCACGGCATCCGCCCCCGCGCCGTAAGCGCCGTTCTGTTGCGCGAGAAGGTCGGCCATCGGCATTTGCGGGGACAGCGCCACTCTGCCGAGCAGGGGATAGTTGCTGTCGACGGCTTTGAGGTCGACCAGCGCGAACTCGCCGCTTGGTGATTTCGCCATCGCGCGCATCAGCGCGGCGGATGTGATCTTGCCGCGAGAGTCGAGAAACGCGCGCTCGTCGGCCGAAGCTTCGCGCTGGATCAATGCGAAGGACGCATCGCCGCCGAGCAGCGTGCGGCCCTGGCGGTCGAGCCCCTGGTTGAGGCTGCCCGCCACCGAGCCGACGCCCGCGATCGCCATCACGCCGAGTGCGATGCAGGCAATGAATACATAAAAGCCGCGCAACCCGCTGCGCAATTCGCGCAAGGCGTAACGCAGCGCCAGCGATGGCGTCGCGCCGCGCGGCGAAGTCTCTGCTGCAAGGGTCATCGCGCTGCCGTTTCGATCCAGTGCCGGCCGGTGGCCGGGCCGTCGATATGTCCGGAGCGCAGACGCACCACGCGGTCGCAGCGCTGCGCCAGCGCGTTGTCGTGCGTCACCAGCACCAGCGTCATGCCGCGCTCGCGATGCTTGGCGAACAGCAGATCGACGATCTGGTTGCCGGTGGCTTCATCGAGATTGCCGGTCGGCTCGTCCGCGACAAGGATCGCCGGATCGGGCGCCATGGCGCGCGCCAGCGCGACGCGCTGCTGTTCTCCGCCGGAGAGCTGCGAGGGATAGTGATGCAATCGCGCGCCGAGGCCGACGCCTTCGAGTTCTTTTGCCGCGCGCTCCGTTGCATCGGCGCGGCCCGCGAGTTCGAGCGGCACGGCGACATTCTCCAGCGCGGTCATGGTCGGGATCAGGTGGAACGACTGGAACACGATGCCGACATGGCGGCCACGAAAACGTGCGAGACCGTCTTCATCAAGGGCATTGAAGGCGATGCCGTTCACCACCACCTCTCCGCTGTCAGGACGCTCCAGCCCCGCCATCACCATCAGCAGCGTGGATTTGCCCGAGCCTGACGGGCCGATCAGGCCGACGGCCTCGCCGGGCGCAATGCGCAGCGACACATCCTTGAGGATGTGCACGCGCGCGGCGCCTGAGCCCAGCGAGAGATTGACGTTCGCGATGGAAATGGTGTCCGGTTCAAGACCGGCGCGCGTTGAGGGTTCGATGAGACTGTCCATGAAGCTGTCATATGGGGGTTGGATGGCGCGGGTCGAGGGGCTCTTGCATGCGTTGATCGTCGCAGCAACGGGGACAATGATGGCGATGTCGGGACCGACCATGGCTCAAACCCTGGCTCAGACCGCGAATGTCGCCGATGTGAAGCCGATCCGGATAGCCGTTCTGGGCGATTCCCTCACCGCGGGGTTCGGCCTTCCGGCGCAGGCGGCGTTTCCGGTCCGTCTGCAGAAGGCTCTCGCCGACAAGGGCATCACGACCGAGATTCAGAATGCGGGCGTCTCCGGCGACACCACCTCGGGTGGGCTGGCGCGGCTCGACTGGTCGATCTCGCCCGGCACCGAAGCCGTGATCGTCGAGCTTGGCGCCAACGATGCACTGCGCGGTGTCGATCCGAAAGTCGCGCGCGATGCGCTCGATGCCATTCTCACGCAACTGAAGGCGAAGAACATCGCTGTTTTATTGTGCGGCATGTACGCGCCGCCGAATTACGGCGCGGAGTACACGGCGAAGTTCAACGCGATCTATCCGGACCTCGCGAAAGCTCACAATGTGCCGCTCTATCCGTTCTTTCTCGCCGGTGTCGCGACCGACGCGAAGCTGACCCAGCCCGACGGATTGCATCCGACGGCGGCCGGTGTGGACAAGGTGGTGGAGCGGATTCTGCCCACGGTCGAGGCGTTTTTGAAAGATCGTGCGCCACAATTGGGCAAGCGCTGAAGCGGCCTTATCGCGTTCGCGTGATCACTGCTTCGCACTGTCATACGGCTGGGTTAAAAACGACATCAGGTGATTCGCTGATTCCCGCCTCGTGATTCCCTCTTGCATCGAGGAGTTTCGTGATGCCTCGCTTGTTCGCCGGATTGGAAATTCCTCCGGATATCGGTCAGTCCCTGTCCATGCTGCGGGGCGGATTGCCGGGAGCGCGCTGGATCGATCCCGAAAATTATCATGTCACCCTGCGCTTCATCGGCGACATCGACGGCGTCTCGGCCAACGAGATCGCCTCGACGCTGGAGCGGATCAACCGCAAACCGTTCGAGGTATCGCTCCGGGGCCTGTCCAGCTTCGGCAGCAAGAAACCGCGCGCTGTGGTGGCATCCGTTGTACCAAGCCGCCCGCTCATGGAACTTCAGGCCGAACTGGAGCGGCTGATCCAGCGCTTCGGCTTCGATCCGGAGGGCCGCAAGTTCATCCCGCATGTCACGCTGGCGCGGCTGCGCGATGCCTCCAATCAGGATGTTGCGGATTATCTGTCGCTGCGCGGCTATTTCCCGGCCCGCACCTTCACAGCGTCCCGTTTCGTGCTGTTCTCCTCGCGTGCCTCGGTCGGCGGCGGCCCCTATGTGGTCGAGGACGCCTATGCGCTGAGCGCCTGACCTTTCCGCGCTGGCGCTCTTGCATTTTGCGGCTCGTTCTGGCCGTTAGCGGGTCATGAACGCTCCCTCCCGCACCTCGTTCCGAGGGCACTATCAGGCTCTGGTCGCCGCAGGCACCATCGAGGCCGATCCGGCGCAGGCGCAGGCCGTCGAGGCCTATTCCGCGCTGGAGCGAAGGCTCGCCGGATATCGGCCGGGCCGCGGCGGCGGATTGCTGCAGCGTCTGTTCTCCGACAAGAAAGAGTCCGCGCCGCTGCGCGGCCTCTACATCCACGGCGAGGTCGGGCGCGGCAAGACCATGCTGATGGATCTGTTCTTCAACGACAGTCCGGTCGAGCACAAGCGCCGCGCGCATTTCCATGAATTCATGGCCGACGTTCACGAGCGCATTCATGCGTTCCGGCAGAAGATCGCGCGGGAGGAAATGTCCGACGGCGATCCGATCCGCCTGACCGCCGCGTCGATCTTCGAGGAAGCGTGGCTGCTCTGCTTCGACGAATTCCACGTCACCGACATTGCCGATGCGATGATCCTTGGCCGCCTGTTCAGCCGCCTGTTCGAACTTGGCACCGTGGTGGTGGCGACTTCCAACGTCGCGCCGGACGATCTCTACAAGGGCGGTCTCAACCGCGCGCTGTTCCTGCCGTTCATCGCGCAGTTCAAGGAGCACATGGACGTGCTGCGCCTCGATGCGCGCACCGATTTCCGTCTGGAAAAGCTCGCAGGCGTCAAGATGTGGCTGGTGCCTGCCGATGCCGCCGCCACCGCCGCGCTCGACAAGGCGTGGGACAAGCTCACCGGCGGCGCGGCGGATCATCCGCGCGACATCACGATCAAAGGGCGCGTGCTGCATGTGCCGCATTCGGCGCACGGCGTCGCGCGTTTCGATTTCGCCGATCTGTGCGAGAAGCCGCTCGGCGCATCGGATTATTTGCGGCTCGCGCACGACTATCACACGCTGATCATCGACCGGATTCCGGCGATGAAATACGAGCAGCGCAATTATGCGAAGCGCTTCATCACGCTGATCGACGCGCTCTACGACAATTCGGTGAAGCTGATGGCGTCGGCACAGACCGATCCGCTGTCGCTCTACACCGCGAGCGAAGGCATCGAGCTTAACGAATTCAAGCGCACGTCGTCACGGCTGATCGAGATGGGGTCCGAATCCTACCTGGCGCTGCCGCACGGCCGCAGCGACTCCTCCGCCAGCGGCTCCACCACCGGCCTGGTCGAGACTTAACGGCGGTTTGGAGATTGTTCTGTGCCCCGGACGCGGCGCGGCATAAAATGCCGCTCCGCAGAGCCGGGGCCGTTACAGGTGCAGAGCCCTTTGCGGTCCCGGTTCAGCGAAGCAGCGCGGGCGCTGCATCGCGCCCGGGACAAGGCAGAGGAAAAGGCCGCGTACTTACGCCCGGAGGTTTCCAAAGTTCTCAACGCGCTGAAGTTCGCTTTATGTTTCGTCCGCGGTCCGGTGAATGGACAAATGAAACGGTCATCGGGGCGCGCTGCCTCCCCATTCAGCGAACGGCGACTTGAACGCCTGCCGCGAAAGGTCTAACCAGCCGTGCAGAGTTTCCCACCCCTCCTTCGTCGACATCAAAGGACAGATTTCCCATGGCGCGTGACAAGATTGCTTTGATTGGTTCAGGTCAGATCGGTGGCACGTTGGCCCACCTTGTCGGTCTGAAAGAGCTGGGCGACGTGGTGATGTTCGACATCGCCGAAGGCGTGCCGCAGGGCAAGTCGCTCGACATCGCGCAGTCCTCGCCGGTCGACGGTTTCGACGCCAATTTCACCGGCGCAAATTCTTATGAAGCGATCGAGGGCGCCAAGGTCGTGATTGTCACCGCGGGCGTGCCGCGCAAGCCGGGCATGAGCCGTGACGATCTTCTCAGCATCAATCTCAAGGTCATGGAGCAGGTCGGCGCGGGCATCAAGAAGTATGCCCCCGATGCATTCGTGATCTGCATCACCAACCCGCTCGACGCCATGGTCTGGGCGCTGCAGAAGGCCTGCGGCCTACCGCACAAGAAGGTCGTCGGCATGGCCGGCGTGCTCGACTCGGCGCGCTTCCGTTATTTCCTCGCCGATGAATTCAACGTGTCGGTCGAAGACGTCACCGCCTTCGTGCTCGGCGGCCACGGCGACACCATGGTGCCGCTGACCCGCTACTCGACCGTCGCCGGCATTCCACTGCCGGACCTCGTGAAGATGGGCTGGACCTCGCAGGCCCGCATCGACGAGATCGTCGATCGCACCCGCAACGGCGGCGCCGAGATCGTCAACCTGCTCAAGACCGGCTCGGCGTTCTACGCGCCCGCCGCCTCCGCCATCGCGATGGCGGAAAGCTATCTGCGCGACAAGAAGCGCGTTCTGCCCTGCGCGGCCTACCTGAACGGCGAATACGGCGTGAAGGATATGTATGTCGGCGTTCCTGTTGTCATCGGATCGAAGGGTGTCGAGCGTATTGTCGAGATCGAGCTGTCCGCCAAGGATCGCGAAGGCTTCGACAAGTCGGTCGGCGCCGTGCAGGGTCTGGTCGACGCCTGCAAGAAGATCGCGCCCGACCTGCTCGGCAAGTAAGCGGCGCGACAGCGTCATTCGATCATGCGATCCGGCGGCTGTCCGCCGGATCGTTTCTTGAAAATCCCAGGGCGGCGGTTCGTCGTCCTCGTTCTCTCTCGTTCCCGAGGCAATTCCCATGAACATTCACGAATATCAGGCCAAGGCGGTGCTGAAGGAATTCGGCGTGCCGGTGTCGCGCGGCGTGCCGATCCTGAAGGCATCCGAAGCGGAAGCGGCGGCAAAGGAGCTTGGCGGCCCGCTCTGGGTGGTGAAGAGCCAGATTCACGCGGGCGGCCGCGGCAAGGGCAAGTTCAAGGAAGCGTCCGCGGGCGATAAAGGCGGCGTGCGTCTCGCCAAGTCGGTCGATGAGGTCAAGGAATTCGTCAATCAGATGCTCGGCGCCACGCTGGTGACCGTGCAGACCGGCCCGGCGGGCAAGCAGGTCAACCGGCTTTATCTCGAAGACGGCTCCGACATCGAGAAGGAGTTCTACCTCTCGCTGCTGGTCGATCGCGAATCCTCGTGGGTGTCATTCGTCGTGTCCACCGAAGGCGGCATGGACATCGAGAAGGTCGCCCATGACACGCCGGACAAGATCGTCACGTTCTCGGTCGATCCGGCGACCGGCATCATGAGCCACCACGGCCGCAAGGTGGCGCAGGCGCTCGGCCTCAAGGGCGATCTTGCCAAGCAGGCGGAAAAGCTCGTGGCGCAGCTCTACACCGCGTTCCTCGCCAAGGACATGGAGATGCTGGAGATCAATCCGCTGATCGTCTCCAAGCAGGGCGAACTGAAGTGCCTCGACGCCAAGATGTCGTTCGACTCCAATTCGCTTTATCGTCATCCGGATGTGGTCGCGCTGCGCGACACCACCGAAGAAGACGCCAAGGAAATCGAAGCGTCCAAGTATGACCTTGCCTATATCGCCCTCGACGGCACCATCGGCTGCATGGTCAACGGCGCGGGCCTTGCGATGGCCACTTTGGACATCATCAAGCTCTACGGCGAAAGCCCGGCCAACTTCCTCGACGTCGGCGGCGGCGCGTCGGAAGAAAAGGTGACGGCGGCGTTCAAGATCATCACCGCCGATCCGAACGTGAAGGGCATTCTGGTCAACATCTTCGGCGGCATCATGAAGTGCGACGTGATCGCCGCCGGCGTGGTCGCCGCGGTGAAGGCCGTCGGCCTCAAGGTGCCGCTGGTTGTCCGCCTCGAAGGCACCAATGTCGAGGAAGGCAAGAAAATCATCCGCGAAAGCGGTCTCAACGTTCTGCCCGCCGACGATCTCGACGATGCCGCGCAGAAGATCGTCAACGCCGTGAAGGGAAAGTAAGCCGATGTCCGTCCTGATCGATAAAAACACCAAGGTCATCTGCCAGGGCTTCACCGGCAAGAACGGCACCTTCCATTCGGAAGCGGCCATGGCTTACGGCACCAAGATGGTCGGCGGCACCTCGCCGGGCAAAGGCGGCTCGACCCATCTCGGCCTGCCGGTGTTCGACACCGTCTCCGAAGCGCGCGAGAAGACCGGCGCCGATGCGTCGGTGATCTACGTTCCGCCGCCGGGCGCAGCGGATGCGATCTGCGAAGCGATCGACGCAGAGGTGCCCCTCATCATCTGCATCACCGAAGGCATTCCGGTGCTGGACATGGTGCGCGTGAAGCGCTCGCTGTCCGGTTCGAAGTCGCGTCTGATCGGGCCGAACTGCCCGGGCGTCGTCACCGCCGGCGAATCCAAGATCGGCATCATGCCCGCGAACATCTTCAAGCCCGGCAAGGTCGGCATCGTGTCGCGCTCCGGCACGCTGACCTATGAAGCCGTGTTCCAGACCACGCAGGTCGGCCTCGGCCAGACGTCGGCGGTCGGCATCGGCGGCGATCCGGTCAAGGGCACCGAGTTCATCGACGTGCTCGAGCTTTTCCTGGCCGACGACAAGACCGAATCGATCATCATGATCGGCGAAATCGGCGGCTCCGCCGAGGAAGACGCCGCCCAGTTCCTGAAGGACGAAGCCAAGCGCGGCCGCAAGAAGCCGATGGTCGGTTTCATCGCCGGCCGCACCGCCCCTCCGGGCCGCCGCATGGGCCATGCCGGTGCGATCGTCTCCGGCGGCAAGGGCGATGCCGAATCCAAGATTGCCGCGATGGAAGCGGCCGGAATCACGGTTTCTCCGTCGCCCGCACGGCTCGGCACCACGCTTCGCGAAATATTGAAAGGATAGTTCAGTCCTTGGTTCTTTTCAGCGCGAAGTTTTGCCCCAAATAGGGTAAAGGATACGGCAAGACCTTCATGCCGATCACAAATCGGGCGATTTCGCCCGATTTTCTCGCGCGATAGCAATCATCAGGACGCAATCATGTCTCGTCAGGACGCGAATGCCAATTTCGCCCTCACATCCTTCCTCGACGGCGCCAACGCCGCCTATATCGACGAACTCTACGCGCGCTACGAGAAAGACCCTTCATCGGTCGACGCGGACTGGGCCGATTTCTTCAAGAGCCTGGGGGCCCGGCCGGCGGGCGTCGCCACGACCGCCGAGGGCCCGTCCGGGGAGCGGACCAACGGGCGGGGGGCCCCGACGGATGACCTGGCCGCGGCCCTCGACGCCACCGGGGCTCCGGTCGAGGAGGCGGTCGGCGGCAGGCGGGCCGGCAAGGCGCAGGCCGCCGGTGGCGGGGTCCCTCCCGCCGACCTGCAGCAGGCGACCCGCGATTCGGTTCGCGCCCTGATGCTGATTCGCGCCTACCGCATGCGCGGTCACTTCCACGCCAATCTCGATCCGCTCGGCATCGAAGGCCAGAAGGATCACGAGGAGCTGGACCCGCGCTCCTACGGCTTCACCGACGCCGACTGGGACCGCAAGATTTTCCTCGATCACGTGCTCGGCCTTGAATACGGCACGCTGCGCGACATCGTCGCGATCTGCCAGCGCACCTACTGCCAGACCGTCGGCGTCGAATTCATGCACATCTCGAATCCGGCGCAGAAGTCGTGGATTCAGGAACGCATCGAAGGCCCGGACAAGGAAATCAGCTTCACCCGCGAAGGTCGCCGCGCCATTCTGATGAAGCTGATCGAAGCGGAAGGCTTCGAGAAATTCTGCGACGTCAAGTTCACCGGCACCAAGCGCTTCGGCCTCGACGGCGGCGAATCGCTGATCCCCGCGCTGGAACAGATCATCAAGCGCGGCGGCAATCTCGGCGTGCGCGATATCGTGGTCGGCATGCCGCATCGCGGACGCCTCAACGTGCTGACCCAGGTGATGGGCAAGCCGCATCGCGCGCTGTTCCATGAATTCAAGGGCGGCTCGGCCAATCCCGACGAAGTCGAAGGCTCGGGCGACGTGAAGTACCATCTCGGCGCGTCAAGCGACCGCGAGTTCGACGGCAACAAGGTGCATCTGTCGCTCACCGCCAACCCATCGCATCTCGAAATCGTCGATCCGGTGGTGCTCGGCAAGTCGCGCGCCAAGGAAGACCAGAACGGCGACGCGCCGGACCAGCGCATTTCGGTGCTGCCGCTGCTGATGCACGGCGACGCCGCTTTCGCGGGCCAGGGCGTGGTGGCGGAATGTTTCGCGCTGTCGGACCTGAAGGGCTACCGCACCGGCGGTTCGCTGCACTTCATCGTCAACAACCAGATCGGCTTCACCACCTATCCGCGTTACTCGCGCTCCTCGCCCTATCCGTCGGATGTGGCGAAGATGATCGACGCGCCGATCTTCCACGTGAACGGTGACGATCCGGAAGCGGTGGTGTTCGCCGCCAAGGTCGCGATCGAATTCCGGCAGAAGTTCCACAAGCCTGTCGTCATCGACATGTTCTGCTATCGCCGCCACGGTCACAACGAAGGCGACGAACCGGCGTTCACCAACCCGGTGATGTACAAGAAGATCGGCACCCATGCGACGGTGCTCGAGATCTACACCCAGCGCCTTGTTGCGGATGGCGTGGTCACCGAGGGCGAAGTCGAGAAGGCCAAGGCCGACTGGCGCGCGCGCCTCGATGCCGCACTGGAAGCCGGCTCCGGCTACAAGCCGAACAAGGCCGGCTGGCTGGACGGCAAGTGGGCCGGATTCAAGTCCGCCGATCTCGGCGAGGACCCGCGCCGCGGCAACACCGGCGCCGCGCTGAATGAACTGAAGGAGATCGGCAAGGCGATCACCAAGGTGCCGGACGGTTTCCGCATTCACCGCACCGTTCAGCGCTTCCTCGATGCGCGCGCCAAGGCGATTGAGACCGGCGAAGGCATCGACTGGGCGACCGGCGAAGCGCTCGCCTTCTGTACACTCCTCAAGGAAAATCATCGCGTCCGTCTGTCCGGCCAGGACTCCGAGCGCGGCACCTTCTCACAGCGTCACTCGGTGGTGTTCGATCAGGAAGACGAAAGCCGCTACACGCCGTTCAACCATCTCGGCGGCGATCAGGGCCATTACGAGGTCATCAACTCGCTGCTGTCGGAAGAAGCGGTGCTCGGTTTCGAGTACGGCTACTCGCTGGCCGAGCCCAAGGCGCTCACCATCTGGGAAGCGCAGTTCGGCGATTTCGCCAACGGCGCGCAGGTGGTGTTCGACCAGTTCATCTCGTCGGGCGAGCGCAAGTGGCTGCGCATGTCCGGCCTCGTCTGCCTGCTGCCGCACGGCTATGAAGGACAGGGTCCGGAGCATTCGTCCGCGCGTCTCGAACGCTTCCTGCAAATGTGCGCCGAAGACAACATGCAGGTCGCCAACCTGACGACGCCCGCGAACTACTTCCACGCGCTGCGCCGCCAGCTTCGCCGCGACATCCGCAAGCCGCTGATCCTGATGACGCCGAAGTCGCTGCTGCGTCACAAGCGCGCCGTGTCGAAGCTCGAGGAGTTCGGTCCGGACACCTCGTTCCATCGCGTGCTGCCCGACGACGCGGAGAAGGGCGGCGAGATCAAGCTGGTCGAGGACGCCAAGATCCGCCGCGTCGTGATCTGCTCGGGCAAGGTCTATTACGATCTTTACGAGGATCGCGAGAAGCGCGGCGTGGACGACATCTACCTGCTGCGCATCGAACAGCTCTATCCGGTGCCGCTCAAGACGCTGGTGCAGGTGCTGGAGCGCTTCAAGCAGGCCGAAGTGGTCTGGTGTCAGGAAGAGCCGCGCAACATGGGCGGCTGGCACTTCATCGAGCCGTATCTCGAATGGGTGCTCAACCAGATCGGCGCGGCGCACAAGCGTCCGCGTTATGCCGGGCGTGCGGCGTCCGCCGCGACGGCGACCGGCCTGATGTCGAAGCATCTGGCGCAGCTCAAGGCATTCCTCGACGAGGCACTCGGTTGACATGACGGCGGCGGCCCGCGCATCGCGCGGGCCTCGCGGTTGTGTTGTTTTTGAATTGATTGACGCGCTGACGGCGAAGGGCGCCGCTCACGACGCAAAGGAAGAGAAAAATGGCTGAAATTCGCGTTCCGACCCTGGGTGAATCCGTCACCGAAGCCACCATTGGCCGCTGGTTCAAGAAGACCGGCGACGCCGTTGCCGTTGACGAGCCCTTGGTCGAACTTGAGACCGACAAGGTGACCATCGAAGTGCCCGCGCCGTTCGCCGGCACGCTGGGCGAGATCGTCGCCAAGGATGGCGAGACCGTTGCTGTCGGCGCGCTGCTCGGCCAGATCACTGAAGGCGCAGGCGGCGCGAAGGCTGCTGCTCCGGCGCCTGCCGCTGCAAAGGCCGCCGAACCCGCCAAGCCTGCCGCTGCTGCGCCTGCCCCTGCGCAGAAGTCGCCGCCCGCCGATGCCGGACAGGCGCCGTCGGTGCGCAAGCTGTCGGCTGAAAGCGGTGTCGATGCCTCCACCGTTCCGGGCTCGGGCAAGGATGGCCGCGTGACCAAGGGCGACATGCTGGCCGCGATCGAGAAGGCCGCGTCCGCGCCGACCTCCGTGAACCAGCCTGCCGCCGCGATCCAGGTGCGCGCGTCGTCGCCGGCCGACGACGCCGCGCGCGAGGAGCGCGTGAAGATGACGCGCCTGCGCCAGACCATCGCGCGCCGCCTCAAGGACGTTCAGAACACCGCTGCGATGCTCACGACCTTCAACGAGGTCGACATGAGCCACCTGATGGCGATGCGCACGCAGTACAAGGACGTGTTCGAGAAGAAGCACGGCACCAAGCTCGGCTTCATGGGCTTCTTCACCAAGGCCGTGGTGCAGGCGCTCAAGGATGTGCCCGCGGTGAACGCCGAGATCGACGGCACCGACCTGATCTACAAGAACTACTATCACATTGGCGTCGCGGTCGGCACCGACAAGGGCCTTGTGGTGCCGGTGGTGCGTGACTGCGATCACAAGTCGATCGCCGAGATCGAGAAGACGATTGCCGAATTCGGCAAGAAGGCCCGCGACGGCCAGCTCAAGATCGAGGAAATGCAGGGCGGCACGTTCACCATCTCGAACGGCGGCGTCTACGGCTCGCTGATGTCGACGCCGATCCTGAACGCGCCGCAGTCCGGTATTCTCGGCATGCACAAGATCCAGGAACGTCCGGTCGCGATCGGCGGCAAGGTCGAGATTCGGCCCATGATGTATCTCGCGGTGTCCTACGATCACCGTGTGATCGACGGCAAGGAAGCGGTGACCTTCCTCGTCCGCATCAAGGAAAGCCTGGAAGACCCGGCGCGGCTGGTGCTCGACCTCTGATCGCGGGGCAGGGCATGAACAGCGTCGCCATCGTCACCGGAGGAAGCCGCGGCATAGGCCGCGCGACCTCGCTGGCGGCCGCGAAACGCGGCTACAAGGTCGTGGTCGGCTACGCCAGCAACAAGGCGGCTGCCGATGAGGTGGTCGCGGCGGTCGAAGCCAGCAACGGCAAGGCCATCGCGGTGAAGTGCGATGTCGGCATCGAGGCCGACATCGTTCATCTGTTCAAGGAAGCGGATAAATTCGGCAAGCTCGGCGCGCTGGTGAACAATGCCGGTGTTGTCGACAAGACCGCGCGCGTCGATCAGATGTCGGCGGAGCGGCTCGCCCGCATGATGAACATCAACGTCGTCGGCAGCATCCTGTGCGCGCGCGAGGCGGTGAAGCGCATGTCCACCGCCCATGGCGGCGAGGGCGGCGTGATCGTCAATCTGTCGTCAGTCGCGGCGACGCTCGGTTCGCCCGGCCTCTATGTGGACTATGCCGCGTCCAAGGGCGCGATCGATACCTTCACCGTCGGTCTTGCGCGCGAAGTGAGCAGCGAGGGCATTCGCGTCAATGCCATCCGCCCCGGCCTGATCGACACCGACATTCACGCCAGCGGCGGCGAGCCGGACCGTGCGCAGAAGCTGGCGCATACGGTGCCGATGAAACGTGTCGGCACCGCCGATGAAATCGCCAACGCGGTGATCTGGCTGATGTCGGACGAAGCGTCCTACGTCACCGGCACCATTTTCGATGTTTCGGGCGGGCGCTAAAGCATGATCTGTTCAGATGAAGCCGTGTGTCCCGGACGCGACGCGGCGCGGAGTGCCGCTTCGCAGAGCCGGGACCGTCTCAAACACCGGAATTAGTGGCGGTCCCGGCTCTGCGCAGCAGCGTAAAGAACGCTGCAGCGCGTCCGGGACACGATTTCATACAGCTCTATAATGCTCTAGCTCACGCGCCATTCAGAATACAGGATACCCATCATGGCCTCTTATGATCTCGTTGTTATCGGCACCGGCCCCGGCGGCTACGTCTGCGCAATTCGCGCCGCACAGCTCGGCATGAAGGTTGCGGTGGTCGAGAAGTGGCCGACCTTCGGCGGCACCTGCCTCAACGTCGGCTGCATCCCCTCCAAGGCGCTGCTGCAGGCGTCCGAGCGTTACGAGGAAGTCACGCACATGCTGCCGAAGATGGGCATCGGCGTCGGCAAGCCGAAGCTCGATCTCGCCACCATGATGAAGTTCAAGAGCGACGGCGTGGACGGCAACGTCAAGGGTGTCGGCTTCCTGTTCAAAAAGAACAAGATCGACAGCTACGAAGGCACCGGCCGCGTGCTCGGCGCGGGCAAGGTCGAGGTGAAGGGCAACGACGGCAAGACCCAGACGCTCGAAACCAAGAACATTGTCATCGCCACCGGCTCGGACGTCGCCAAACTCAAGGGCGTGGAGATCGACGAGAAGCGCATCATCTCGTCCACCGGCGCGCTCGAACTCGACAAGGTGCCGGAGAAGATGCTGGTGATCGGCGCGGGCGTGATCGGCCTCGAACTCGGCTCGGTCTGGCGCCGCCTCGGCGCGCAGGTCACGGTGGTGGAATTCCTCGACCGCATCCTGCCCGGCATGGATGGCGATGTTGCGAAGTCCTTCCAGCGTCTGCTGGAAAAGCAGGGCGTCGTCTTCAAGCTCGGCGCCAAGGTCACCGGGGTGGATACGTCCGGCAAGAAGCTGAAGGCCAGCGTGGAGCCGGCCGCCGGCGGCACAGCGGAAGTGATCGAAGCCGACGCGGTGCTGGTTGCGATCGGCCGCGTGCCTTACACCGAAGGCCTCGGGCTTAAGGAAGCCGGTGTCGCGCTCGATCAGCGCGGCCGCATTCAGACCGACGAACATCTGCAGACCAGCGTGAAGGGCATCTACGCCATCGGCGACGTGATCGCCGGGCCGATGCTCGCGCACAAGGCCGAGGATGAAGGCGTCGCGGTTGCGGAAATTCTCGCAGGCCAGGCCGGACACACCAACTACGACGTGATCCCGAGCGTGATCTACACATTTCCTGAAGTCGCCTCTGTCGGAAAGACCGAGGAAGAACTGAAGCAGGCGGGCATCGCCTACAATGTCGGAAAATTTCCGTTCACCGCGAACGGCCGCACCAAGGTCAACCAGACCACGGACGGCTTTGTGAAGATTCTCGCGGACGCCAAGACCGACCGCATTCTCGGCGGCCACATCATCGGTCCCGAGGCGGGCGAAATGATCCACGAGATCGCGGTGGCGATGGAATTCGGTGGCGCGGCCGAGGACATCGCGCGCACCTGCCACGCCCATCCGACCCGCTCCGAGGCGATCAAGGAAGCGGCGATGGCGGTCGCCAAGCGCGCGATCCATATGTGATCCGGCGCGCGTCATTCCCGGCATGACCGGGATTTGGCGCTATGCCACTGGCTATGGCGAAAGCGCAGGGCGTTTCCTAGATTCAGTCTTGTGCCGGTCCGTTCTGCGGGCCGGTGGAGGATGTAAGGATCGCGGATGCGCCGGCTGTTGCGTCCCCTGTGGGTTCTGCTCGCGCTGATCTTTCTGGTTGAGGCGTGGTTGTGGGATCGCGTCGAACCGATCGTCGCGCGCGTGGTCGCGCTGATCCCGCTGCCGCGGCTGAAGCAGTGGCTCTCCGATCGCGTCGAACATCTCTCGCCTGCGACAACGCTGCTGGTGTTCGCGGTGCCGTTCATCGTGCTCGCGCCGTTCAGCCTGTTCGAAGGCTGGCTCCTGGCGCACAAGTATTTCGTTACGGCCACGACACTGATCGTCGCACAGAAGATCATCGGCGTCGGCCTCATCGCTTTCGTGTTCGATGTGACGCGCGACAAGCTGTTGCGGATGGGCTGGTTTCGCCGGCTCTATCAGTTCGTCATCGATCTGCGCGCGAAGGCCGCCGAGATCGTCGCGCCGTTCAAGCGCGCAATCGGTGAATGGATAACGCGGTTTCGCCGCCGCGCCTCGCCCGGCTTCATCAAGCGTCTGCGCCGTCGCATGCAGGCACCGCGCTCGTCGTCGTGAATGGCCTCTCCGTCATTGCGAGGAGCGCAGCGACGAAGCAATCCACCTTGATCCATCGTTCTGATTTGTGGATTGCTTCGCGGAGTTTATCATCGGGCCGGCGAAGCTGGACCCGTTGGCTCGCAATGACGATGTCGCCGCATTTCCGCCTTTTGCGGCGAAGTCTGTCACCGTTTCGCCTTATGCCGCGAAAATCCGGCGACTACCCGCATAAATCCCTGAAAATCCTGAGATCTTCTGCGTCGCTACATCAAATGCACGGCATGGGGCGCGAACAGCCCGATCGCGGTGAAAGCGAGCCCTGCAACGGCCAATAGACCCGACACCCAGGCCAGCGCGGCCATGCCGGTAATGATGGTCGCAGACGCCAGCACGATGCCGATCTGGAAGGCGGCCGACGCCACTTCGTAGTGATGATAGCGCGCCATGGCGAGGTCGCGTTCGTGCTCGGCATGCTTGGCGCGTTCGGCGAGCTGCTCGGAGCCTTCGCCGGTTTCAGGTTCGGAGCGATAGCGCGCCGCCGTCTTGCCCCAGTCCTCGATCTGCTTGGCGAGCGCGGCTTTCTGCGCGTCGTCACCGGCGAGACCGAGGCTGAGCTTGGCGTGTTCGGACACCGACTGCACAACCGTGCGGCGAATGCTTTTCGCCTGGAAGAATGCCCAGAGATTCGAGGCTTCGACATTCTTGGCGATGGATTCGGTCTGCGCGCCCTTGCCGAGCGTTTCGGACAGCGCGAGGAAGAGCGCGATCACCGCGATCAGCAGCGCGATCTTCTTGTTGGAGCCGGACGCGTGTTCGGCGTGCTCGGCGTGTTCCATGCTTTCGTGCGCGCCCATGACGGATCGTCCTCCCGGTCCAGATACCGCAACGATTGACCGAACCGTGATGTTTGCGCAAGGCGTCCGCGCGGCGGCGCAGGACATTATTTATTCAGGCGCGGGGATGGGCCGTCTTGTAGACGTCAAGCAGCCGGTCGGCATCGACGCCGGTGTAGATCTGCGTCGTGGACAGGGACGAGTGGCCGAGCAATTCCTGAATGGCGCGAAGGTCGCCGCCCCGGCTCAGAAGATGCGTGGCGAAGGAATGGCGCAGCGCATGCGGCGTTGCGCTGTCCGGCAGACCCAGCGCGCCGCGCAGCCGCTCCATCGTGAGCTGAATGATGCGGGGTGACAGCGGCCCGCCGCGCGCACCGACAAAGATCGGCGTATCCGGCGCGATGACATGCGGGCACATCGTGACATAGTCCGTGATCAGCGTCAGCACGGTTTGCAGCACCGGCACCATGCGCGTTTTGTTGCCTTTGCCGGTGACTACGATCACGTCGCCTTGTCCGGGCAGCGGCACATCGCGCCGGATCAGGCCGAGCGCTTCGGAAATGCGCAGGCCCGATCCGTAAAGCAGCGCCATCACCGCGGCATCGCGCGCCCAGATCCATGGCTCGCGGTTTTCACCGGCGCGAATGTCCGCATCGGTCATCTGCTTTGCCGACGTCATCTGAATTGGTTTCGGCAGACTCTTGCCGATCTTCGGCGCGCGGATCGCGGACAATGCGCCCACTTTGCCCTTGCCTTCGCGTTCTAGGAATCGACCGAACGAACGTAAGCCCGCCAGCGCGCGCATCAGCGAGCGTCCACCGATGTCGTCGGCGCGGCGGGACGACATGAAGGCGCGCACGTCAGTGGCCTCGATGGCGGCAAACTGTTTGAGGGTCACGAGGCCGCCCCAATGCTCGCTCAGGAACGCGAGGCACTGGCGCAGGTCGCGCGCATAGGCTTCCAGCGTCTTGGGCGACAGCCGCCGCTCGGCGCGCAGATGCGACAGCCATTGCGCGATCTCGGCCATGAGGTCCGGCGCGGCGCAAATGAGCTGCGCCTCGCTATTGTCCGTGTGGCTTGCTTTGGCGGCTTTTGCCATCATATCCCGGATGCGTTCGATCCTTGACAGGAATCGGTTTATCGCACCCTTTTCGTTATATCCTTCTTAATCCGGGCCCCTCGCACCATGGCAAGACGAGTTGTCGACGTTCTTGTCCCGGTGGCGTTGAACCAGACCTATTCCTATCGCGTTCCCGACGACGTCGATCTGCAGCCTGGCGACGTGGTCAGCGTGCCGTTGGGCGCGCGCGATGTCACCGCCGTAGTCTGGGCCGACAATCCCAATCCCGATCCGCGCCTGCACAACCGGCTCAAGGACACCGGCGAAAAACTCGACGTGCCGCCGCTGAAGCCGGAACTGCGCAGCTTCGTGGACTGGGTCGCGAACTACACGCTGTCGGCGCGCGGCATGGTACTGCGCATGACGCTGCGCATGGGCGAACATCTCGGCCCCGAGCGCGTGCGCATGGGCGTGCGGCTGGTCGGCGCGCCGCCGCAACGCATGACCTTGGCGCGCCATCGCGTGATCGAGGTTCTATCGGACGGATTACTGCACGCGAAGTCGGAGACCGCAAAGGAAGCAGGCGTCAGCCCGGGCGTAATCGACGGGCTTGTCGATGAAGGCACGCTCGCGACCGAGCCGATGCCACGCGATCTTGCGCCGCCTGCGCCGGATCCATCGTTCGCCGAGCCGGATTTTTCGCTCGATCAGGCAATAGCCGCGGCGACCATGAAGGAGATGGCGTCGAAGGACGAGTTTCAGGTCGCGCTGCTGGATGGCGTGACGGGCTCGGGCAAGACCGAAGTGTATTTCGAGGCGGTGGCGGAAATCATCCGGCGCGGCAAGCAGGCGATGATCCTGATGCCGGAGATCGCGCTGACCGGACAATTCCTCGATCGCTTTGCGTCGCGCTTCGGCGTGCGGCCGATCGAATGGCACTCGGAACTGACGCCACGCACGCGTGCACGCAACTGGGCGGCTGTCGCGTCCGGCGATGCGCAGGTGATCGTCGGGGCGCGCTCCGCGTTGTTTCTGCCCTATGCGAATCTCGGTCTTATCATCGTCGATGAAGAACACGATCAGGCTTACAAGCAGGACGAAGGCGCGCATTATCACGCGCGCGACATGGCCGTGGTGCGCGGAAGCATCGCGAAGATTCCCGTCGTGCTGTGTTCGGCGACGCCGTCGGTCGAAACCGAGGTCAATGCGCGCAAGGGTCGTTACAGGCGCGTGGTGCTGCCGTCGCGGTTCGGCGGCCAGCACATGCCGCACATCGAAGCGATCGATCTCAAACGCGAAGGCCCGCAGCGCGGCCGATATATCTCGCCGCGCCTGGCGGAGGAAATCAAGATCGCCATCGAGCGGCGCGAACAGGCGCTGCTGTTTCTCAATCGCCGCGGCTATGCGCCGCTGACGCTGTGCCGGGCCTGCGGGCATCGTTTCGCCTGCACCATCTGCGACGCGTGGCTGGTGGATCATCGCTTCCGCCAGCGCCTTGTCTGCCATCACTGCGGGTTCTCGATGCCGCGTCCGCATACCTGCCCGCATTGCGGCGCGGAGGAGTCGTTGGCGGCCATCGGCCCCGGTGTCGAGCGGCTGCAGGAAGAAGCGGTCAGCCTGTTTCCCGAAGCGCGCACCCTGGTGCTGTCGAGCGATCTCATCACCGACATCGAGACCATGCGCGCCGAACTGAATGAAATCGCGGAAGGCCGTGTCGATATCATCATCGGTACGCAGCTCGTGGCGAAGGGTCATAATTTTCCGCGCCTCAATCTCGTCGGCGTGGTGGATGCCGATCTCGGTCTCGGCAATGGCGATCCGCGCGCGGCGGAGCGCACGTTTCAACTGCTCAATCAGGTGATCGGCCGCGCCGGACGCGAACAGGGCCGCGGCGTCGGTTTCCTGCAGACTCATCAGCCGGAGCATCCGGTGATGAAGGCATTGGTCGCATGCGATCGCGAGGCATTTTACGCCAGCGAGATCGAGGCGCGCGAACGCGCGCTTTATCCGCCGTTCGGACGGCTGGCGTCGCTGATCATTTCGGCAGGCGATCGTCCGACCGCGGAAGGGTTTGCGCGCAAGCTCGTCGCGCTGGCGCCGATCGACGAGCACGTGCAGGTGCTGGGGCCAGCCGAAGCGCCGCTCGCGGTGATCAAGGGACGCTATCGTTTCCGGATTCTGGTGAAGGCGACGCGCGGTTTCGATCTGTCCGCCTATATGCGAGACTGGCTGGCCTCGGGGCCGAAGACCACGGGCAACCTCAAGCTTGAGATCGATATCGATCCGCAGAGTTTCTTGTAAGGTCTTTCGTTTGTCGTCACCGGGCTTGTCCCGGTGACCTCGATGTATTGAACACAATGCTTCGTGATCGGGATGCCCGGGACAAGCCCGGGCATGACAGATGAAAATAGACCGGTCTCTCGCAATGACGAAGTTGTAGCGAGCGCCCATGAAAAAGGCCGGTGCAACCGGCACCGGCCCTTTCAACGCAACGTCACGCGACGCAACTCAACACTTACCCGGCGCGACGCTTACTCAACGCAACGCTTACTGAACTTCTGCGACAACACGGCCGACACCGCGGCCGGTCAGGCCGATGGCGCGGGCGGCACCGGTGGACAGGTCGAGCACGCGGCCGCGGATGAAGGGACCGCGATCGTTGACAGTGACGACCACGCTGCGGCCGCCATGGGTGACCTTGAGGCGGGTGCCGAAGGGAAGGGTGCGGTGGGCGGCGGTCATGGCGTTCTGATTGAAGCGCTGACCGGAGGCAGTCTTGCTGCCGGATTCGTTCCGGTCGCTGGCGGCCATTCCATCGATGCGCCCGAGCCGATCGAGGCGTTGGCGTCGCGCCAGGACTTGCGTCCGGCTTCGCTTGCAGTCGCGCTCAGCGCGAGAATTCCAACGGCGGCCAATGCGATCGAGGTATTCCGAATCGCGACGGGCCGTCCCGGCACGCGCTTAATAGCGACGTTCATATAGTAGTCCCTCTAATTGGTATATCCATCCAGTCACTGGCTAAAAACAGCCAGTCCTTACGTGGCCGGACAGTTCATCCAATAATGAGGCATAAGCGCGGCAGTGATTTTCCGTTCCTTAAATCTCCGCATATCTGTCGATAAAAAGGAAACAACATAGAATACTGAAGGAAGATCGCTGATTAAAGAATATGTAAGTAATATATACTCATTTATACTGTATATATTCCGCAGCCATTGGCTCCGCGAAGTAAACGCAGAATCGCCCAATTGGTTTCATGCATGCATTATTCGCAGCTCTGCATGCGCTAAATGGGCGACTCCGCGCGATTTCAGGGGGTGTGTGACGGAGTATTTGCGGGAATCAGCCCGGTCGCCGCACGATCACGCCGTGCCAGCCCAGCCCGCGATAGGTTTCGTAGCCGGGGGTGGCATGGAAGGCGACGACGGTTCCGTCGGGGCGGGTGTAAAAGCCGTGCGTCTGGTTTCCGGTCTCGATCTGAAAATGCTGGTCGAGGCTGCTCGTTCCTTCCGATGACGCGATGATCCTGCGATGGGCGTCGACCAGGAGAACGGCGGTCCGCGCTTTTTCTTCGGGCTCGATACGGACGCCTCGCACGATCGTCTCGGCTTGAGGAGCCCAGTCGAAATGAATCGCCAGAACGCCGAGAGGGGCGCCGTGGCTTTCGCCGCCGGCACGTACTGATGCGGCATAGGTCGCAACCTGAGCACTCTTCAGGCCGGGTGCGGTGCTGATATCGCCTATGGCATATTCGTCGCCTGACGCCAGCCGTGACGCCTGCACAAACCACGGTTCATGAGACACATCGAGGCCGGCAACCGCGTAACGGTCCGGGCGGCCATTGGCGATGACCTTGCCATGAAGATCGCATAGCCACAGATCCAGATAGACCGTGTAGGCGTTGAGGATCACGCTAAGCCGCTTGGACGCATAGGCGGCCGATTGCGGCGTGACACTGGCTGCGCAATCGACAACGGCGCTGTCGGTCGCCCACCAGCGTACATCGCAGGTTCTCTCGTAAAGATTGCGATCGATGATCTCGATGGCATTCAAAGCGAGATCGACCATGCGCGTTCCCATGGCGGCATCGGCCATGGACTGTGTATGCGCGCTCAGGGAATCGATCTGCGCGGTGAGTTCTTTCTGTAGCTGCTCGGAAATGAGTCCGACATTCGCGGCGATTTCCCTCACTTCGGCGGCGACCACCGAAAATCCGCGGCCATGCGCGCCAGCGCGGGCGCTTTCGATCATCGCGTTCAACGCAAGCATACGCAGCGAGCCCGTGACGCGCTGGATACCGCTGATCTTGTCGGCTGCACTGGTGCGAAGGTCGTTGGTCAGTTCAATGAGTTCAGAAATGGAAACTGGATGGTCGCCGGCGTTCGGGCCGGCTGACAGTGTTTTTGGAAGCGACATTGCTCACCACAGGATTGCTTCACGAGCCGAAGCTGTGACGAACCGGCGCCATTGCCGGTCCGAATCGCTTTGTGCGATGCGCAATGATGATAGTTCCTGAGATAAGTACAATCGCGCATTGTGAGAATAGTTTATTGTTTTCAATCGGTTATGGATTTTCTTTGCCGCTTTTCTGTTCTTTCGGACTCTTTTTTGGGCAAAAACTCCTAACATGACCGCAAATCGCCGCGCCGACATTGCTCGGTGGTGAGCGCGAGTTTGCGGCGGGCCTCCTGGCGCGCAAACGATCGTTCGCTCAGCGGCGCGACGATCGCGCCTGTGCGACAAACCGGCACCAGCAAAAATGCGTTCGCATTCGCCGTCATGTTGCACCTGCGCGCGCCCTATGATAGCAAAACCGCGATTTTGGGCTGCAGGGTCAATTGCTCCGGCCAGAAATCGAAGTCCCGCTTGAATTCCAAGGACTTGAATCGCTCGGCGCCGTTCTGGCGCCCTTCTCGCAGCGATGGTCTTTTTCTTGGGCATTCGACAGCTAGAAGAGCTTAATCTGTGGCAGCTGAAGATCCTTCTGTATCTGGCGTGTCTGGCCGCTATGCGACCGCCCTGTTCGAACTGGCGCGCGACCAGAAATCTGTCGATGCCGTCAAGGCGGACCTCGACAAGTTCTCCGCCCTTCTGACTGAGAGCCCGGATTTTCTCCGGCTGGTGCGCAGCCCGGTGTTTACCGCCGACGCGCAGGCCAAGGCTCTTGACGCCGTCCTCGCCAAGGCTGGTATCGGCGGCATCGCCGCGAATTTCCTGAAAGTCCTGACCCAGAATCGCCGGCTGTTCGCCGTCGCCGATGTGATCCGGGCGTTCCGTGCGCTGGGCGCCAAGTTCAAGGGCGAAGCCACTGCGG